>JAEEGF012033856.1_pt1 | contig 12717 bp, 12 predicted proteins | sample 9134171 | NCBI WGS metagenome assembly JAEEGF01 (sample SAMN16246542, study PRJNA631951) | gut metagenome | biome: gut microbiome; feature: rumen; material: AP-attached | host: Bos | place: Iran: Karaj | collected 2018-10 | reverse complement strand
ACGAGCCTGACTGACCTATACTGCAACGCCGAGGAGCCCCCCACCGTTTCCGCATCTGCCTTCGGAAACCTGAATGTCAGCGAGGTTGTCCTGCACGTGCCCGCTGGCAGCAAGTCGGCCTACGAAAGTGCCGAAGGCTGGAAGGACTTCGCAAACATCGTGGAAGAAGAATACGTTGTGGGTGATGCGAATGGCGACGGCAAGGTGCGCATCGGCGATGCCAGCGCCATCCTCCGCTTCATCGTCGGCGATGTTCCCGACAACTTCAACGAGAAGGCGGCGGATGTGAACGGCGATGGCTTGATCCGTATTGGCGACGTTTCGGCCGTCCTGAACATCATCGTCAACCAGGAACCCTGATTGATAACCGATTTGCCATCGCAGACAGAATCTCCCGCCCGCTAATGAAATAGCAGACCTTTACTTGAGGATGTGTCGAGGGTTTATCCTTGGCACACCCTCATCTTTTGTAGCAGCATATCTATTCGCGTACCAAAATCTTTATACTACCATCGCAGCATATCTATTCGCGAAACCAAATCTGTATGCGACTATCGCAGCATATCTATTTGCGAAACCAAATCTGTATGCGACTATCGCAGCATATCCATTCGCGAAACCAAATCTGTATGCGACTATCGCAGCATATCCATTCGCGAAACCAAATCATTATGCAACTATCGCAGCATATCCATTCGCGAAACCAAATCTGTATGCCACTATCGCAGCATATCCATTTGCGAAACCAAATCTGTATGCCACTATCGCGGCATATCCATTTGCGAAACCAAATCTTTATGCAACTATCGCAGCATATCCATTTGCGAAACCAAATCTGTATGCCACCATCGCGGCATATCTATTTGCGAAACCAAATCTTTATGCGACTATCGCAGCATATCTATTCGCGAACCGAAATCGATATGCCGCGATTGGAAATAGGTTCTCCGCAATTTGTGTCAGGGATTATCGGATCGCAGAAAGTTATAAACGAAACCTTTGATGGAGGAACCTGAGCCCATTGCATTTTTGTTCTGTTTTTTTATTTCCCAAACGAGACTTACGCAAATTTTTTTATGAAAAAAGTCCGAAAATACGGAAATTTTTTAGCGCAAAACCTACGAAAATACGGAAATCTTTCAACTTTTCGCATATCAGGACCTCTGGAAGATCAGGTCATACTAATAGCCCAATCCTAATCTCATCCTTAGACACCTTTTCTCTGAATTAACCGCAACGCACCCAAGTGCATTTCTTAGTCGCTTAAACCAAGAGGCGTCATAGCTTATTGGCACATAAATCTCCAAATACGTTTTCATTCTTGATTTGTTGTTTTCTTTAGGTTATAAACAGGGTTGCCTTTTGATATTCTCTTTTCACCTCTAGCTTCGCTTCATAATGATGTTGTTTGCTCCTTTTTGAGATTTTTGATGATGCAAATATACTCCTTTTTGAGATTTCTTGCAAAAGTTTCGTTTAAAAATAAAATAAGGATTGTTTTATGTCAAATTAACCAGATTATCTGCTCGACCAAGACCAATAATAATCTGATTAAACCCTAAAATCCGTAAAGTTTATAAACGTTAATGGCCGTTTAATTTGCCATTAATAACCGAGGGTGTCTCAATGATGATGGCCGTGTTTCCAATCGGAAAGCGGTCGTTGGCAAGGTCGTTCGAGAAGCCAAGATGCCTTTCGACGTTGTCATAACCACTGAGTATGCCATTAAAGATGGCACATTTATTATCATTCTAAGCGGCACATTAAAACTGCTTCCAAAATATATGAGGCTATAATCTTGCAAAATAACACAAATCGGCATTATATGCTATGTTTCAAATTAAATCTGTTTTAATCAAAATAGCAAAATGAGCAAGAGGAAATATCCTATCCCCCTGCTCATATAATATATTATTGAAAATGCTATTACTATAGACCGTCTGCAATTGAATAATAATTTTCCTTTAATTCATTGCGAATTGCGCCATAGACATCATCATCTTCAAAGCCAATCTTTTTTCCGAAACCTTTAATAGCATCGAGTTCTATTTTTGAAATATTCTTGTCTGCAAAAGCAAGTTTGATATAATAACTAAGCATCTCCCCTGATAAGGAAGGGTAGCGATCCATAATAACACTTACAGCTTCTTCAAATTGTTGCTGAGGGCCTACTCTCAAAATGCGTTTATATTCTTTACTCGCCTCCAAAGTATATTTGGCTATCTCTTCAATAATCATATCCTTTTCGGACTTATCTATCTTTCCGTCGTGAGTGGCTAATAGGATACCTGCAGAGCCTACAAATTGAGCCATGAATTGATGCATCTCACCATGGCACATACCTGGTATGAGTTCATAGAATTCATCCATCATCTCATCAAGACGTTTCTGTGATTTGAATTTTGCAAATCCTATCAAAGCTTGTATTCTTAATGGAATGTCTGGATGGTCACCTTGTTGAACTGCTCTATTATTAAATAGAATATCAATATTATCATAGTTCTGTTCAATTAATGAATCTATACTAACGTTCATCTTTTTTAGATCTATGCCACTAGTCATTTTATAGCAAGCAGAAATACAAGCCTCAAGATCCAAGCAGCCAAGGAAACCATATCTATCAGCAGCATATTCGCAGAGTTGGTCATATTGCTTCATTCTTGTTTCAATAATCTCTGGTGCGACATCCTCTTCTGGATAGATAAAACTATAGAGTCGTTTAATATAACTATCCTTATTAATAAGATGACCAATTTCATGACCTAGAATATATCTCAATTCTGGTTCTTCCATTAGATTAAATAAAGCTGAGTTGATTACTACTATATGTGGCTTATTAGGATCTTCCGAATAATAAGAGTAGGCATTAACTTGAGGGCTACCTTGAATGTAGAAATCGATAGGTTCCTCAAATCCTATGTTTGACTTTACCTCTTCACAAGTTGTATATAGTTCAGGCATAGTTTTAGAAGTAATCTTCAAACTATCAGCTGCCATCTCTGTACGTTGTGAAAACTCGAAAACTATGCCCTGAGTTGCTCGGCGAACTTCAGTTAAAACGTCTGCTTGCAATACACTGCAAAGTTGTTCAAAAAGAATTTGTTGCTTCTTAATAGTTGGGTCTAAATGTTCTAATCTGCTCATAATAGTACTATTAGAATGTTGTTATTTGGGTTTATGTTTTTGGAAATTTAAGAAGATGTGGTATACCTCTGTGAGTTCTTCGCTATTCTCTTTAAGTAGTGTTGCCCACTCATATTGTTTATATGGTGTATTAGTGAATCTGATATTTCCATTCTTAGAACGACAATAAAATAATAATTGTTTATCATCTGCCAGAATAAGAAGTTCAGCGTATTGGCGACTAGCATAAGATTCACCTTGGTCAAATGCATCTCTTAATTTCTTATCGCCTTCCATTTCACCTGGCCCTTTTGCTTCAATTACGATATCTGCACATTTCCTATGATCACCGAAAGGAAACACGGAAAAATCCGGTCTACCGGATTGTACTATTGAGTCTGTGCTCTTTTTTCGGCCTAATTGTAGATATACTTGGCGTCGATAATCAATGTCTGGTCTACCCCATCCAAGTTTATTTAAAAGTGGAATTATTCTGTTTTCTTCTACCCACTTTTCTGGCTTCATATCTCCTCGTTCCTCGTATGGGATGCCTTCAATAACTGCTTCTGAATATCGTTTAGGAATTCTAGATTCGTCAAAAGATGGCATATGCTTCTTTATAAGCTGGATAATTCGATCATAATCTTCACCAGTTATTTCTCGTCCGCTGTAATTTTGGAATTGAGCACTAACACCTTTTATTGTCGCTGTCAGTTCATCATTCTTTATTAGCCTAAAAGGAATTGGATCAATAGGTATTTCATGTCCTATGAAGGTGTATCTGTAATAGTGGAAAAATGGATCTACACTTCCGTTCATCAAAGCAGTCCAAATACCAGTAATTGCAGATCTATGTGACCTATCATAGGTGTCATTTTTCTCATAAAATACTAATATGTCACCTTTCTTGGTTTCAGGATTGGCTTGAAAAAACATAGCTTTGCTTCGTGCCTCTTCTTCAAACTTTCGACCAACAATCCACCAAACCCGTGGATATGGGGTACTTTCTTGTGAGAATTCTGAATCATAGGCTTTTCTTTCCATATCATAGATCAATGCGCATAATTCTGCATTTGATAACTCGTTGAATTTACGATACTTGTAAAGTTCGTTACAGATTGCAAGATAAAACAAACATCTTTTTGCTTTATCGTTTGGTCCAGGTATATTACCAAAGTCTAAATCTAAATTGTCAGCCAATTGTTCAAGATATTGAAATCTAAACAGAAAAAGGTATGGAACAAAATACTCAGGTTGAGCTTGATATAGGAGGAATGAAAGAGGTACAATATTATTAAGGACATATTCATCATTTCGTTTAATAAAATCTTCAAATTCTTTAATGGAAAGATCCATGGGTAGCTCTTTCAAGCGATTCATCATTTCCATGACTCCATAATGAATAGATTCGAAATATATGTCCATTCCGCTTTCTTTCAGATTTAAGTATTCAGGATCGTATTTCTCAATGATGGAAAGAACATTTGAAACTTCAAACTCGCTTTTCGCAAGATCAATGAATTGCTGAATAGCTTCTCTTCCTTCTATAGAGTTGTTATACAATTTCCAATAGTATTGATTGAGTTTTAGCATAATTGAAAAAGATTTAATTATGATGTTATAGTCTATTTGGTCGCAAAGATAGGGTATTTCAAATAAATCTCCAAATCTTTTAACTTCATTTTAAAAAATAAGATAGAAAAGGCTTTGTTCATCTGCATAAATCCAATAATTTCTGAGATATTTGAAACTTTTTCCCAAAAAGGGATACATGCAGATATTTTATTGGGCTTGAAGACTGCGTTACTTTTTCATACGTATTATTCATGAATAAAGATAAAATTAGGATAAAATGAAAGGTTCGAACCATTACTCGCACTCTCATGACCACTTTTACTTATACTTATATATCCCCTTTTATCTGAATCCTTCTTGCCTTCACAATTCAGCCTTGAAGCTATGACTTTACCCACGTAGGCCTCCACTTGTTCTTTGAAGTTCATAGCTTATGCATTTTAATGGTTTGACGCTGCAAAAATAGCCGGATACTGGGAAAAAACGTTTCCCATGTCTGAAAAAATTCAAAATATTTACTAATTTTGTAGCGTGGGAATCAGTATTTCCCACAAATTATCTATCTTTGCAGCGTCAAGACAAAAAAGAGAACAATGAGAGATTCGAAAGAGAACCACAGGCTGCGTGCCTTGCTTTGGATCGTGAGGCTGCTGGAGGCACATGATGCCCTGACCTTGAAGGAGATCAACGAATACTGGTGTGCAGACGAAGATTTGAGCGATGGCATGCCCATCGAGCGACGAACGTTCTACAACTACAAGAATGCCATTGCCGACCTACTGAAGATTGTGATCGAATGCGACCAGCGTGATGAGAACCGCTACAAGATTGTGGCACGTGACGATGATGAGCTCAGCAAGTGGCTGATCAAGTCCTTCACCGTGAATGAAATCCTGTCGAACAATGCGGATATGCGGGAACGCATCCTGTTGGAGGAAATCCCTGCCGGCCAGGAGTTCCTGCTGGACATCATGGGAGCTATGCGCACAGGCAGCAAGATCGCGTTCGAATACAAACGTTTCAACGACTGCCATGTTCAAAAAGTCAAGGGTGCTCCCTACTGCGTGAAACTATATCACCAGCGCTGGTATGTGCTGGTGAAGGAGTGGCGCACGCTATTGGTGAGTCATGACGTGAAGGAGGAGATGCATGTCTATTCACTCGACCGCATCTTGTCGATGAAGGTCACCGACGAAAGGTTTGAGAAGGACGAGCAATTCGATGCAAAGGAATACTTCCAATATGCTTTCGGCACCCGCGTCGAAAAGGATAATCCTCCGCAACGTGTACTGTTGAAGGTAGCCGATTGCCAGCGTGACTATCTTCGTACCTTGCCGCTGCACGCCTCGCAACGAAAGATTGAGACGCAGGAGGAATACAGCATCTTCGAACTCCACGTGGCTTTGACGATTGAACTGACGATGCAGATACTGTATTACGGTTCAAGGGTGGAGGTTTTGGAACCTGCAGAACTACGCGAGGAGATTGAGGAGGAGGCTTATCAGCTGAACTCAGTCTATTCGGAGCAATCCGATGAGATGAATCAGCAATAAGAGTCATCTGCCTTTAAGATGCTTGATATAATCGTCGATAATCATTCCCGAAATCACATCTGGCGACGAAATCAGGAAATCGCCTCCTTCTTCGGTGCCGTAAAGTTCGTCTATCGAGTAATTGCCGGAATAGATGAACTCGTTGCGAATCCATGTGCCAAACCCGAAATGCAGATCTGCGGGGTCGGCTTTCATCAGTTCTCTTTTCTCCTCCGTTGAGAGCCTGGAATCAATGACCCTAAACAGATCTTCCTTGGTCAGGATGTTCTTCTTTTCTTCGTTCTTCATTGCAATTCTTTTTTTTGAGTTAGACGTATTCATTATAGGCGAGACGGCTTGTCTTCTTCGCCTTTGACGGTGCAAAGATAAAGAATAGGTGTGAAAATATGATTCCCACTATTAAAAAAAGCAAGCCTATACTTCTCAGGGGGCTTGCTTGTTTTTGTTTATTCTAAAAGATTGAAATTAGTGCTTTTTTCAATTTCTGCTTGAAGATTGAGTAGAGAATCGTTATCTTTTCATCATTTTGATACTTTTCCCTTTTTTTCTTTGCTATATGAATTAAATCCCTTATCTTTGTCCCCGAAACTTGAAGAACATTATTAATCTTGAATAAAACTAATCTATGGAAAATTGTCGCTACTTGGGCATCATCGTGCTGCTCGCCACATGCTGCCTGACCTGTTTCGGGCAGAATGAGGAAACGAGGGATGGCATACAGCCGCGTCGTGTGCTGGTGCTGGCGGAACGTGGAGGTCTGCACGAGGGATTCACCGCCACTGGCCTGCAATGGCTCGACGAACAGAAGGAGAGGCTGAACCTGGAGCTGACCGTGCTGGAGACGGCTGAGGAGATTCTGCAGGGTGAGATCGGGAAGTACCAGTTGGTGCTGCAGCTTAACCATCCGCCCTATGCCTGGAGCGAGGCTGCTCAGCGTGACATGGAGGACTATATCGACAACGGTCGGGGTGGCTTCATCGGCTTCCACCACGCAACCTTGCTGGGCGAGTTCGACGGCTATCCGATGTGGGACTGGTTCTCGGACTTCATGGGAAAGATTCGCTTCAAGAACTACATTGCCGACTTGTCGGATGGTACGGTGCAGGTGGAGGACAAGGAGCATCCCGTGATGCAGAACTTACCTACAACTTTCGTGATTCCCGACGACGAGTGGTACACCTACGACACCAATCCGCGCCCCAACGTGCACGTGCTGGCCCACGTCGATGAGAGCAGCTACAGCCTGCAGACCAATGTGAAGATGGGGGATCATCCCGTGGTGTGGACCAACCCGAAGAAGAAGGCACGCAACATCTATTTCCAGTTCGGCCACAGCAAGCTGCTTTTCGAAAACGCTGCCTTCCTCACTCTCTTCGAGAATGCCATCCACTGGACGCTCGGCGACTCGGATTCGGCTCCTGCCCAAGTAGAGGAGGAATATGCTGCCAGCTATGCCCGTGCTCCTCGCTTCAAGGCGCTGGTCCACTACGAGCCCCATGCCGAGGAGGCACATGTGCAGTTCGACAAACAGGCCATCGAGTTCCTTCACAAGCTCACCTACGGCGAGGGTTGGCTGATGGATGTCACCACCTCGCTTGCCGACTATCCGTACGAGAAACTGAAGGAGTACAGCATCGTCGTCAGCCTGAATGCTGCGCCTGGCGACTCGGCGCAACGTGCTGCCTTCAAGCAATATATGGAGAATGGCGGCGGTTGGATGGGCTTCCATGCCTCGGGCTACAACGACCGCAACACGGGATGGCCCTGGCTGAACAGTTTCCTGGGCTGCGGCACGTTCTACTGCAACAACTGGCCTCCCCAACCTGCCCTGGTGGAATGCGAGACAGGGGAACACCCTGTCACCAGTACACTGCCACGGTCGTATGTGGCGCCTGCCAGCGAGTTCTACCAGTGGCAGCCGAGTCCGCGAACGAATCCCGATGTGGAGATTCTGCTCTCGATTTCGCCCAAGATGTATCCCTTCGGACTGAAGGACGTGGTAAAGTTCGGCGACTTCCCCATCGTGTGGACCAACAAGAAGTACCGCATGGTCTATCTGAACATGGGACATGGTGACGAATGCTTCATCGACGCCACGCAGAACCTCCTTTTCGTCAATGCCTTCCGCTGGGTGGTGAGCCGCGATCCCGAGGGCGACCCGTTCAAGAAGTAATAGTGACGAATTTGGCCTTTTCGGAGCAAAAAACGGAATAAGTGTCCCATAATACCCTTCAAAAAACGGAATAAGTGTATAAAATCACCCTCAAAAAAACGGAATAAGTGTATTTTCTTTGGTCAAACAAATAAAAAACTGTGTGGAAAAGTAACTTAAACTTGCCAACAGCATCAAAAAAACGACCAATCGGCAGAATATAGTATATTATATTTTGCCGATTGGTGCTTTTTTACTACCTTTTCACATAAGAATAAAAGGAGCAAACAATAAGAAACATTCTTTTACCAGTTCCTCTTTTCGTCGATGACATCCATGAGCTCCTGTTTGTGCTCAGTCAGACCGGCTTCATCAAGGATCTGTTCGAAAGCATTCATGATGTCTTCGCGTTCTTCGGTCTCGATAAATTGCGACCTCCTGTCAAGTTTGTTGAAGCCTTCGACATAATCTATGGCTATGCCTTTGACATCGGAAATGGCTACGTCGGGCCGCTTCGCTTCTTCCAAGATACGACGGCGGGTGTCTTTCCACAATGCCACTGCCTTGGTGTATTTCGACTTTGGCACGAACTCGCTGCCATCCCAATGGCGTAGCGGGTTGTTCAGATTCTCGTGAAGCCATTCATCAGAGCGCAATTTCAACACAATCAATTCCTGAACTTTGTCCCTATAAAGTTTCCTAACCTTTTTCCCGACATCGACAGGAATACTATTGAGCCGAAGTATTTTTAGTTGAGGAAGACTATCTGGAAGAGGGAATTCATCTTCTGAGAACCCGAACAGGTCGTCCATTGTCAATGTCTCCAATTCGTGCAGTTTCGCTATCTCGGCAATGTCATGGATATTGCCGGGCTTTCCTTCCAACCCCAACCATAATAGACCGGGGAAACGAGATGGGATGCCTTGCAGACTAAACTCCTGAATGTTTGAAAGCCTCAATTCCGTCAATTTACTTAAACCAACATCTGGTAGGAAATCGTCTTGCATTTCAATCTGAAGAGCCAAAAAATAGCCATCCTTGGGTGATAGGATGCGAAGATCGGGCGACAATTTCCCTCTTAGTGTAACCCTTTTCATGCTTTGGGGCAAATAAATGGTTCGCAGGTTTGCACCACTGATTTCAAGTTCTTCCAAATGGGTTTGGCTCAGGTCCAATTCTTCTCGGCCACATTTTTCCCATACCAGTTCTCGTATCAAATATCTGCGCTCTAAGAATGGTATCAGTTGTGGATGTTCTTGGGCAGTAACAATACGACCTAATCCAGGCAATTTGTCAAACTCAGAATAATCTGTGACGGCGTTGAGGGCATCGTCAGTGAGACCGTATAATTTCTTCTGAACCTCCTTGCCTCCAACGGTTACGGTTTCATTGGGTGAAGAATCTGCATCCTTGAATGCAGCGACCTGGTCTTTGGGGAGCTGATTCCACTTTTCTGCCCATTTCAGTTGTTGTCCATCTGTCCAGTCACCATAGGTTCTACATGCTTCGAGAGGCTGAACGGCCATGTTCCCAATCAGTTTGGCATGGGGTGGAAAGAACTTGATTGGCGCCCAACGATAACCGATTTGATTATTCCAAAAATGATGATTAAGCCGAAGATAAGACATCTTTTTGAGGTCTCCTTCTACGGGCATCTTTTCACTCCAATAATCCAGGTCCACATGCACGGCCCATTCTTCACCTATCTGAATGATTTGGAAAGTGTACCATTTCCCTGTTTCCCTTTCCTGGAGCGCATATACGTCTCCGATATGTAATGATGTCTTTGGCATGAATGTTTTTTAATCCTGATCCAGTACTAAAAATATCTTGTCCAAATCGTCAGGCACAACAACATTGCCCTTAAACGCCCTCCTTGCCTCGGCAGTGTATCTCTTTTTGCGAGTATCGAGCGTTCTGTCCTCGGTGTGATAGAGGATAAGATTTCGGACACCAAGTTCTTGTGCTAATCTGGCGGCATCGAGCACAGTGCTATGGTGTTTCTCGTAGGGTTGGAATTGTTCCCGATCTTCGTACAAGCAGAATGCTTCGCTCATCAGCCAATCGACACCTTCGGCATACTGGCGGCACTGGGGGCTAAATGGTTCGTCACCCAGGCAGCATAGGCGCTGAATGTCGGGCAACTCGGCAGTAAATCCGAACTGGTACTCTTTCGTGGAATGGATGTCAAAGCATTGCATAGGGAAGCCTCCCGCCTCGAATCGGTCACCATCGCTTAGATAATGCATTGTGACGATATGTCCTATACCTTCTGCTTCTTTGGGAGGAAGAATCTGGCGACAAATGTCGGTCAACAAGTCGAGCACTTTCCTGTGACTCCATACACGCAGGGGGTATCGAAACTGGAGAGCCATGCGCATCATCCAGATGCAGCCCAACAGATGGTCGGTGTGGGCATGGGTGACAAAAAGGTCGCTGATGTCTTCGCGTTGGATGCCAGCACGTTCCAGCTGGGCAAGGATGCCATTGCCTCCTCCTGCATCAACAAGCAGCACACCCTCTTTGCCATGGAGGGTGAAGCATGTGTTGTAGCATCGGGTGGCCAGTGCATTGCCTGTGCCAAGCATGGTGATGAAGTTCTGTTTCATTGGATTCCCTCCATCTCACTCGCCACATGAGCCTCACAAGCCTTCATGGCATCGATGGTCTTTTGAAGCACATCGTCGAGGGGCCATCCCAGCATCTCGGCTCCGCGTTCAATCACTTCGCGAGAGCAGCCGGCGGCGAAGCCCTTTGACTTGTACTTCTTCTTGAGGGATTTCAGTTCCATGTCCTGGACACTTTTTGACGGACGCATCAAGGCAGTTGCCCAAATCAGTCCGGTCAGTTCGTCGGTAGCGTAGAGCACCTTCTCCATCAGGTGTTCGGGCTTGACATCGACGTGCAGGCCGTAGGCGTGGCTGCAGATGGCGTGGATCATTTCCTCGCCCACACCTCCTTCGCGCAGCAGTTCAGGGGCCTTGATGCAATGCTCGTCGGGGTACTGTTCGAAGTCGATGTCGTGGAGCAATCCGACCATTCCCCAGAAATCCACTTCGTCGGCATAGCCCAGTTGCTCGGCATACCAGCGCATGACACCCTCCACCGTCAGCGCATGCTGCAGGTGGAACGGGTCCTTGTTGTACTTTCTCAGCAGCTCCCAGGCTGCCTCTCTTGTAATGTGATTTTCCATATTTACGTATTTGTTTAGTTTTTACTTAACACGAATTATCATGAATTTTACATGAATTATTTTTGAATGATGGGCAAATGCAGACCATTATACTGAATAATTTACGTTAATTAGCGATAATTCGTGTTTGTAAATGTCCACCCATTGTCGCCATGGTAGATCATCAGACGGGTCATGCCGCCATCGATGCAGATGTTCTCGCCCGTGATGAATCCGGCCTTGTCGGAGCAAAGGTAGAGCACCATGTTGGCAATGTCGAGGGGATTGCCGACACGTCCTGCAGGTTGCTGAATGGCATCGGGACCTTGATAGACGGTGTAGGCGGTATCGATCCATCCAGGAGAGATGGAGTTGACGCGCACCTTTCCGGCAAGACTGACTGCCAAGGCGTGGGTCAATGCGGCTATGCCTCCTTTGGCTGCCGTGTAGCTTTCGGTCTGAGGCTGGCTCATGCGGTCGCGTGAGGAGGAGATGTTAACGATGGAGGCTCCCTTGGCGAAATAGGGAGCGAAGAGCTTGGCGAGGTAGAACGGAGCTGTCACGCCCACACTCAGGGCATATTGGAACTCTTCGTAGGTGCACTCGTCGATGCCCTTCATCTGCGGCAGGGCGTTGTTGACGAGATAGTCGATATGTCCGTGCTTCTCAATCACTTCCTTAGCAAATTGTTCCAACACCTGTTTGTCAGCAAGGTCGCCCACAAAGTGGTTGCCCTCCTGCTTGTCGATGACGCAAACCGTGGCTCCCGCCTTCTGGAACTCCTCGGCAATACAGCGCCCGATGCCCTGTGCACCTCCGGTCACGACGACTATTTTATTCTTGAAATCCATATTTGTATCAGTTCGATAAATTGAAATTTATCTGGCAACAACAATAGTGAACAGCACCAGATCCTCTGTCCCAGTATTGATTATACTGTGTTCCGATCCTTTAGGGCAAATATGCAGGACGCCGGGGCGCAGTTCTTCTTCTACACCATCGCAGATGGCTCTGCCAATACCTGACAAGATATAGTTCATATCATCGCCGGATGTCTGCCTGTGCATTCCGATGCTCCCGCCCGAATGGATTGTTGTGGGAATGATACGGTATTTTTCATCGTTGTACATCCGCACGGTCAT
>JAEEGF011940952.1_pt1 | contig 12717 bp, 9 predicted proteins | sample 9134171 | NCBI WGS metagenome assembly JAEEGF01 (sample SAMN16246542, study PRJNA631951) | gut metagenome | biome: gut microbiome; feature: rumen; material: AP-attached | host: Bos | place: Iran: Karaj | collected 2018-10 | reverse complement strand
CCTATCAAATATCATGTATTTCCAAACGAAATAGTATGCAACTGCCATGATGGCAAGCTCTATAACGCTCTCTATTTTTCTTATAGTATTCTTATTTTTCAAATCTTATTTCTCCTAGAAACAACATTCAGTAGTCTATATAAATTTATTACAAAATGCAATCCTTAACATTATACCATTATCTGGGCTAAAATGCTCATTTTATTAATATGCGAGTCGAGGTTTGTTTCAACCTGCTAGACACATCATATCTGCCAAGTTATGTCAGTCAAGGGCAAGCCTCCGGAGCTCCGCTCCCTTGACTTCATAACTATTGGCAGATAAATGTTAGTCAAGCAGGTTTGAAACTTGGACTGTGGCAGGGCCACTAATCACCAAGGAAGAGGCCAGGACACGCGGATTGGAGCTTTCTTTAATTCGGCGTGTCTGTTTTGAAGGCCTAGGACACGCCATTTAGCTATAACTTCAATTCCGCGTGTCAATTTTAGGCTACTTGAACACGCCGTTTTGATGTTTCTCTGTTTTGGCGTGTTTTTTCCTACTCTTCCAGACACGCGGATTCAGCAATCTTTCTTTTCCGCGTGTTTTTTGTCCTTTCTGGAGACACGCCCTTTCCTCTTTTTCTCTTTTCCGCGTGCTTTTCGCCTTTCCTTGAGACACGCAGATTTACACTTTTTCCATTTCCGCGTGTCTCCGACTAATCCTTCGACACGCAGATTTTGCAATTCTGCATTTCTGCGTGTCTATATTTCACTGCCCCGACACGAAGAATAAGCTAACCTCCATTTCTTCGTGTCAAATTTATAACCCATCGACACGTAAATTCTAGGATTCTCTTATTCTTCGTGTCTAGAATCTCCTCTTCCGACACGAAGATTCCAGCTTCCTCAGAGTCTTCGTGTCTCTCACTTAAAAAATTGACACGAAATTCGCTGACTTCTCCGAATCTACGTGTCTAACGCCTCTATTTCAGACACGTAATTCCCGGTATCTGCCGAATCTTCGTGTCTTTCACTTTAAATCCTGACACGAATATCTAGACTTCCGCCACTTCTTCGTGTCTCCGGCCTTCCCCTGGTACTGGTGGCTTTGCCACAGTCCCAGTTTCAAACCTGCTTGACTACTGTTTATCTGCAAAAAGGCACGAAGTCAAGGGAGCGCAGCTCCGAAGGCTTGCCCTTGACTGAGATGTCTTTGCAGATACACTGTGGCTAGCAGGTTGAAACAAAAAATATAGGCTAGCCAAAAAACTAGAGAAAGCCTCAACCCCTGCAATCTGCTATCACAGCAGCACAGCGACTCCACTACAACAAAAAAGCGCCCCGAAGGGCGCCAGAATTCTATTCCTGTTCTTCCTTTTGATACTTTTCGCGGATGACGAACTGTGGTGAGTGGTTGCCGTTGATGAAAATACGGCCAACGTATTCGCCGCCGATTCCAACCATAAGCATCTGAAGACCACCGAGAACTAGTGTGGCAGCCATCATTGTTGGCCAGCCAGGGACATCGCCGTGATGGATTGTCTTTATGATGATTACACCTGTGAGCAAGAAGCCCATGATGCATGATACAAATCCAAGGCATGATGTAAGGCGAAGTGGCTTTACGGAGAATGAAATGAATCCATCGAACCATAGGTTTAAAAGCTTGCTAAATGTGTAAGTGCTTTTACCCTCCTCGCGGGCCTTGTGTTCTACGTATACGTTGCAGATGTTATCTGTACAACGTAGAATTAATCCCCAGATGTATGGGTAAGCTCCCTTGTATTTCAGCATTTCGTCGCGGACGAATTTATTGATAACAAAGTAGCTGTTGAGCTGTAGTGACTTTGGCTTTCCGATAAATGATGTTGCCATCATATCGTTGATGTCGTGGCCAAACTTTTTAAAGAGAGTATCCTTTTTGGTGCGATACTTTCCAAAGACTGCATCGTAGCCCTTTTCAATCTGTTCCAGAAGCTTGTGAGCTTCATATGGAGGATTCTGTCCATCGTCATCAAGTACTATCATATATTCGCCAGTTGCCTGTGAGAGGCCGCACATTGTAGCGCCATCCTGGCCAAAGTTTTTGGATAAGTTGATAGCAACGACTTCTGGATTTTTATCAGCAAGCTCGCGAAGCTTTGCATAGGTTCCGTCTCTTGAACCGTCGTTTACTAATACTATTTCTTTATTGTACTCTTCGGAAGGAAACTCCTTACAAATATCATCTACCACTGCTTCAATAGTATTCTCGCTATGGTAGCAAGGAATTACGAAGGATATTTTCTTTTCAAATTTTTCCATATACACTCCAGTCTTATTCTAGCATTATTGTATGTGTCTAAGTAAAACCCCTGCTATATAATCCATGTCCCCTGTGTCATATGTCTGAGTAATTGGTAATGGCACCAAATACTTAGAAAGCTTCTTTTCAAAGCTATTTGTTTCTTTGGATTCTTCAATCCATCTCCACCAACGTGGAACGTATATCTTGTTTTCAACAAGCATTTCCCTAAGGCCTTCTTTTTCAAACAAGAATGGATAAACCATAGGTGCTCCATTTTCCAGAACCGGCTTTAGTTCGTTGAGCTCTCCCAATAACTCATGAAGCCTGTTGAAATTTGCAATTCGCTTTTCATTGACTGATGCCAAATCGATACCGCTCATCATTGCTTCTGTAAGCTTTGACATGTATGCCATGCCTTCAACGTTGATGTGCTCTTCGTTGTCCTTTGACATGCCGTAGGCTGAGTTTGGACCAGCCTCGATTGCCTTTAATAAAAAGCCTGCTGCATCAGCACTTTCACCTGTTGGAATATCCAAGCGCTGAAGCTTGTCTCCAACTAAGTAGGCACCGTCTGCTACACCGAAGAACTTGCGGCAGCTGTATGCTGAGTATGTGCCGCGCATTGGCTTTGTGAAAAAGCCCTGAGTATTATCGAAAAGCACGTGGCTGTGCTCCGCGATAATATCCTGCTGCATCACATGAGTCATGATGCCAAAGTAATTCGTATATACGAAGAGAGCTCGGTCATCAAAACCTCCCTCTGGCTCGATTGGCATCAGCTGTTCATCGATGTTGTAGTATTTCACTTCCACGCCAACTTCCTGCAATCCTGCCTCCACTGTCTTGCATGTGTAGTAAGGAATGTAGCAGGATTTGAAGCCGCCAGCCAAGGTGGCGTAGGCGATGGCATTTCTTCCAGAGTTTAAAGCTACGTAGTCGAAACCTGGGAAGAAGTCTGTATTCAATTTCTTTAATTCAAGTGGAAGACATCCTCCGTATTCTCGCAACTTTTTATCCTCCAATTATTTGTCGAATCTTCCTACGAAGTCCATTGTGCTGCAATCCTTCATTGGGAATTCAACTGATTCACCTGTTGCAGCTGATTTATAAATAGCAAGAACCATTTCAAGGGCGCGACGGCCTGCCTCACCATTTACATATGGCTCTCTGTCGTTTTCAATAGCGTCGATAACATCGCGATAGAGCTTTGTGTGACCAAATCCGTATACGTTTGGAGGAAGCTCTGAGCATTCCTTCTTAACCTGCTCTGGCTCGTCAATGTAATCTGAGAAGTTCCACTCCTCAAGAAGGTTTACAGCATCTCCGCCAGCCTTAACTGTACCCTTGTCGCCGAAGATGTAAAGTGTCTCCTCAAGGTTCTTAGGGAATACATCAGTTGTTCCTTCAATGATGCCGTAGCTGCCGTTTGCAAACTGAACGAGGGCGATACCAAGATCCTCTGCCTGGATGTAGTCGTGCTTTAATCTGTCAGTCATACCAACAACGCGAACAACGTCGTCGCCCATCATCCAACGGAGAAGGTCGATATCGTGGATGCACTGATTCATAAGTGCGCCACCATCCTGCTCCCATGTGCCTCTCCATGAAGCGCGGTCATAGTATTCGTGGTCACGAGCCCAACGGATGTGAGCTGTACCATATAAAAGACGACCGAATCTGCCCTTTTCAAGAGCTTCTCTAATCATCTGGATTGACTTGTTGAATCTGTTCTGGTGGCAAGCGCAAACCTTAACACCCTTCTTGTGACCTGCCTCGATGATTCTGTCTGCATCTGCAAGTGAAAGTGCGATTGGCTTTTCGATGATTACATTGCAACCAGCTTCGATGCAATCGAGAGCAATCTGTGCATGCTTGCCTGACTCTGTAGCGATGGCTACAAGCTCTGGCTTCATCTCCTCAAGCATCTTTTTGTAATCTGTGTATTGCTTAACATAATCAGCATCAAGATCGAATTTCTTGATTTTGTCCTCTGTGTTTTTAAGGTCAAGATCGCAAAGTGCTACTAAATCAAGCCCTGTCTTCTGTGATGCTACTACGTGGTTTGGTGAAATACGTCCGCATCCAATAATTGCATATCTCATTGCTATTTCCTCCTTTATGCTGTGATGATTTCTTACGCTCACAAGCCCTTGTACTCTTTTTTGAACTATGAAACGTTCTACAAAAGAGCACTAGGAGCTTGTTAGCTAGAAATCAGCCTAGCTTTCCTTTTTCAAAAGACTATACGCTACGAGGTACGTATAGTACGGTGTCATGTATTTATAGAACATATCGATGCCCAAATCCATGAACACAAATGAAATCATAAATGAAAATATAATCAACTTTGCCATTTTGTTTTTGGTAAAGAAAGATTTGATGATTAAGTAAACCGGGAACCAGTAGTACATTACAAAACCGAAGATTCCGAATGAGAACAAAAGCTCAAGGTAATTCATGTGAGTGTGAATGTTTCGGTATGCGATGACTGTTCCGTCGTTTGGTCTGTACTCTTCAAGCTGTGAGTATGCCATCTGCTTGAATGCGTAGAAGCCGTGTCCGAAAATTGGATGCTCCCAGAAGTGCTCCTTCACCGCTGCGATAACGGCCATTCGCTGGCCTGTGCTGGTGTGCAAATCGTAGTCTGTAGAGCCTACGCCTGAAATCATCTCCACGATTCGCTCGCCAATGATGCTGTAGAGTGCTGGGATAACCATAACTGCTACTGAGCCGCACACAGCGATAATCACAAGGATGATGATGTTTCTTCGGATTGTCTTTTTGTCCTTGGCTGCTCCAAGTAACATCACTGCAAATACCAGGATGATTGGAAGCACCGATGATTTGGAACCGGATGCAAAAATCTGTCCGATTGCAAGAATGGCTGCCCAAAGGTAAGCCTTGAACTTGCGATTTATGATGAGCTGATACATAAGTGGTATCAGCAGGATAAGCAAAAGATTTCCTGTGTCTACACAAGTGCCTGCTGGTGTTGCGCCAACTCGGTAAGCATTGCCCATGAAAAGCTGCTTCCAAACTGGATCGAAAAGCAAGCTTGTAACAAGTGTAAGTGGAATGACGATGCAGCCTGCGTTTGAAATTACATCAAGCATATCATCCTTATGATGAAAGAGAATCACCATTATTAGGATGGCCGGAACCACTGTGAGGATGTGGTACTGACGGCTGTACATGTCAGTGTAAACTCCCAATTTAAAATGTCCGTAAATGAACACTAAAATCGAAAATGCAAGAGCCCATGCCATGGCCGGATTGAGCAGCGCCTTTTTGGTGGTGGCTTTGTCTTTTACGAAAAGAGCAAGGCACCATGCCACTCCAAGGGCGTTAGCAAAAACATTGGCCAGCACATACTGCATTCCAAGGGCGATGCCAAGGTCGCATCTGGCGTACACGATGGCTGCCACAATTATTATGGATATAAGTCGTTTATGTTTGTAAATCTTATCCATCTAAATCTCCAATAGTTAATCAAAAACAAATGTGTTTGGCGCAGATTTGAACCAAACCAAGCGCACGCCGGCTTCGCTAAGATAAGCTGCCAAGGCGCCTGCTGTATAGTTAGGGCTGGTCATGATTGCATCGGTTGTGTCGAAGATTGCAATCTCTGGGTCGACCAACTCGTAAAAGCCTGTTTCGGTAGGCATGCTGTTGTTGCCGTGATGTCCGCACTGAAGGATATCTGCCTTCAATTCATCTCCGTAGGTTTCCACCAGGTAGTTTGCCATGTACTCACTATGGCAATCCCCACAGATAAGTATACTGCGGTTTGGTGTAGCCATTTTAAACACTAATGAATCGTTATTTGGAATATCCTCGGCACAATCTACAACAACATCATCGAAAGCGTTGTAAAAAGTAATAGTCAAATCGTCGCTGAAGGTCAAAACATCGTCTCTTTGCACATAGTTGATGTTGTCCGCCTCAGCTGTGATTTCCTGGAACTTGTTGAAGGAATCAACATCGTCCCATTCCTGAGCCACGCTGTAGAACAAATCAGCATCGAGCGGTGTAATGTAAACCTGGTCGATGGTGATGCCCTGTGGGTCCTCGTAAATAGCATTGAAGGCATCGATGTGGTCCATGTGATAATGAGTGATTATCCAGGCATCAACCTCTCCACCCAAGGCTTTGATATTCTCACGAAGTGTGTCATCGTTTTCGCCGTGACCGCCGTCGATGACGATAAGTGTGCCATCGTTTTTGTTGTACATGGTATAGCACATGCACTGCAAATCAGAGCCATCATCATATTCTGTCAAAACCCAATCGCCGTAGATTGGAGTGAGAACTGCATAATAAGTGGTGCGGCCGTAGAGCTTGAAGCCGTAGTTGAGATATGTGTTAAGGATATCTTCAACGGCTGAAACAACCACGTAATCAACATTATTTTCAGCACAATAATCTACAACGATTTCTGGATCTGGCGTTGGGTTTGTAAGCTCGTAAGCCTCATCCGGAATATCGCGGCCGTATGGCATTGAAAATCTGCTGTCGATTTGGCGCAGATAAATTGCCACATCCTGAGGTGCCATGATGCGGATGGCATCACCTTCGTAGTCAGCGAAAATATCGCTGATGGTGATCACATCCTGTGGAACCTTGTTGCGATTTTCTGCCTTTGTGAACCAATCCTGGGTGTAAAGGCAACTGCCGCAAATACATACAACTGCAAGGCTTGCAAGAAGTGCAATCAGCTTTTTCTTGCCCTCAAATCTCATAACGAAAAGTGTGAGGCCGTATGCCACAATAATCAGCACCGGAAGGGCACTGTAAAGGCGCAGATAATACTGCTCGAATGTGCCATCGTTTAAAATCCATTTTCCTATGATAAGGGTAAGTGGATTGTATATGAAAACTAGCACCAGGCCTGTGTACCACAGGAAGGTGTATCGTTTTATTTTTTCTTTTTCAAAGTGCATTATCAGCCCCAGAGCAACTACGAAAAGTAGTGCAAATGCAAGCTTGCCCCAGAAGGTGGCTGAAATGCCGGTTATGATATTAATCCATTCCATAAATTTATAAAGAATTTAGGCTCCCATTGTCTCTGAAGTAACAGTGCAACGCAGATGTAGACAATCGACTGGACAAATGGTCCGAAGAGGCCTGCCAGAAGATATCGCACTCCATATATTTTGCGGTGATAAATGGACATGGAAATGAAGATTCCAAGAACTGTCATCACCATTACAAACACTGTAGAAACTGTAAGTGAGCATGCGCCAAGAGATATAAGTGCAATGGTGCAAGCTACTTTATTATCCAACTCGCTGGCAAAAACTCGCGAGAGAAAGCAAATCAAAAATGGGACAACCAGGGCAGTAAGGACTGCCTTGCCCTGCCACAATGTACATAGCAGGCGGAAGGTTGGGGAATAGTGTGAAAACATTCCCATGATGTATGCCGCAGATAGGATGACCATGAAAATCATTCTATCTTCTACCTTGGCAAACAAAAACTTGGCCATGTAAAAATAGATGCCGTACGCCACCAAAAGCAGGATGACTGGCAAAATTGTATGGCAAACTGTTGTGACATCAAATGACGAAACAACAGAAAGGTACGAAATGTATGTGGTCCATGACTGAGCTGCACGCTTTGGTGATGTGTATGGCGCCTCGCCAGTGATGAAGTTTACATTTGTAATCATATCGCTATCGATATCATCAACAGATGTAACCACGTAATCGTAATCATCGTAAGACCATTCATTGACTTCGTATCGATATGCTGCATAAAGCTGAAGCACAACAAGGATTGTAAAGATTATCGCATATACGGTAGTCAGCTTGTTGTATTTCACTTCGTGAAGCATGGTGTTGATGCGAATTCTGTAGCTAAGTAAATCTTTTTTGAATGTCTTGAAATCCAGGACAAACCACAAGATTACCAAAGCTGCCACAATCACTGAATATGTGATAGTCAGTCTGTGGAAGCCGCCTACAATCAGCTGGGTGGTCATGGTTTTGTTTTGGTACCAGAGGAAGCCAAAATTCAGCAAAAAGAAAATGGCCTGGGCACCGAAGAAACCAGTGACATATCTAACTGTAGGTGATTTTAAAATATGGTTTTGCGATCTGTATGTAATTAGTCTGCCCACTGCTACAGGCACAAGTGTGAAGTGTAGCAGGAAGGCTAAAGCTCTAATTAAAATCATTATTTATTCTCATCTAATCTTTTTTGTAAAAGGCATTTTGCGAATTCAAAGTCGATTGGATAATCGATGTCGATTGAATCCTCGCGCTTCATGATGTATGCAACTGTGTTGTCGCAGTAGTATGTGCGCTTTTCCTTGAGGAGCTTGTAATCCAATATGTAGATGGCTCCGTTTGGCACGATGTATGTTTCGTTGTTCTGGCGGTTTGTCATAGTGATGCCCTGGCCAAAACCTGCATTTTCAACACGGCCCTGCTCGTTGAGCTTGTGATACCAGCTAGCTGGAACCTCTGCCTCTGCAAAGGAGATAAGTGTAGTGGCACCATCATTTTTGAACTGCTCCAATGCCTCATCGATGTGCTGCTCTGTACGGAGAGGCACTGTTGGAAGAAGCACCATGAACTTTTCAATCTGCTCTCCTGTTTCGTTCATGACAAACTCAGTTGCATGAAGATAAACATCGATGGCAGATGCTGTATCGCTTGAGAGCTCTGCTGGACGCATGAATGGAACCTCGGCTCCGTACTTGCGTGCAACTGCAGCGATTGCCTCATCATCTGTAGTAACGATGACGCGATCTACGCCCTTAGCTTTCTTGGCTGCTTCTATCGTATATGCGATAAGAGGCTTGCCACAAATCTCTTTTATATTTTTTCCTGGGACTCCCTTAGAACCCCCTCTTGCTGGAATAAATGCAATCATCCTAAAAATCTCCCCACTGGAATAATTCGTCGGCTTCGATGTCACGCTTGAGTTCTTTGCCGATGAGCATCTCGTAGAACTTAGGTGAGATGGCTGTGCCTGGGCGCTTGTAATCGAGGTCTTCCTCTGTGAGGATGTGGCCCTTCTTGAGGTCGCAAGCTGCTACGATTGAGCGCTTGTACTCCTCACGCTGGTGCTTGCTTTCGTTAACAACCTTGCGGAAGCTTCCCATCATCTTGTAGCCCTGCTCTGCAGCGTCGCAGATAATCTTCATTTCCTCTGGGTTTGCTGAGATCTTGTGATCCCATCCCTTCATGTTCTTGTCCATTGTGAAGTGCTTCTCAATGATGCAAACATTCTTTGCAATAGACATGATAGGTGCAACCACACCAAATGTATGATCAGAGTATCCTGTTGGATATCCAAATGCCATGCGGTACATATCGATGTTGTTGAGGTTAACCTGCTCGTCTGCTGGTGGGTAGATTGATACGCAGTGAAGTACGCAGATTTCCTTGCATCCGCCTGCCTCGATAGCTGCGATTGCGTTAACAACATCATCCATGCCTGTAAGTCCTGTAGAGATAACTACTGGCACGCCCTTGCTTCCGATGTACTTAAGGAATGGTACGTTTTCAACGTCCATAGAAGCAACCTTGATGAATGGAACGTGAAGCTCATCAACAAGAAGATCAACGCCGGCCTTGTCGAAAGGTGTTGATGTGAAGTCGATGTCGAGCTCGTCGCAGTATGCCTTAAGCTCGTGATGCTGCTCCTTTGAAAGAGCGTAAGCTTCTACGATTGACTCAAGTGTATAGTCTGTTCTGTTGCGATAGTCATCGCCTAAGAAATAGTTGTCGTCGTAATTCTTCTTTGAGAATACATTGCTCTTTGTGAAAGACTGAAGCTTGATGCAGTCAGCACCGCACTCCTTTGCTGTCTTAATCATTGTCTTTGCAAGCTCCATATCACCATTGTGATTTGCTCCAAGCTCTGCAATTACGTATGGCTTTTTGCCACCTGTTACCATATCCTGATAATTAAATCTCATAGGAATCCTCCATTAAAATATTGCTCCACCAATAACCGTTGCGGTCATGGCTTGTATCTATTGAATCAATATCCAGCTTCTGCAAATCCTGATACAGGTGCTCGAAGTATGGATATCTCTTTGCCAAGTTTTTATAGTGTGTCAGCTTTACCTGATATTCCTGCTCCACATTGTGAGATGTGCCAACCTGATTGTTATCGTGAATACGATAGATGGTGTCGGCATTTTCAACAAGCTTGCCTGGGCCAATGTCCATGAGAAGCCTTGTGAAGAAATACCAGTCAAACACTGGGCAATCCCCCTCTGAAAGTGTGGCGATGAAATCGTCGGTCAGCATGTGGAGATTGATTGCTGTAGTGCCCATTCCAATGAAGTTGGACTGGGAAATAAGCCTTGCACTATCAACTGTTTTAGGCATGTTTTCAAGGACGTTTTTACCATCCTCTGTAACTAATCCATTATAGTAGAAAGCATATGATTTGTCTAATTGATAGGCCTCCTTGAAAGCCCCGATTCTGGTTGGCACGAATGTGTCATCTGCATCGCAAACCACCAGCAAATCATAGCCTAGCGCCTTGGCTTTCTTAATCATCTCTATGCGGGTCTGGGCGATTGTGCAGCCCAGTGGACGCAGATTGAGGAAATTGACTTTGCCATTAAGCTGGACCAAATTTTGGTTTGCATCCTGCTGGTTATTAATCACATTAAGCCTAATCAAATCTTCATCTGTGTAATTGTCATTAGTTATCAACAAGTCGAAGTTTTTATCCTGCTGGTTATCCACGGATGTGAGTAAATCCTGGAGGAAAACTTCCGCCTGCTTGTATATAACTGTTCCTAGGACAGTTTTCATACCGCTTACCTCATAAAAATATATTACTCTTGTTAACAGAGTAATTATTTTACACTCTATCTATGCCTATTTTTTATAAATAGTATTATTATGAACTGAAACTAGCTTTTAATACTTTAACATCTCTATTTTCATTATTCTGGCGACTTCAAAAGTATTACTTTTCGTTATAACTAATTATTAATACTCTGTAACCTCTGTTTTTAATCTTCTGGCCATTTTAAAAGTATTAAAACCAGATATTATAAAATTTTAATACCCAGGGTAACAGAGTAAATAACCATAACGTTATCTATGCCTATTATTATCTGTTATCTAAAGTATTAAATCAGCCTATATACTTTTATTAATACTTTATGAATGTGTATTGTAAATGAAATCCTGAATTCCAAGTATTAAAAAAAGAAAATCTTATGTAATAATACTTTCATTTTTTTATTTTAGAAAAAAAACAGTGTTTCAGACTCAAAATTAGTTAAATTTTTTTAATCATCCAATTTTCAAGCCAAATAAATACTTGTTTCTACATGATTATTGACCAGCAAATTTTTTTTGACTACTGCTGACAGAAAAATGAAATTGTCAGCAAGAATCTGTAGATTCATGTATAAAAGATAATAGCTAGCCTACAAATGCATCCATCTCGTCCATGAGAGTCTTCTTGTCAAAGTGGGCTTTGTTGTAGTTGCGAGAGTTCTCGCCAAGCTGTGCGAGACGTTCTGGTGAAAGTTTGCTCATGGCGATAATACTTACCGCAAGCTCCTCGGCGTCACCGATATCTGAGCACATACCGCAATCAGCCTCGTTGATGATGCGAGCTGTTTCGCCGCGGGCTGAGGCAATGATTGGCATTGCGCAGGCCATGTAGGACTGGAGCTTTGCTGGGATTGTCTTTGCAAAAAGCTCATCATCTGCGAATGATATAAATGCTGCATCGCCTGTTGCAAGAAGTGCTGGCACTTCCTCTGGCTTTACTCTGCCTGCAAATTCAAACATATCCCACACACCATGCTGAGTGATGGAATGCTCAAATGACTTTCTAGCTCTACCATCGCCAACGATAGTGAATCTGATATTTTTGATTCCCTCGTCGCGAATCTTTTTAGCTGCAAATGGAAGGATTTCCAAGCCCTGCGCCTGGCCAATGTTGCCTGTGAAGATTACATTGAAGCCTTTGTGCTCCTTCTTTGGCTGAGGCTGATAGAATTCCTCGGCGTACTGTGGCCAGAAGGAAACCTTGTCCTGCTCATCCTCATCTACAAGCTTGCGAATCTCTGTTACGAAGCTTGGGCTGGTGCCCCAGATGTGGGTGCAGCCTTTATAGATTTTTCTAACCATTCGCTCAATTGGCTTAAGCACAAGTGGCGAGTGGATTCCAGTAATCATTTCCACGTTGTCAGGCCACAAATCCTGAACATACAAATAACATGGGATGTGATGCATTCTTGCATATCTCACTCCCACCTTACATTGATTCATAGGAGATGTTTCAAACATGAACACCTCGTCAGCCTTTATCTTTGTGAACAAGCTCCACCAAAAGCCAAAGAATGGAAAACTGAAGTAATTCATTACCAATCCAAACTTGCCTTTTCCTCTGGCGATGAGAGGAATGCGGTGGACTTCCACGCCATTTATTGTTTCTTTTGTATTTTTGAACCAGCCATAG
>JAEEGF012413963.1_pt1 | contig 12718 bp, 9 predicted proteins | sample 9134171 | NCBI WGS metagenome assembly JAEEGF01 (sample SAMN16246542, study PRJNA631951) | gut metagenome | biome: gut microbiome; feature: rumen; material: AP-attached | host: Bos | place: Iran: Karaj | collected 2018-10 | reverse complement strand
TCATAGTAGATATGGATATCTGTATCAGGCCGGGTGTGTATGATGCCCTCGGCGTCATCGTATATGATGTGGACCTCGTCTCCCTCCTCGGTCGATGTGATCATGCGGGCGGGGAATCCGTTGATATACAGCTCTCCGTAGAGCCGGATACGTTTGCAGAGAAGATTTGACATCTGATAGCGTTCCCTTAAGATGTCATAGATCTTCCTGCCACTGTCTTCGGGGGCGATCCGGAATTGAAGCTGCATGTGATTCCTCCTTCCAAAATGATGCAACTCATTTTACCCTCTCTTATATAAAAAGAAAAGAAAATGATTTTCATTTTGACCAAAATCTGTGTCCATTTTGTGATTTTTCAGTCTATCTTGACAAGAATTTTCCGTTTTTCCGTTGAGCGAAATTTCTTCATGTGTTATCCTACCATGTGGGAGGTGAGTCAACTGTGGGAAAACAAAAAATGACTCCGGAAGAAATGAGCGCAAAGCTCGATGAAGTTCTTTCGAAATACAAGGGCCAGGGCCAAAAGGCTTTGATGGCCACTTTGCAGCAGGCTCAGGAAATTTACGGCTATCTGCCGCTTCCTGTCCAGAGAAAAGTAGCGGATGCTCTCGAGGTATCTGTTGCTGAGGTTTACGGCGTAATTTCGTTCTATTCTTTCTTCTCTTTGAAGCCAAAGGGTGAAAATGCGATCAGCGTATGCCTGGGTACAGCTTGCTATGTTAAGGGTTCGCAGGCATTGCTCGACAAGCTTGAGGATGTTCTCAGCATCAAGTGCGGCGATGTTACGAAGGACGGAAAGTTCTCTATTTCTGCGTGCCGTTGTGTAGGTGCCTGTGGTCTGGCACCGGTTATTATGGTCGGTGACGATGTATATGGTCGTCTGACACCGGATGAAATTCCCGGTATTATCGCAAAGTATAAGGAGGCTTAATCATGGATTTATTTCGTGCGCACGTCCTTGTTTGCTGTGGTACAGGATGCACTTCTTCAAACTCCGCGAAGATCATCGAGCAGTTTGAACAGCAGATTCCGGCTCAGGGACTTGAAAAAGAAGTAAAAGTAGTTCAGACAGGATGCTTCGGCCTTTGCGCCCAGGGTCCTATCGTTGTTATTTATCCTGAAGGTGTTATGTACTATCGCGTAACTCCTGAGGATGTTACAGAGATCGTTAGCGAGCACCTGCTGAAGGGCCGTTATGTAGAGCGTCTCATGGCTCCGAAGCACGATGGTGCTGCGGCATCTGATAAGACTTCTGCAAATGACAGCAACTTCTTCAAGAAGCAGATGCGTGTTGCTCTCCGTAACTGCGGTAACATCAACCCGGAGAAGATCGAAGAGTATATCGCTCATGATGGTTATCAGGCTCTTGGTAAGATCCTTACCGAGAAGAGAGATCCGGATGCTGTTATCCAGGAGATCATCGATTCCGGTCTCCGTGGCCGTGGCGGCGGCGGATTCCCGACAGGTCTTAAGTGGAAGTTCGCTTCCGGTAACAGAGGACAGGGCATCACCAAGTATGTTTGCTGTAACGCCGACGAAGGTGACCCGGGTGCATTTATGGACCGTTCCATCCTCGAGGGTGACCCGCATAGCGTAATCGAGGCTATGGCTATCGCTGCTTACTGCATCGACGCTCATCAGGGTTATGTTTACATCCGTGCTGAGTACCCGATCGCTGTTAAGAGACTGCAGATCGCTATCGATCAGGCTAGAGAATACGGACTCCTCGGTGAGAACATCTTCGATTCCGGTTTCTCCTTTGATCTGGATATCCGTCTTGGCGCAGGCGCATTCGTTTGCGGTGAGGAAACAGCTCTCATGCGTTCTATCGAAGGTAAGCGCGGTAATCCGACACCTCGTCCGCCGTTCCCGGCGATCAAGGGTCTTTTCGGTAAGCCGACTATCCTCAACAACGTTGAGACATATGCAAATATCCCGGTTATCATTAACAAGGGTGCTGAGTGGTTCGCTTCTGTTGGTACAGAAAAGTCCAAGGGTACTAAGGTATTCGCTCTCGGCGGTAAGGTAAACAATGTTGGTCTCGTCGAGATCCCGATGGGTACTACAGTACGTGAGATCGTATTTGATATCGGTGGCGGTATCCCGAATGGCAAGGCCTTCAAGGCAGTTCAGACCGGTGGTCCGTCCGGCGGATGTATCCCGGCATCTCTCCTTGACACACCGATCGACTACGATAACCTCGTAGCAGCTGGCTCCATGATGGGTTCCGGCGGTATGATCGTCATGGACGAAGACACATGTATGGTTGATATTGCGAAGTTCTTCCTCGAGTTCACCGTAGATGAGTCCTGTGGTAAGTGTTCTCCCTGCCGTATCGGTACTAAGAGAATGTTTGAACTTCTTACGAAGATCACAGATGGTACTGGTACACTCGAGGATATCGACTCCCTCGAAGAGATCGCTCTTTCTCTTAAGAATGGTTCTCTCTGTGCCCTCGGCCAGACAGCTGCTAACCCGATCCTCTCCACACTCAAGCACTTCCGTGAAGAGTATGTTGAGCATGTAGTTGATAAGAAGTGCCGTTGCCACGTATGTAAGGGCCTGACAGAATACTACATTGATCCTGAGATCTGTAAGAAGTGTTCTCTGTGCGCTAAGAAGTGCCCGGTCAACGCGATTACAGGTGAGGTTGGTAAGGTTGCTTACTCCATCGATACGACAAAGTGCATCAAGTGCGGCGCCTGCATCGAGAACTGTAAGTTCAAGGCTGTTCAGAAGAGATAATTCAAGAGACGATTAAATTCGAAAAAGGAGTGTGAAACAAATGGATATGGTTAATGTTACCATTGATGGGGTTTCGGTACAGGTTCCTTCGAACTACACCGTTCTTGAAGCTGCTAAACAAGCCGGCATTAAGATTCCGACCCTGTGTTATTTAAAAGATGTCAACGAAGTTGGCGCCTGTCGCGTTTGCCTCGTTGAAGTAGAGAAGGCCCGTGCTCTTGCTGCTGCCTGCGTTATGCCGGTAAGCGAAGGTATGGTCGTTCATACAAATTCCAAGAAAGTTCGTGATACCCGTAAGGCGACTCTCGAGATGATCCTTTCCGATCATAACCGCGACTGCCTCTCCTGTATCCGTAACAAGAACTGCGAACTTCAGACTCTGGCTGAGGAATATGGTATCCGTAAGGTTACTTTTGAAGGCGTAAAGAGCCCGTCCGTTTATGATGACAAATCTTTCTCCATCGTTCGTGATGGCAGCAAGTGCGTTAAGTGCGGTCGTTGCGTATCTGCTTGTAAGAAGCAGGGCATCGGTGTTCTTTCCTTCCTCAACCGTGGATTCTCCACATCTGTTGGACCGGCTTATGATATCTCCATGGCAGATGCTCCGTGTATCTACTGCGGTCAGTGTATCGTAGCTTGCCCGGTCGGCGCTCTTCATGAAAAAGAAGAGACCGATAAGGTATGGGCTGCGATCCAGGATCCTTCTAAGCACGTTGTTATGCAGGTTGCTCCGGCTGTCCGTGCAGCAATCGGTGAAGAGTTCGGTCTCCCGATCGGAACCCGTGCTACAGGCAAGATGTTCGCTGCTATGAAGCGTCTCGGTGCAGATAAGGTTTATGACACCAACTGGGGTGCTGACCTTACCATCATGGAAGAGGGAACTGAGCTCCTGAACCGTATCAACAACGGTGGTGTTCTCCCGATGATCACTTCCTGTTCTCCGGGATGGATCCGCTTCTGCGAATTCTATTATCCTGAGTTCATTCCGAACCTTTCCACATGTAAGTCTCCGCACGAGATGGAAGGTGCGATCATTAAGTCTTACTATGCTAAGCAGAACAATATCGATCCAAAGGATATCGTTGTTGTTTCCGTTATGCCTTGTACATCTAAGAAGACAGAGGCTGCAAGAGAGCAGATGGTCAATGCTGACGGTCTGAAGGATGTTGATGTCGTAATCACCACTCGTGAACTGGCTCGTATGATCCGTGAAGCGGGTATGGACTTCAACGCTCTCCCGGATGAAGGTCCGGATGCTGATCTTCTTGGCGAGTATTCCGGTGCTGCTGTTATCTTCGGCGCAACCGGTGGTGTTATGGAAGCTGCTGTACGTACAGTTGCTGATATCCTCGAAGAAAAAGATTTGCCTGAGTTTGAATACAAGGCAGTCCGTGGCGTAGATGCTGACATCAAGGAAGCTGAGCTCACCCTGGGTGGTAAGAACATCCGTGTAGCTGTTGCCCACAGTACAGCTGCAGCAAGAAAGCTTCTTGATGCGATCAAGGATGGTTCCGCTCCTGAGTATACCTTCATTGAGATCATGGGTTGCTCCGGTGGATGCGTCTGTGGTGGCGGTCAGCCTCAGGTTCCGGCTCAGAAACTCATGGATATCGATATCCGTGCTGAGCGTGCCAAGGCTCTCTACGAAGAAGATGAGATCATGCCGATCCGTAAGAGTCACAAGAACTCTCAGGTCGACAAGCTCTACAAAGAGTTCCTCGGTGCTCCGAACGGCCACCTGGCTCACGAACTCCTGCACACAACTTATGTTAAGAGAGAGATCTATCCGGATTCTGTCCTTGAAGAGTAAGTTGCAAGACAAAAAAACTTCAAAAGAGCGTCCCTTGCGGGCGCTCTTTTTTTGCCTTTTTTTTCGGGATCATCATATCAAAAATAATTTCAAAATCCTGAAACGTCGAGATTTCAGTTCTTCTGTGACAATACCGTCACGTAACAGGGTTTTATTTTGAAAAGTGTAGTAGTAAAATTTTGATGTACGGAAATTGACGACATGGGAGTTCTGTTGATGATTAAACAAGGAAAGACTATAAAAAGGGCCGGATCACTGATCCTTACGGCCGCGATGGCATTTGCCATCTGCCCGAATCTTTTGACGGAAAAGAAGGTCATAGCTGATTTTACCAAGACGAAAGAGAATACACGTATCGGTTCTTCGAGAATGTCATCGCCCAAAAAGCCTGCAGCTGCTTCGGATGCATGGAAGGGCAGTTATGTGTATTTCGGAAAATATGAGGGGACTCCGGTGAAGTATCGTGTACTTTGTCCGAGTACTTCAAGATTTGGAGTATCGTCTCTGTTTTTGGATTGTGACAGCATACTCTATTATGATTCTTTCGACAGAGACGGAGTGCCGAATTCCGGCGCAACTCGCTCCAACGACTGGGGATATAGCGATATCCGCAATACCATGAATGGTTCCGCATTCTTAAATAAGGCAAACGGATTTACATCTATTGAGCGCAATTCGATCGCCAAGAGTACGATCGGCTCCCATAAACTTAACCTGGAACTGTCCACAAATGAGACATATGAGACGTATACACCTTTAAAAGGAGAGAAGATCTTCCTTCTGGATATCGAAGATGTATTAAATGCCGACTATGGATATCTGCCGTTTTCAGGATACAGCTCGGACGACTGGGACTGGTCGAATATCGTCAGCAGGATCAAGAAGTCCGGTGGATCTGCCGGAATGTGGTGGCTGCGATCTGCTCCGGTGAACTACAGTTCGGATGTCGGTAAGATCGATTTCGACGGTTATCAGGGTTCTGGCGAAGTGTATTATGGTTTCGGCGTAAGTCCTGCTTTCAACGTGGATTCTTCTACGATCCTTTTCTCGTCGGCGGTCTCCGGTTCGTATGGAACGATCGGTGCCGAGTATAAGCTGACATTGAAAGACTCTGCTATGAATGTTGCCGTCACTTCAGGAAAGAAAGTGTCTTTTTCCGGTTCAAAAGTGACAGTACCATTTACCGTGTCCGGATCGAGGACCTCTTCGATCAACCAGATGTCTGTTCTGATCACAGATAAGGACTATTTCGAAGATGGTGCCAATATCCTTTATTATGGAAAAGTGAATGTCTCCGGCTCTATTAATTCCAGTGGAACAGCTACTTTTGAGCTGCCGAGTGATCTTTCGCTCGGATACTGGGGCATAAAGTATAAGATCTATCTTGTTCCGGAAGAGATCCGCGGAAATCACGAGACGGATTATGCCGGAAAACCCTTTAAACTGAATCCTGCACTTTCTTCGACGACGAATTTAAGTGCCCAGGCAGCAGGGAAAAATCAGGTCAGATTAAAGTGGAACTCCGTGGTAGGTGCAGACGGATATCTCGTATATGCCATGAAGAACTCCAAGTACTCATATGTAGGAATGACACGTGCCGGCTATACATATCTGGATAAGAATGCTCTGGATAACGATTACAACTATTACTGGGTCTTCCCGTATTATAAAGACAACAATGGCACCATGATCACAGGCAACTGTAAAAACTATGTGTATGCAAAAGGTGTCTGTGCGGCGGTTTCTAATCTGAAAGCCACGTCTGTGAGTGGCGGTGTGAAACTGACATGGTCGGCTTCATCTACGGCACAGGGTTATCTTATCTACGGGATCACCGGATCCAATAATAGTTATCACTATCTCGGTATGGCTTCCGGAACCACCTATACGGATAAGACAGCTTCTTCCTCGCAGTATAACTACTACTGGGTATATCCGTATCACAAGGATTCAAGCGGAAATATCGTCGCGGGACTTACCGGCAAGTATACATACGGGCGGGCTCTCTGACCGGTTCTTTTCTAAAAGAAGGAGGACATAATGCCCCTGAAGATCAGCTCAGAAACTTTTCCGGATGAAATATTCCGAAATGAAATATCGAAGAGATTCGATACGGATTCTGACGGTCTTTTAACTGATGAGGAGATCGGGAAGATCAGGGAGATCGACGTAAGTTTTTTTAGAGTGGGTTCACTTTGCGGGATCGAGCACTTTGAAAACCTCGAGAGGCTTACTTGTTATGGAAATAACCTCACATCTCTCGACTGCTCGAGGAATCTTCGGCTGAAGGTCCTGGAATGCGGAATGAATGAGATATCGGAGCTTGACGTGAGTTCCAACCATGCCCTGACCCATCTGGACTGCGGGAATAATCCCATCGCTGCGATCGATCTGAGCCATAACCCGGAACTCCTGGAATTGCGCGTCGGCGGGAGTTTCCGGATGGAAAACCTGGATGTTTCTCATAATCTGAAACTTAAAAAACTCTCTTGTGAGAAATGCAATCTCCGAAAACTGGATCTGTCCGTTAATAAGGAACTCGAGATCCTTCAGTGCACGGACTGCGGTCTTCCGCATCTGGAAGTGAATCACAACAGAAAACTTACGGAACTTCGGTGTGATTCCAACTGCATCGATCGTCTCGATCTTTCGGCCAATATCCATCTGAAACATTTAAACTGCTGTAACTGCTATATTTCTGATATCTTCCTTTTCAACTGCGCGGAACTGATCGTCCTTGCATGTTCAGACAATCTTCTTACATCTCTTCGTGTATCGCATTGTCAGAATCTGGAGATGATCGAGTGTTCGAATAACAAACTTTCTGAACTCAACGTGGATTTCCTGAAATCTCTTCAGATGCTCGATATCCGTAAAAATATGATCGAACAGCTCGATATCCGTCATAACCATTATCTTTCTGATTGTGCGGCAGAACGTGACAGAATGGAGTATGAGGATTTCTACGAGTACTATGACTGCTTTGATGACGGGGAGATCATCGTCTCTTTGAAATACGATACTTTTACGAAACTGGTCACAGAGTGATTATTTATTCTTTATATAGAAAAGGAGCGTTCCCGATAAGGAACGCTCCTTTTTGATTTGCTTAATGTACTAAGATTGAGATCAGGACTTTTCCAGAGCCAGTGTTCTGGTGGTCAGATCACAAACCTCTGCAGGTCCGTAGTACTGGATCGCACCCGGATAAGTGAAGCATGTCTCAACAGCCCACTTTTCACGGTTAGCTTCGAAATATTTGAACGGCTTGCCGTCGAGCTCAACAAGAGCCTTTCTGATAACCGGCTTATCCTGACCGTTTCTTCTTTCCATATTCATCATCTTGGTGATCGGCATACCACCGGCAACCCACTCGTCAGCCGGCTTAGCGATGTTGGATACCTTGGAAAGATAACCGGTAAAACCATACTGGATCAGCATGAAAGCGTTGAAACCGAGAGAGTAGCAGTAGTCAGCATCGAAGTTGGACGGGAAAGCGCAGCGGCCTTCGTAACCGAAGAAGTGGTGCTGAGCACCGAACTTGCCCTTATATGTGCCAGCTTCTTTTCTCTTAGCGAGCTCAGCCTTAACCATTTCGGAGAAGAGCTTTTCAGACTCAATGAGGGAAACCTGAACGTTACCGTGCGGGTCACGCTCGAGGAAGAGCTGCTGCTGGATGCCCTGCGGCAGGATGTCGAATACCTTGAAAGCGTCAGCGGAAAGACCGGCCTTGATGAAGTCGTACTTCGCGTTCCAGTCAGGAAGAGCATTGAAAGCAGCTGTCTTTTCGCCAGCGAGGAGCTCGTTGATCTCAGCGATGAGAGCAGAGAACTCAGGAACGAATTCTACGATACCTTCCGGAATGATCGCTACACCGAAGTTCTCGCCGTTGTTGCCACGTGTTTCAACTGCATCTGCGATGTAATTGGTGATCTGAGCAAGAGACATCTTCTTGGCAGCTACTTCCTCACCGATGAGGCAGATGTTCGGCTGTGTCTCCAGAGCGCACTCGAGTGCAACGTGAGAAGCGGAACGGCCCATTACCTTGATGAAGTGCCAGTACTTCTTAGCGGAGTTAGCATCACGCTCGATGTTGCCGATGAGCTCGGAATATGTCTTGGTTGCTGTATCGAAACCGAAGGAAGCTTCAATATCTTCGTTCTTGAGGTCGCCGTCGATGGTCTTCGGGCAACCGATGACCTGGATACCTGTGTTGTTTGCAGCCATGTACTCAGCAAGTGTAGCCGCGTTAGTGTTGGAGTCATCACCACCGATGATAACGATAGCGGTAAGACCGTTTACCTTTGCGTTTTCTGCAACGATCGCAAACTGCTCCTGTGTCTCGAGCTTTGTTCTGCCGGAACCGATAATATCGAAACCGCCTGTATTTCTGTAAGAATCGATGAACTTGTCGTCGAACTCAACATAGGCATTCTTAAGAAGTCCGTCCGGACCGCCCTTGAAACCAAGGAGAACATTCTCTTTGTTGGTTGCCTTCAGAGCATCGTAAAGACCGGAGATAACGTTGTGTCCGCCCGGAGCCTGTCCACCGGAAAGGATAACGCCTACGACCTGCTTCTTTGCAACAGAAGTATTCTGGCCTTTTTCGAAAGTGATCTCCGGCTTACCGTATGTATTCGGGAAAAGAGCCTGGATCTTGTCCTGATCAGCTACGCTTGCTGTAGCTGCGCCTTCTTTTACGGAGATTTCTGAGATACCGTTTCTGAGCATGCCCGGAAGCTTCGGCTGATACTCATATCTGGCTTTCTGAAGTGGTGAAAGATTCATAATGAACACTCCTTTATAAAATAAATAATGAATACTGGTTTAATTCCTCATAAATGCTAAAACATATTCCCGATAAAGTAAAGAGTGAAATGTGATAATGTTTACAGATAATTCGCAATTTGGAATATGCATGAATGATATAATTCTTAATATGAGGTTAGTATGGGGGAAGAATGATGACTTTCAGTTATAAAGTACGAAAGTTTACAAAGTTTATGCAGGGCGTGTTTGCCATCGGCAGATGGAAGACACTTAAGGAAGCTGCGACTTTTATCTACCTTTGTGCTACCGTTTTCCTTTTTGTCGTCGGTCTTTTCCTGTTTTCGTTCCTGAGTTTTATCATGGGCTATGAAAGTTTCGTGCCGATCCATGAGATGCCTCGTGATCAGGGACTGGTCCTTCTTACGATCTTCCTCGGAATGCTTCTGATCGATTTTCTAATGGGAACTTTCTTTGTATGGCTTTACGACCGCATGATCATGGCTCCGACAGAGAACATCATTAAGGAGATCTCCGAAAAGACGGAGAAAGCAGCGGCTGCTTTCCCGGCAGAGATGCGCTCGCTCGTTGAAGAGAACCCGTTCATCAAGGTTTCTACGACAGGTACCTGGGTCGATTCGATTGATAAGTATATAACCATTGCCGGAAACGAGAAGTACTACGACGAGACGACCGGTTGCTTTAACAGAAAGTATTTCCAGCAGGTGCTTTCCCAGATGCTAAAGACGGAGATGCTCTGCGACATGAATAATGCCGGCACGATGAAGACTTACGGTAGCAGCGAATATGCGATCTTCATGATCGATATCGACCACTTTAAGCGCATCAACGACGAATTCGGCCATCAGTATGGTGACGTGATCCTGGCGCTTGTCGGAAAGACCCTCCGAAAGATCGTCGCGAATAAGGGCGTTGTCGTTCGAAACGGCGGTGAGGAATTCCTCCTGGTCGTCTGCCTGAATTACCCCGAGAGCATGGAGTCTTATGCGGAAAACGTCCGTGCGGTCTTTGAGAAGAATGTTCGCATCACAGGTCAGGGGGCAGGGAAGAACCGCCCGGTGACCTGCAGTATCGGCTATACGCCGTTCCCGCTCCTTAGGAATAACCCGACGGGCATCAGCGTTTCAGATCATGTAAAGATCGCCGACCAGGCTATGTATTTAAGTAAAACATGCGGAAGAAATACCTGGCGCGGTATCGAAGCGGTCCGTCCTCCGTATTCCGAGGACGAGCTTCAGAAGATGGTCGAATCCATCCTTTACGGCGAAGAAGAAAGATATATCCGCATTTTGTGCCCGTAAGTATTTACAAGTTCTTTTCGATATGCTATCATACGCAAGTATTTTTCCGTGGACACAGTTTGTGGAAGGTTCCGACCACTTACTTTGCTACAGGACTATGGAGGTAAAGAACAATGGGACAGATCAACAAAGCTGAGATCATCAAAGAGTACGCTCTCAAAGAAGGCGACACAGGTTCTCCTGAGGTACAGATCGCGATTCTTTCTGCAAGAATCAATCACCTTACTGAGCACCTGAAGGTTCATCCGAACGATCACCACTCCCGTCGTGGTCTTCTGATGCTGGTAGGTCAGAGAAGAGGTCTTCTTGACTATCTCGCACGCATCGACATCGAGCGTTACCGTTCTATCATTGCTCGTCTGAACATCAGAAAGTAATGAACTTAAGAAGAACATGAAGAAGGCTGTTCCTTATGGAACAGCCTTTTTATTTCTGATTTTCAGCAATTTGCTTGATTTCTTTCTTTATTATCTATAATATAGATATGTTGCGTAATTATGCGCGCAAATATAGTTTTAAGGGGTGTAGTGGGTAGATTGATATCCCGTCTCGCACGGAGTATGAATCTACAAGCTACCTCCTTATAAAATAGAATAAATGGAGGTACATTTATGGAACGTATTTTTAAGACCGAACTGGCCGGACGTCCGCTCGTTGTCGAGACTGGTAAGCTGGCTCAGTTCACAAATGGCGCATGCCTGATCCGCTACGGTGAGACAGCTATCCTGTCCACGGTAACTGCATCTAAGACACCTCGTGAGGGCGTTGATTTCTTCCCGCTGTCTGTTGACTACGAAGAGAAGATGTATGCGGTTGGTAAGATCCCGGGTGGTTACATCAAGAGAGAAGGCCGTCCTTCCGAGAAGGCGATCCTGACATCCCGTGTTATTGACCGTCCGATCCGTCCTCTTTTCCCGAAGGACTTAAGGAATGACGTTGTTGTTTCCAACATGGTTATGTCTGTTGACCAGGATTGCTCTCCTGAGATCGCTGCCATGATCGGTACATCTATTGCGATCGCTATTTCCGATATTCCGTGGAATGGCCCGGTCGGTGGTGTTGTTCTCGGCCTGATCGGTGATGACGTGATCATCAACCCGACAGAAGAGCAGAGAAAAGAAAGCCGCATGTATGTCACTCTGGCAGGTACTGCTAAGAAGATCTGCATGGTTGAAGCAGGCGCAAACGAAGTTCCGGATGAGACAATGCTCGAGGCGATCGCTATCGGTCATGAGACCATCAAGGAGATCGTTACATTCATCAACAGTATCGTAGCTGAGATCGGTAAAGAGAAGTTCACCTACGAGTCCGCAGATGTTCCGGAAGAAGTATTCACACTTGTTAAGGATTTTGCATGGGAGAAGATGCGTCAGGCAGTTCTCGCAGTAGATAAGTCCGTTCGTGATGCAAACATCGAAGCTCTTACCAAGGAGATCGAGGAATATCTTACCGAGCAGAACGAAGAGTATCTCCCGTATCTGGCAGATGCTGTATATAAGCTCGAAAAGAAGGTCGTTCGTAATTACCTCTTTAAGGAGCATGTCCGTGTTGACGGCCGCCGTCTGGATGAGATCCGTCCGCTGTCCTGCGATGTAGGACTTCTCCCGAGAGTTCATGGTTCCGGTCTTTTCCAGCGTGGACAGACACAGGTCATGACCACATGTACACTGGCACCGCTGTCTTACTCTCAGACTTTGGATGGTCTCGATAACGAAGCTTCCAAGCGTTATATGCACTACTATAATATGCCGGGTTACTCCGTAGGTGAGGCAAAGGCTTCCCGTTCTCCGGGACGTCGTGAGATCGGTCACGGTGCTTTGGCAGAAAGATCCCTCGTACCGGTACTTCCGTCTGAGGAAGAGTTCCCGTATGCGATCCGTACTGTATCTGAGATCCTGATGTCCAACGGTTCCACATCCCAGGGTTCTGTATGTGCTTCTACTCTGGCTCTTATGGATGCCGGTGTTCCAATCAAGAAGCCGGTTGCCGGTATTTCCACAGGTCTTATCGTGAACGAAGAAGATGAAAATGACTTCCTCGTATTCATGGATATCCAGGGCATCGAGGACTTCTT
>JAEEGF012033282.1_pt1 | contig 12718 bp, 9 predicted proteins | sample 9134171 | NCBI WGS metagenome assembly JAEEGF01 (sample SAMN16246542, study PRJNA631951) | gut metagenome | biome: gut microbiome; feature: rumen; material: AP-attached | host: Bos | place: Iran: Karaj | collected 2018-10 | reverse complement strand
TACCCCTCCGAGTTCATCCAGACCGGCGTGTCCGCCATCGACGGCCTCAACACCCTGGTCCGTGGCCAGAAGCTTCCGGTGTTCTCCGGCAGCGGCCTTCCTCACGCCCAGCTGGCGGCTCAGATCGCCCGGCAGGCCAAGGTGTTGGGTTCCGATGAAAAGTTCGCCGTGGTCTTCGCCGCCGTGGGCATCACCTTCGAGGAAGCGGACTTCTTCATCAGCGACTTTAGGAAGACCGGCGCCATCGAGCGGACGGTCACGTTCATCAACCTGGCGAACGACCCGGCCATCGAGCGTATCGCCACCCCCCGTATGGCCATCACCGCGGCGGAGTATCTGGCCTACGATCTGGGCATGCACGTGCTGGTCATCATCACCGACATCACCAACTACGCCGAGGCGTTGCGAGAGATCTCCGCGGCCCGCAAGGAGGTGCCGGGACGGCGCGGCTATCCGGGCTACATGTACACCGACCTTGCCACCATGTACGAGCGGGCCGGCCGTATCCGGGACAACAAGGGCTCCATCACCATGATCCCCATCCTGTCCATGCCTGAGGACGACGTGACCCACCCCATCCCCGACTTGACCGGGTACATCACCGAGGGCCAGATCATCCTCTCCCGTGACCTGTACCGCAAGGGCCTGACCCCGCCCATCAACGTGCTGCCGTCCCTGTCCCGTCTGAAGGACAAGGGCATCGGCAAGGGCAAGACCAGGGAGGACCACGCGGACACCATGAACCAGCTGTTCTCCGCCTACTCCCGCGGCAAGGACGCCAAGGAGCTGGCGGTGATCCTGGGCGACGCGGCCCTGTCCGACACCGACAAGCTCTACGCCAAGTTCGCCGACGCCTTCGAGGCGGAGTACATCTCCCAGGGCTACTACACCAACCGGACCATCGAGGAGACCCTGGATCTGGGCTGGAAGCTGCTGGGGATCCTGCCCAGGACGGAGCTCAAGCGTATTCGGGACGCCTATCTCGACAAGTACTACCATCCCGCAGAGTAAGGGAGGACGCCTATGGCGGCTATTCAGTATAAACCCACCCGCATGGAGCTGTCCAACCTGAAGAAACGGTTGAAGACGGCGGTGCGGGGCCATAAGATGATGAAGGACAAGCGGGACGAGCTGGTCCGCCGCTTCATCGTGCTGGCTCGGAAGAACAAGGAGCTGAGAGAGCAGACCGAGGCGAAGATGGCCGTGGCCATGCAGAACTTCGTCCTCGCGAAGGCCACCATGTCCAACAACGAGATCGAGGAGGCCCTCCTCTATCCCGCCCGGGGCATCCAGGTGGACGCGGAGAAGCAGAACATCCTGTCCATCCCCGTGCCCAAGCTCTCCATGAGCACCTCGGAGGAGATCGTGTACCCCTACGGCTTCTCCTCCACCAGCTCCGATCTGGACGGCGCGGTCCAGGCCATCGCCGAGGCCCTGCCCCTGATGCTGGAGCTTGCGGAGGTGGAGAAGAGCACGGCACGCCTGGCCGACGAGATCGAGAAGACCCGCCGCCGGGTCAACGCCCTCGAATACGTCATGATCCCCCAGTACACCGAGGCCATCCGCACCATCCAGATGAAGCTGGACGAGAACGAGCGCGGGAACCTGTCCCGGCTCATGAAGACCAAGGAGATGCTGCAGTCCCAGGCCCAATGAACCTTGCTGAACTGGTACAAAAAGCGGGCTTTTGGGCGGGATATCTCCTGCCCGTGCCCCAATATGAGGAGTGGACGCGCCGCCGAGCAAGCGGCGCGTTTGCGCCGGAAGCGGATTGGATCGAGGGGGACCCGGCGGCCGCCTGGCCCTGGGCCAACGGCCTGCTGCTCCTCATCTGGCCCTACCGGCCTTATGCGCCCGACGCCGGCCTCTCCGGCTACTATCCCGCCTCCAACCAGAGCTACCACGCCATGATGGGCCTGAAGGAAGCCCTGAAAGCAGCAGGCGTCCGGGCGGAGCGGGCGGCGGTGCCGGTGAAGAGCCTGCTGGTGGAGTGGGGCCTGGCCGCCTGTTTGGACAGCGACATGCTCTATATGCCGGGCCTGGGCACCCGGTTCGTGATCCAGGCCCTGATGGTGGCCCTGCCGGCGGAGGACTTGCGCTTCACGCCCCGGCAGGCTCCCTTTGAAGCCTGCATCCATTGCCGACACTGCCAAAACGCATGCCCCAGTGGCGCCGTATCCCCCCGGGGCTACGACTGGCGAAGGTGCCTCAGGGCCTACGAGGACGGGCCGAAGATGCCCGATTGGGTCATGGAGAAAATGACCTGCCTCTTGGGCTGCGAGGTGTGCCAGGACGTCTGCCCCCTGAACCGCTTCATCCGGCCCCGGCCCGTGAGTTCGGCGGAGGCGGAAGCCTTCGACCTGGGCAAACTGATCGCCGGGGACATAAAACCGGCCCTTGCCATCATCGGCAAGAACATGAAGAAGGGCGGCAAGCTCACCGCCCAGGCGGCGGTGCTGGCGGCCAACCAAAACCGTACCGACCTGCTGCCCCTTCTGGAGGAGCAGGCCGCCCAAACCGACGGCCCCCTGAAAGATACCCTCCTTTGGGCAATTTCCCACTTGAAAAATGCGGACCGATAGGGTATAATGCCTCTTGCGTGCCAGACGGGGAGGTAGCGGTGCCCTGTACCCGCAATCCGCTATAGCGGGGTTTCATCCCCCGTTTGAGGCTCGGCGCTGTGGTGCCTGCCGCGCGAACGGAACGTTGAATCGTGGGACTCGTGCAACGGAAGCCTGTGAACCGTGTCAGATCCTGACGGAAGCAGCACTAAGCGGACCCTTCCGTGTGCCGCGAGGTCTCCTGCGAGGAGTTACCGGCAACCGGTAAGACGGTAGCGTCCTGTCGAGAACGGGGTGCACGCATTTGAAAAAGGATGGTCTTTGGACCATCCTTTTTCAATTCAGTCTGTCGAAAAAAGTGGCAAATCAGGAAGGTCAATACCCGTAGTCCGTGTGGACGATGGAGCCGTCCACGGCGTTGATGAGGAGCGTTTCCTGCATCGTGGTCTTGTCGTGCCGGCTGCTCTCCGGCCGCTGCCAGGGGTCGTAGTACACCACATAGCAGGGCATCTCGTAGTAGTCCTCGCTGTTCGGCACGTGGAGGGTGTAGCTGGTGAGGCCGATCCGGTAAATCTCCACGTTCAGCTTCAGGTCGGGCTCGTTCTGCTTCAGTTCCTGAGCCCATTTGGTGAGGCCGTAGACGAGGCCCTGCCGGATCCGTTCCTGGGCCTTCTCGAAGGGCAGCAGTTCCACATTCTTGCTTTCGATGCCCGCGATCATCTTTGGCGCGTCGAAGCTGATGAGCTTCACGCCCTCCTCGTCGGCAAAGAGCCGCAGCGCCTCGGTGCGGATGTGCTTGTTGGCCATGAAGCTGCTGTCGCTCCCGTAGGTCAGACCCTGGGCGGGCTCGAAGTTGCTCCCGAGATAGGGGTAACCCCCGAAGTCCCGGACGAACAGGCACGCATACCCGCCGGCGAGGCACTGCCGGCCGTCCATCAAATTCGCCTCCTCCGTGGCCACCAAAGTCATGCCCTCGATGCCCAGCTTAGCGAGGGCGTCCCGGGCTACCTGTTCGCATTTCTGTTGGTCCGCAGTCACGGGGGTGTAGGGGAGGGTGTCCTCGTCATCAAATCGCTTCATCTCCTCATACTCGTACCGTGGGTACACGTGGGCGTGATTGCTGCCCAACCCCGCGTAGAGGCTCCCCTCCCAGGAGGGGCTTACGATCACGGAGTCCCCGGACTGGAGCCGATACACCAGGATCCCCTCCTGGCCGGTGGGGATATGGTAGGCTTCCGCCGGGCTTTCCTCGTTGGTCTCCGGGGCTTTTTTAATGCGCTCCTGGTAGTTGGCCAGCTCCTCGTTGACCTCCTCCCGAGTGAGAGGCGTCTCGTCCCGATCCACCCCGTCGTCGGGCCGACCCGCGTCCTGCCAGTCCAGCTTGGCCTGGGCCTCGTTCAGATACCACTCCATCTCTTTCTGGATGTCCGCCTTGGTGGGCAGGTTCCGCCGCACGGCCACCGGGTCTGGGAACAGGATGTTCAGATATTCCACCATCTCCGCTTCGGTCAGCGGGTTCGCCCGGGTCCGGTACAGGGGATAGATCCCGTCCTGCTTCTGCTTGATGGGAGCGGCGAAGGTCAGGGTCATCAGCTCTGTCTCATAGACCTCGTCCCATCGGTCCGGCACCCGCTGGGCACCCCGGGCAGCGTGGGCATCGGCAGCGTCCGCCTTCAGCTTTGCTTCCACCCCGCTGTCATGCTTATTCACCACGTATTCTTCTGTGGGCGTGGGCTGGCAGGCAACCGCTCCCAACAGCATCAGGATGGCTAGTAATGCAATGCCCAACCGTTTCATATCAAATCGCTCTCCTTTTCCTTTTTCTTATCTCCATCCTACACGGCAAATTCGTCCAAAACGTCAAATAGTTGTAATAGACTTGTAATGGAGTTGTAAAAACGGAAAAACCACCGCAAAAGAGCGGTGGTTCAATGCGTATGGAACCAAATCAATTCCGAACCTTCGTATGGACGACAGGACTGGTCATATCCAAGGGCAGGAAAGTATAGCCGTTCTTCAGAGCCCAGGGAATGAATTGGCTCAGTGCTACGATACTGTCTGCGTTCAAATCATGCTGCAGTATCACGGAATACTCATTATGCGTCATGACCCTGTTGCACAGGATGGAAAAGAAGAAGGCGGAAGTGTGCTCTTTGTTTTTATTGGCATCCGTACTGCTGTCTGTCCAATCAAAATAACGGTAGCCCATATCCTCCATGATCTTGGTGAGCCGGGTCATGATGCCATGATTGCATGAGATGCTGACGGTGTTGCCGGCGCCGCCCGGGAATCGGAAGATGGTGGTGTACTGACCCGTCTGTTCCTGAACGACCTTCTCCGCGGCTAGGAAATCGGCTAAATAGGCTTCTTCGTTGGCATATATGGTCTTGTATACGTGGGTGTAACAGTGGATGCCGATGCTGTGTCCCTCCTCATAGGCCCGCTTTATCAGGTGCTTCTGGCCGCGATCACCCACAACGAAGAACGTGGCCTTCACATCATACTTTTTGAGGATATTCAATAGGACTTCTGTATTTTTGGAGGGCCCGTCGTCAAAGGTGAGATAAATTGTTTTTTTCGGCGGCATGACCACTTTGGGGAGCTGTACAGGCACCACGGTGACGGAGCGCTTGACCTCCGTTCGGTTCCCATAATCGTCTTCCACGGCATAGGTGAGGACGTAGTCGCCCACCAGGTAAGCCGTTACCGTTCCGTCCACCGTGACACGATCCGACAGATCCACACCCAGATAATCCCATGCCGCCACGCCGGGATCTTCAAAGGTAAAATCGGCGTTTACCGTTATCGCATCGCCGCCCGTCAGCAGGATGACAGGATCTCTCATGGGTGGGATCGGCGTGGGCGTGGGGATGGGCGTAGGCGTGGGAACGGGCGTAGGCGTGGGAACGGGCGTAGGCGTAGGCGAAGGAGAGGGTGTCGATGTAGGGATGGGGGAAGGTGTGGTCGAGGGAACGGGGGAAGGCGTATCTGTGGAGATAGGCGAGGGGGTTGCCGTGCTTATAGGCGCGTTGGAGGGTGATGACGCTGCAGTTTGTTGACCTTCCTGCCGGCAGGCAACAAAGAAACACAGCGTCAGCAGGGCGCCAAGAAGGGTCATGAAAAGACGTCTGACCATTTCTTTGGCCTCCATGGGTTACAAAATCTGAGCGGCGGCCCCGTAGACGCGTTGGGCAATGGTTTCGATGGGCAGCAGCGCACCGTCTTCCATGCAGGGGATCACCTCAACACCGGGCAAACGCTTTCCAAAGGACAGATACTTTTCTCTGGCCCGGATCTGAATGGCATCCTGCTTCTCATACTCGTCCTTTTCATCACCGACATAATCTCGGTAGCCCTTCTTGCTGACGTTGCTTTGAGCGGCGGACAGATCCACATCCAGGATGAGGTACAGGTCCGGACGGGGAAGTTTCAGCTGCTCGTGCTCCAGCTCCAGCACAAAATCCAAAACATCAGGCTGATCCACGTCTCGATCCCGGATGCTCTGGTAGACGGCGTTGCTCAGCACGTATCGATTGATGAGCAGCACATCGAACGGACTGTAGTCGAAGTCCCGGAAAGCGGCCCATCGGTCCATGGCAAACCAGAGGGCCATGCTCCGCTGGTCCACATCGTTGGCAGAGACGCCGTCCTTTTTCGTCAGATACCTGCCCACGCAGCCACCGAAAAAGCTGTCGTAGTCCGGAAAGGACAACACGCCCACGGCATAGCCTCGCTGCTCCAGCGCACGGCGCAAGGCTTCCATCTGTACGCTTTTGCCCGTGCCGTCAATGCCCTCAAAGGCAATGATCTTCGTTTGACTCATAGTTTACATTTCCTGTCAGATCAAATTTGAAATAGTATAGCACATTTCACCTGCCGGAGCAAGACAGGGTTTTGTGGCACGGGGACACAGGTTCGGGGAAGAAGGAGCAAAAGAGGCCGAGGGGGTGCCGATCCTGTCGGGAAGAATTGCGGTTGTTCGAACGGGATTCGCCGAAAATGGACCCCTGTCATCGTCTACAATGAGACCATGAATCGAACGAAGCAGGGAATCAACACAAACAAGCATCTCTTAGAGCTGACGGCCTTTGCAGCAAGTCTCCTTCTGTGCCGGATACGGGTGGGAGAAAGCTGCGCTCCCTTCGGCCTTGCTTCCATGGCGGCGGCGGAACTGGCGGGCATCGACCCACTCTTCGCCGGGGCGGGAGTGGTGGTCGGCGCCTTTTTAAGCGGGGAACCCCTGTGGGGCACCATGATCGCGGCGGCAGCTTTCGTGCTGTTCATGCGGCTCATTCGGGTGATAGTGGGGGACGTGTCTTCCAGCGCCCGGATGCTGGTGTTCCTGTTGTGCGAGCTGGCGGTGCTGCCCTTCGAGATGGTGTTGACCTGGCGCTCCGCCGCCTATGCCCTGCTGTCCCTGGCTCTGTCGGCGGTGGCCGTGATACTTCTAAACCGGTGTTGGATGCTTATTCGCCATGGACGACGGCTGATGGTACTGCAGGAAAGGGAGCAGCTGCTCCTGTCCGCATTCCTTGGCCTGCTGCTGATGGGCATGGGCGATTTTAGCGCCGCAGGTATCTCCCTGCCGGTGATCCTGCTGGATGTGTATGTGCTGATCCTGGCTTTGACCAGGGGGCCGGAGGGATTGGGTGCGGCCATCCTCGCTGCCGCCCTGCTGGCTTTTGCCCTGGAGCAGGGAGCCATGCTGCTGGGCGTTACGGCTCTGTGCGCCCTTTTGGCGGCTTTGGTGTCTGTCTATGGTCGAGTGTGCGCCGCAGGGATCTTTCTGCTGACAGCCACGGTTCTGGCCGTGTTCCTGGGCGGGGAGGGGGAGACCTGGCGGGCAGGCTGCGCCCTTATCGCCTGCCTCATGGTCCTGGTCCTGCCCAGGGAGTGGATGGCCCGGCTGGAGCTGCTGCTCAACAGCCGTCGGTACGGGGAACGAAACGGAGCTCAGGCCATGGACCGCCTGAAGCGGCGTCTGGCCGCAGAATTGGAGGAAGCGGCTCACCTGTGCGGAGCCCTGTCCGGCCTGTTCCAGGAGGAGGAAGCGGGGGACCGGTTCGTGGTGGAATGGCCCTTGGACGCGGCCCGACGGGTGTGCGTGGGCTGCGAGGGAAGGATCCTCTGCCAGCGGGAGGAGGGGGACTTTGACAAGGCGGTGCTGAACCTATTGTCCGCCTACGATCGAGGGGAGCCTGTACGGCCCCTGTCGCCTATGGACAGCCACTGCAAGTTTTTTCGGGAGATCATGGCCGCCGCCTATCAGTCCTATAACCAGGCCTTTGTCCACGAGGCCCACCAGCGCCGGGCGGCGGAGCAGTACGCCTACATGAATCGTCAGCTTTGCGGGGTGTCCGCACTGCTGAGCGTCCTGGCCGCTCGGCTTCGGGAGGATCGCTGGGGGGATGAGGCGGTGGAGGGAGCGCTGATCCCATACCTGGTCCGCCGGGGGTTCGCGCCCTTGTCTGTGGACGCCTTCTATCCCGGAGGGCGGTTATGCCTGTCCGTTTGTCTGAGCGGACAGGGAAACGAGAGTGGATCGGCGCTGGCTGCCGCCGTGGGAAAGAAGCTTCACCGCACCATGCGCATCATCCGGGAGGGACGGGAGGAGAATGGGACCGTGGTTGAAATGGAAGCTCTCAAGGGACTTACCGTTCGTATGGCCCGTCTCTCCCTGCCGGAGACGGAGGAAAGCGTCTGTGGGGATGAAACCGGGGAGCTCAGGATGCCCAGCGGGAAGGTGGTTTACGCCGTGTCTGACGGCATGGGCAGCGGCGAGGAGGCCAATAGGGAGAGCCGAGCGGCCATAGACCTCCTGTTCGACCAGTTCAAACTGGGGGTGGAACGGGAGTTGATCTATGAGAATGTCAATCGGCTGCTCATCGCCAAGGGTGACAAAGAGATCTACGCCACGCTGGACGCTGCCAGCATCGACCTTATCACCGGGGAGGCGGAGATGGTGAAGTTTGGCGCGCCGCCCACCTGTCTCATACGCGGGGGGAATGTCAGGACCCTTTCCGGGGAGGCTCTGCCCTGCGGCATCGTGGATGAAGCCCGGCCCTATATCCGCCGCATTCGGCTTCGACAGCGGGACCGGCTGGTGTTCTGCACCGACGGAGTCTACGATCTGCTGGGCAAGGATCTGGAGACAGAGTTGAAACGCGGGGCGTCCGCTTCCCTGGAACGCATGACCAGGGAGCTTATGGAGACGGCCAGAAATCGGGGCCAGCGGGATGACATGACGATCATGGTCGTTGAGGTGGCATGAGGATCTCGCTGGAGTGGTTTCTTTTGGACAACTTCGCCGTGAACTGGCTTTTGCTGAAACTGGCGGCGGCTCTGGGAGGTACGTCCGTGACCGTAGTGCGGGCCACCCTCATATCCCTATGGGGTGCCTTGTGGGATCTCATGGCCCTGGGTCAGTGGCCGTGGCTGCTGAGCCCGGCCGGACGGGGAGCCGGCCTGCTCCTGACAGCCCTCATTATCGATCATCGGGAGTATTTGCGTTCTCTGCTGGCCCTATGTACGGCATCCCTGCTGTTGGGCGGGACGTTGCTGCTGCTGACCTTGGGCCGGTCTGGACCCTGGACGGGCGGGGTGTTGCTGGGGACCGTTCCCCTGAGAGCAGCGGTCTACGGTCTATGCCTGTTGCCGCCCCTTATCCGCGCTGTCCGACACCTTATCCACCGAGGATATGAGGAGGATTGCATGCGTCGGATCGTTCTGGTCGTGGGAGAAAAACGTATGACGCTCACCGCTTTTGTGGACTCGGGGAACCTGCTGACGGAGCCTCTCTCGGGCCTGCCTGTGATGTTGGTGGAGGGCGTGGACCTGCCGCCGGGCCGCCCGCTGGTCGTGGCGGAGCAGGGGGTGATAGAGGTGGTCCGAGCTACGGTGAAGACGGGAAGGGAGACTGTGCCCGTATATGTGGGCCGTTCGCCCATGCCGCTCGTCGATTTTCAAGCGCTGCTCCCCGGAGCGGCGCTCCATGAAGGGAGGAAGGAACATGTTCCAAAGGGTCAAAGCGTTTTTCTATCGGTTCTACGCGCGGTTATTCACCCGTCGCTATCGCTGTTACCTGGTCCGCTCGGGGGAAAGCCTGCCGCCGCCGCTGACGCCGGAGGAGGAGCGAGGCTGCGTCATCCTGGCCGCCAAGGGCAGCGAGGGGGCCCGGAACCGGCTCATCGAGCACAATTTGAGACTGGTGGTGTTCATCGCAAGGAAGTTTGAGAACACCGGTGTCCAGGCGGAGGACCTGATCTCCATCGGCACCATCGGCCTCATCAAGGCGGTGAACACCTTCGATCCCGGGAAGAAGATCAAGCTGGCTACCTATGCTTCCCGGTGTATCGAAAATGAGATCCTCATGTATCTTCGCCGCAGCTGCAAGCTGAAGCTGGAGGTATCCCTGGACGAACCCTTGAATGTGGACTGGGACGGCAACGAGCTGCTCCTGTCCGACATCCTGGGCTCGGATGGGGAGGAGGTGAGCCGGGATTTGGAGGATGAGGTGGATCGACGGCTCCTATGGGCGGCTCTCGCTCGGCTAAGCCCGCGAGAACGGCGGATCGTGGAGCTGCGTTTCGGCCTCAAGGAACAGCCGCCCCGGACCCAAAAGCAGGTGGCGGACGCCATGGGCATCAGCCAAAGCTACATTTCCCGCCTGGAGAAGCGGATCATGGACCATCTGAAGCGGGAGATCCTGCGCATGCAGGAATAAAGCGTATCAAAACAGGAAGGAGGCGCTTGGGAGCGCAGGGCTTTGTCCCCGCGCTCCCCCAGTTTACATGAAAAAAGCAGGCGTCCGAAGACGTCTGCATTCCTGTGCGAGGGGATCACGCTTTCAGCAAAAAGGCATGGTAGGCCTTGACCGCCTCATAGAGGTCCGCTTTGGAGATGATCTCCCAGGGAGCGTGCATGGAGAGGACCGCCACGCCGCTGTCCACCACGTTCATGCCGTAGAGGGCGCAGATGTAAGCGATGGTGCCGCCGCCGCCCTGGTCCACCCGGCCCAGCTCCGCGGTCTGGAAGCAGACCTTGTTGTCGTCCATGATGGCCCTGAGTTTGCCCAGATACTCGGCGTTGGCGTCGTTGCTGCCGCCCTTGCCCCGGGCGCCGGTGTACTTGTTGAAGCAGACGCCCCGACCGAGATACGCGGAATTCTTCTTCTCGAAGCTGGCGGCGTAGGAGGGGTCGAAGCCCGCGCTCACGTCGCAGGAGAGCATGCGGCTGTTTCGCAGGGCCCGGCGGAGCTTCAGCTCGCTGTAGTCGCCCGTCTTCGCCATGATCTCCGCCACGGCGTTCTCGAAGTACCGGGCCTGCATGCCCGTGGCGCCCACGCTGCCAATCTCCTCCTTGTCGGCCAGGATGCAGCAGCAGGTGTATTCGGGGGTGTCGGTGATTTGGAGCATGGCCTCGATCTGGGCGAAGGCGCAGACCCGATCGTCATGGCCGTAGCCGATGATCATGCTCCGGTCCAGCCCGAAGTCCCGGCTCTTACCCGCGGGGACCACCTCGATCTCGGCGGAGAGGAAGTCCTCCTCCTCCATGCCGTACTTCTCCTTCAGGATGGCCAGGATGGCCGTCTTCACGGGCTCCTTCTCCGCGCCTTTCAGGGGCTTGCCGCCCACGATCACGTCCAGGGCCTCGCCCTCGATGACCACGCTGGCCTTCTTGTCCATCTGCTGAGCGGAGAGGTGGATCAAGAGATCGGAGATGCCCACCACCGGGTCATCCTCGTCCTCGCCGATGACCATGTCCACCACGGTGCCGTCCTTCCTGGCCACCACGCCGTGGAGGGCCAGGGGCAGGGTCACCCACTGATACTTCTTGATGCCGCCGTAGTAATGGGTGTCCAGATACGCTATATCGGTGTCCTCATAGAGGGGGTTCTGTTTCAGGTCCATGCGGGGGCTGTCGATGTGGGCGCCCACGATGTTGAGGCCCTTTTCCAGGGGCTCGGCGCCGATGATGTACAGCTGGATCGCCTTGTTCATGGTGTTTACATATACCCGATCCCCGGCCTGCAGCTTCTCCGCCTTGTCCAGGTCCGTATACCCGGCCTTCTCGGCCCGGCGGATGGCCTCCCGGACGCACTCCCGCTCGGTCTTGCCCTTGTCCAGAAAGGCCCGATAGGCCTTGCCCAGGTCCATGACCTTCTTCTCTTCCCGCTTCTTGTACGTGGTCCACGCGTTGATCCGTTCCATACCTTCCTCCTATATGCTTGCATTCCCCGTCAGTATACGCGAAACATCGGCAAATGTAAAGCAAAACCGCCATTCTTTCCTTTGGGACTGGATTTATGAAAGTTTTTTCGGTATCATATGAAAAACACACCCTTTTGGAGGGGAACACCTATGAGCCGATACAAAGTCATCCTATGGGATGTGGACGGGACGCTGCTGGACTTTCTCGAGGCGGAGAAGGCGGCCGTACAAAAGCTGTTCATCGAGTTCGGTCTGGGGGCATGTACGGACGATATGGTGGCCCGGTATTCCACCATCAATGACGTCTACTGGAAGCGGCTGGAGCGGGGCGAGATCACCAAGGCGGAGGTGCTGGTGGGCCGGTATCGGCAGTTCTTTTCGGAGATAGGCGTGGACCCAAACCTGGCGGAACCCTTCAACGCCCGGTATCAGATCGCCCTGGGGGACACGGTGGTCTATCGGGACGACAGTTTGAACCTGGTGAAATCCCTCCACGGGATGGTGAAGCAGTACGTGGTGTCCAACGGCACGATCATCGCCCAGACCCGGAAGCTGGAACGGTCAGGAATCGGCCGATGGATGGACGGGGTCTTTCTCTCCAAGGAGCTTGGGGCCGAGAAGCCCAGCCCCCGGTTCTTTGAAAAGGTCTTCGCCGCCCTGCCGGGGGTGTCCAGGTCGGAGATGCTGATCGTGGGCGACTCCCTGACCAGCGATATGAAGGGCGGCATCGCCGCCGGCATCCCCACCTGCTGGTACAACCCCCAAAGCCTTACCAGGCCTGCGGATATGGCCATCGCCTTTGAGATACAGAATCTGCAGCAGGTATACGATCTGCTATAAACGAAACAATACCGGTCCGCCCAGGCAGACCGGTATTTCTCGCCGTTTCCCTTTCTCAGGAAAAACGGCTGCGCGTAACGGGATTCAGTACCGGATGATGTAGTAGAT
>JAEEGF011562971.1_pt1 | contig 12718 bp, 10 predicted proteins | sample 9134171 | NCBI WGS metagenome assembly JAEEGF01 (sample SAMN16246542, study PRJNA631951) | gut metagenome | biome: gut microbiome; feature: rumen; material: AP-attached | host: Bos | place: Iran: Karaj | collected 2018-10 | reverse complement strand
GGCATTGACGGAGCTCTTGAACGTATGCCGATCAGTGTGAAGAACTCCAATGTATCCATCAGTCCGAGCAAACTGGAATGGTCACAGATTGACAGCTATGCCAACTTCACAGTCAAGCCAAGTGTAGATACTGTCTACATTGATGGCAACAAGGTTGAAGACGGCTACTGGACTTATGATACCAAGACACATGTCCTTTCCATTAAGGCTTCCTATCTCTCAGCCCTTCCGAAGACGGATCATACTCTTGAAGTCATTACCCCGCAGGGTAAGGTAAGCGCAACACTTAATACGAGTGTTGGCCTCAGAGCAAAGGGGATTGATTACCACGTATATGGCGGTGCAAGAGCACTGAGTTTCGTAGCTTCCGACAAGATCCTTCAGGATCGTGGCATCTGGATCGGTTCTTCCAACCCGACAAAGCTTGACCCGTCAGCTTATACTTGGGATGGCACTACCGGATTCACTCTCAATTCCGCGTTCCTGAACAGACTGGCACTTGGTACCTACTACATTTCCTGCTATGTCTACAACGGCAAGGATTACCAGTATACGACCACAACCTTTAAAGTTATTTCTGCATCCCAGGCTTCCTATAACCCGGGAACGGGCGATAACAGCAACATCTTTGTCTGGATAGCCATTCTGGCACTTTCCGCTGTTGCACTGGTTGTAATCCTTCTTCCACGCCTCAGAAAAGGTAAAACCGGGAAATAAGAATCCTGAATAAAAAAGAGAATCGCACCCTACGGGGTGCGATTTTTCTCTTGTTATTACGTTGGATTGTTGATATAATAAAAAGAAAATACCCAAGGGGAGGAAGTTACATGCAGAGAGATTTTAAACAGATGCTTTCCAAAAAAAACAGACAGGAATTGCCGAGCGTCCTGTTTGTCTCGGCTGAATGTGCGCCTTTATCCAAAACGGGAGGCCTGGCGGATGTGGCCGGAGCATTGCCGAAAGCACTTGTTGAACTCGGAATGGATGTTCGCATCATTACACCCTATCACAGATGTATCAAGGAAAAGTATGCTTCTCAGGTAGAGCATATGTATTATTTTTATGCTGAGCTCGGCTGGAGAAGGGAATATGCGGGGATTGAAAGGCTGGAGCTTGACGGCGTAACGATCTACCTGGTTGACAGTGAATACTATTTCGGAGACAGGATTTATCGCGGTGGAGACGCAGAAGGAGAACAGTATGCTTTCTTCACCCGGGTAGTGCTGGATGCCATGCCGAATCTTGGCTTTACACCGGATATTATTCATTGCAATGACTGGCATACAGCAATGCTTCCGATGCTGGGCAGAACGCAGTATTCCGGTCAGCTTCAGGAGAAAGTGAAGTATCTTCTCTCAATTCACAACATTGCTTATCAGGGGAGATACTGGTTCGGGCATGTGGAAGATTGGCTCGGCGTGGATCCGAAATATTATACACCTGACTTTATAGAGCTGTACGGAAGCGCCAGCTTTATGAAAGCCGGTTGTGTTTTTGCAGACAAAATCAGCACTGTCAGCCCAAGCTATGCTGAGGAAATCAGAACACCTTATTATGGCGAAGGACTTGACGGCATTCTCAACGCACGCGCAGCTGATTTGTGCGGTATTCTCAATGGTATTAATCCAAAGACATTCAATCCCATGAAGGATGCGGCTATTCCCTCTCATTTTAGTTCAGGCAATCTGGCAGGGAAGAAAAAGTGCAAAACCGCATTGCAGTATGCCCTTGGGCTTGAGAAAAATCCGGATGTACCGGTCCTTTCCATGGTGACGCGCATGACAGAGCAGAAAGGTTTTGAGCTTGTCATGAACATGCTGGACGATATTATGGTGTATGAGAATGTTCAGTTTGTCCTTCTGGGAACAGGAGATGCCCGCTATGAAGATTTTATGCGCTCCCGCGAATGGAAGTATAAAGGCCGCCTGGCAGCCTATATCGGGTATAATGAGGACCTTGCACATTTGATTTATGCGGGAAGTGATTTCTTCCTGATGCCTTCACGTTTCGAACCATGCGGTCTTAGCCAGATGATCTCTATGCGTTATGGCTGCCTGCCGATTGTCAGGGAGACCGGAGGCCTAAAAGACAGTGTTATCCCGTATGATGCGCAGACCGGAGAAGGGGACGGGTTCAGCTTCGTTGAATTTGATGCATGCAAGATGAGAGAAGCAGTTCATACTGCCCTGGAGTGTTATCGCGATAAAGATATTATGCAGACGCTTATTAAAAACGCAATGGCACAGGATTTCAGCTTTGAACGGTCTGCCAAGGAGTATATAAGCCTCTATATTTCCATGCTGGATGATATTGAGGATAAAAAAGTAATGTCTGCAACTGCCCCTGATAAAGAAGCAACTGAAGAGGAAAAAGAAAACAAGGAGTAATATCCGATTGAATAAGATTGCTGGCGACACCTGTTTATCAGACAGTTTGTCTGCCCTGTTGAAAGCAAAATTTAAAGAAAACCGCCTGCCTTTCCTGACGTCACTTTTTGCCGGATTGTTGACTTACATGTATTGTTTCACCAATAAGTTTGAAACAATGGATGATTTGGCCTGCTTTTTTGGCACAGGCAGTTCTCTCGTGCTTGGACGGTGGGGGCTGAAACTCTCAGAACTGTTTTTCCCGATGTGTTCTGTTCCCTGGCTGAACGGGATAATTTCCCTGCTCTTTCTCTGCATGGCAGTCTGTACAATTGTCAGGATGTTCAGCCTGAAAGACCCGGTAATTGTTGTGCTGCTGTCTGCTTTAATAGTTTCATTCCCAGCGCAGGTTTGTACATTCGGTTATATGTATACTGCGCCTCAGTATGCTTTTACATTGTTTCTTGCAACGCTTTCAGCCAGAATTGTATCAGAGTGCCGGAACAGGAAAGAATTTATAGTCGCTGTTGCCATTCTTACGCTTTCTGTCGGTATCTATCAGGCATATGTGGCAGAAGCTGCCTCTTTACTGGTTGTGTATTGCCTGCTGTGCGTTCTTAGGGGAGAGAATGGAAAAACAATACTGCGTAAGGGGCTTCTGTATATAGCAATGCTGGCAGCTTCCATGGCGTTCTATATGCTCATTAATTTCACAGTTAATAAAATGTTTGCTGTGGAAATGAGTGAGTATGCCACTGAAAGCCTTAGCGGAATAGACCAATACCTTTTTGGTATCCGGGTAGCCTATACAGCTTTTCTTGGATATTTTACAAAGGGGTATTATGATCTCATTCCGACAAAGACTTCGCTTGCTTTCCATGTTGTTGCTGCAATTGTTGTTTTTGTTCTTCTGATACGGCATTTTTCCAAAAAAGAAAACCGTACGGAAGGGAAGTTAGGTGTTTTCCTGCTCTGCCTGGCGCTTTTCCCCTTGGCAGTTGATTGTATCCGTGTTATCTCAACTCTTTTCCATAACCTGATGCTTTTCAGTTTTACATCGGTTTATGTTCTGACAGCAGTAGCATTTGAAAACTGCTCGCCTGATTTGTCAAAAAAGGGAAGAGGCTGTTTGAAAGATATTCTGGCTGCTTGTATGATAGTTGTTGCAGTGATCAATCTCTACTATGCAAATGCTGTGTTTATGAAACTATTCATGCAGTTTGAGCAGGCTCATTCTTTCTATACATCGATTGTAACAGAACTTAGACAGGATCCGGATTTTAATGAGGATTCTGTGGTTTGCGTTGTCGGGGATAATGATATCTTTGATAACGCCGGTATTGATCTGAATAATCTGGCCGGTATGCGTGAAGGAATTGTCGGCACATACAGCCAGTCTGAGTTCGTCCGTTTTTACCTTGGGCTGACTTTGGAAGTCGCTGGATGGGATATTACTGACGTTCTGTCGGAAAGAGAAGAAGTCATACAGATGCCTCCGTATCCGTATTTTGGTTCTGTTCAAAAGCTGGACGGATATTATGTTATCCGCTTGGGTTAATCCATGATTTGTTTTCTGTTGAGGTTTTCTGATTATGACCATTGATTTTCATGCAGATGACTTTGGCCTGTTTCAAAGCCAGAGTGAGAGAATAATACAGTGTCATACTGAAGGAGCACTCAGCGGAATCAGTGTTTTAACAAACGGTGATTCTCTGCAGGAATGTCTTGCCCTAATTCGCCCGATTGCAAAGGATCTTTTAATTGCTGTCCATTTGAATTTCCTTCAGGGACATAGCCTTTCACACCAGACTGATGTAAATCTTCTGACTGACGAAAACGGTATCTTCAACATATCCTTTGGGAAACTGCTTGTTGTATCTTATTCAACTTCCCGAAATGCATACAAACAACAGCTAAAAACAGAAATCCGAGCGCAGATTTCTGTGCTGCAGCCCTTCCTGAGGGAATATGGCAAGCAGCTTCGGATCGATGGACATGCACACTGGCATATGATACCGGTCATGTTTGATGCACTCATGGAAGTCATCAGAGAAGACGGACTCGATGTAGAGTATATCCGGTTTCCTTCGGAACCTTTTTTTGTGATGCTGAAAAATCTGATAAGAATAGTTCCTTTCCACCCTGTAAATGTGATCAAAACAGTGGTACTGCAATTGTTAGCAAGCAGGAACAGAAGAAAATATCACAGGGAACTGATGAATTTGGAACAGCGTCTGTTTACCGGTGTTCTTCTTTCCGGGTACTTTTCCTATGAGAAGACAGCTGCTATTTTGCCTGATTTGCAGAAAGCCGCTGTACTGAGCGATCAGGGAATTGAACTGTTGGCACATCCCGGCTTTGTTCTTGAAAAGGAAGATATCATTAAGATAACAAATAAGCAGGATGCGGCGTTCTTTACAAACTCAGCCAGACAGACAGAGAGTGAGATGCTGAAAAAAATCAAGGTTTTTCAGGATTCAAAATACTAAGAGATAATAAACTAAGATGGAGTGAGCCAATGCTTTCTACCACACTTGGAAAATTCATAATGACCTTTCTGATCTCCATGGTCCCGATTGTGGAGCTGAGGGGAGGACTGCCCTATGGTATTCTGCAGGGGCTGCATTTACCTGCAGCTGCCTGTGCTGCTATCCTGGGCAACATGTTTCCTGTTCCGTTTATTCTCCTTTTTATAGAGCATGTCTTTTCCTTCCTGAAAAAGAATTTTCCGAAAATGAATTCTTTTATTGGAAAGCTTGAAAAACGGGCAGAAGAAAAACAGGTTATAGTAGATAAATACGGAGCATTGGGCCTTGTGCTTCTCGTGGCGATTCCACTCCCGGGAACAGGAGCCTGGACGGGTTCATTGGTAGCAGCATTGATGAGAATGAAAAGAAAAAAGGCGGTTCCTTTGATTTTTACAGGCGTTGTCATCGCAGCCATCCTCATGACAGTGATTACTAAGCTTGGAATATTTGCATTCTTTTAAAGGAGATTCCCATGAAAACAGAAATAATGGCAAAAATTGATAATTTCATTGAAGCCAATCAGAAGCAATTCTTCCGCGATATTGCCCGTCTTGTTGCCATCAATAGTGTGGAAAAACTTGGAGAAAACGGAACACCTTTCGGAAGCGGACCCAAAAAGGCACTGGATGAAGCACTGAAAATCGCTCATGAACTCGGGCTCGATACCCGTAATTGTGAAGACAAAATCGGCTACGCCTGCATCGGCGGAGAGGGTGACCGTTACTTGGCTACCATTACCCATCTGGATGTCGTCCCGGCAGGGAACGGATGGAAAGCAGATCCGTTTGTCATGCGTGATGTTGACGGATATATACTTGGCCGCGGAGTTCTGGATGATAAAGGGCCGTCTGTTATCTGTCTGTATGCCTTAAAATTTATCAAGGAACTCGGAATTGAACTGAACTATCCGATCCGCGCTTTACTTGGAGCCAATGAAGAAACGGGTATGAGGGATGTTGAGCATTACCTTGCAAATTATCCGGCACCTCTGTTCTGCTTCAGCCCCGATGCCGACTTCCCTTTGATTTGCGGAGAAAAAGGCATCTGGCACGGAAAGATGAAAGCTAATAAAAAAGCAGAAGCCATTATCAGTATAAACGGCGGAGTTGCCTTCAACGCAATTCCGGATCTCTGTGAGGCAACCGTCAAAGCGGAAAAACTTGAAAGCTCAGCGGATGTTGAGGCCGTGAAGGAAGGAGAATGCTGGCACCTGACAGCACACGGGATTGCCGGGCATGCTTCCATGCCGGAGGGTACAAAAAACGCAATTGGCATTATGCTGGACTATATACTGGATAATGATGTTGTACAGGGTGAAGAAAAAGCTTTTTTGGAAAAAGCGGCCCTGGTACATCGCGCGTGGGATGGAAGCCTGATCGGATTAGCGGCTCAGTCGGAAGGCTTTTCACCGTTAACCATTATCAGCGGAATGATAGCAATGGAAGATGGTAAAATCTGGCAATCTCTCGATAGCCGTTATGTGCCGTCTATCACAGGACAAGAGATACTGTCCAGGCTTCAGAGAAGCTGCAAAGGGATAGCAGAAGTAACAAGCCAGCGCGATGCAGCCCCCTTTTATAAAGCGCCTGACTGCCCGGAAATTGTAGCCTGCATGGATGCTTTCAGAACGGTTACCGGCAGTGATGCAAAACCGTTTACCATCGGCGGTGGAACTTACAGCCGTGACTTCCCGAATGCGGTGGGATTTGGCCCCGAATACCATGATCGTCAGAGGCCGGACTTCGTCGGTTCCATTCATGGTGCTGAAGAGGCTGCTTCCAAAGATGAACTTCTGGAAGCACTGAAGATATATATATTGGCTTTGCTCAATCTGGAGCAGGTTGATTTCTGAATAAGGCGTTGTCTCAAACAGGTAAGAACGGGCGGAAAAGAGGCAATGCCTTTTTTCCTGTTAAAACACAGATATTTTTATATTTATAAACTGAGCCTGTGTTCTGAAAAACATAAAATCAGGTATAATAAAATTACCCCTGATTAAGCAAAAGGATTTGATAAACTACCATGAAGAAATATCTGTTGATGATACTTTTTACTATAACAATGATCACAGTCTTTCTGATTTGTGTTTATTGCGTATATAATGATCCAGTTGATTCAACGGTTGAATTCCTGGTCAATGATACAGAAACAATCAAATTGTGGGCGGATGACGATGCTGGTATAGCCTATGTTTTTCTGCCTTCTTTTGCAGTTCTTCATGATACAAGGATTCTTGTTCCGGATGGAATGGGTGTTTCAATAAACGGTACACCGATCTTTTCAGGTACAGACTGCTCTGCATTTGAATTGAATAAGGAATACCCGCTTGATATAGAAGGAAGCTCATTGAAAACACTTTTTTTTCTTCAGTCGGCAAATGTTGCGACTATGTATGTTGACACTATTTCCGGTAATATGAATAAGGTTCACAGAGATAAGTCCTATAAGGAGTATGTTGATATTGCTCTGTATACACCGGATGGGGAATTGGATTATCGGGGTGGTCATACAGATAAGATTAGAGGGCACGGTAATATCACTACATGGGATCTTGATAAAAAATCCTATAATGTATATCTTCGGGATGCGGAAAGTCTCCTGTCCATGGGCAAAGGAGAAAAATATGTTCTGTTGGCAAACAGAACAGATAATTCAAATCTCAGGAATAAAATAATCCTGGATTTTGCAAAAAGAATCGAAGCATATGACGGCTTTTCACCGGATTGTGAATTTGTTGATTTGTATTTGAATAAAGAATACAGCGGTTTATATTTATTATGCTCTTCTCCAAAGGATGCTGTCACGAAAATCGGGAACAGCGATATTCAGTTTTTCTGGGATACTGAATTAACAAAACGAACAAGCAGATCGATTAATAATTTTGAGATCAATACCGGTATATCAGCGGAAGTTAAAAAACCGGATAAAATAGATAAATATGATAGGAATTATCTGAAAAATTATCTAGCAGATATGCAGGATGCTATGGAAAATCAGGATGGTATGAATTTAGAAACCGGGAAACGCTGGAATGATTACATTGATCTTGATTCATGGGCACGGAAGTATCTCATTGAAGAGATTTTTATGAATTATGATGCGGTAGCTGTCAGCCAGTATTATTATCTGAAAAACTCGGATCATAAGATATATGCCGGACCCTGCTGGGACTATGATAATTCATTAGGATTACTTCTTCATACCGATCCAAACTGCTTTCTGGCACAGAGGCTTTGGAAAAATGAGGAGACTTATACTCCCTGGTACCATTATCTATGGAAACAGCAGGAGTTTCGCGATTATGTAATAACTCTCTACAACAATGAGTTTTTACCGGAACTCCGGAATCTCAGCAAAACGGTACTTCCTGAAGAAATCGATAACATTTGGACAGCTTTTCAGAATCATGCATTAAGGTGGCATATCGGACCGATGGAAAATGCTGTCAGAGCAGTATCTGCATTTCTGGATTCACGTATTGAATTTCTGAATTCTGCATGGGTTGATGGCGTGGAATATAAAACAATAACCTTGACCGGAATAGAAGAATACAGGTTTATTTCTACTCCAGCCGGTGCTGTTTGTAAGAATCTTCCTTCACCCCGTGATCTGGGTGTTGATAATGCCAAGGGATGGAAATATAAAGATTCAGGTGAACTCTTTGACGGGAATACTGTGATCAGTGAAGATATTACTTTGTATGTGGAGAATGAAGAAACGGATGCTTATGAAGAAAGAACCGCTACGAGTTATAAAATAACCATTCTTAGCGTGGCTGTATTTGCCGGAGTACTGGCACTTGCCTTCATTGGTGATCTGTACAACAGAAAGAGGTAGAAGCTTTGCAGCAGTTTCGTCATGAATTAAAATATATCATTTCCCAGGCACAGATCCCTCTGTTACGTTTACGCATTGATCAGTTTATGAAGCTTGATCAACACGTCGTCGACACAGGATTCTATAATATCAGGTCACTCTATTTTGATGATTTTCAAAACAGCAGTTATTATGAAAATGAAAACGGAACCGATCCCCGTGAAAAGTTCAGAATCCGGATTTATAACCATTCTGTAGAGAGAATCACATTGGAATGCAAACGTAAAGAAAGGGGAAAAACGCTGAAAACATCATGCCTGCTATCAGAGAGGCAGACATATTCACTGATGCAATGCAGCTCAATTGGTTTTGAAAATCAGCCTGCCCTGTTACGAAAAATGTGTTTACAGATGAAAACAAAGCTTCTTCATCCCGTTACTATCGTGGAGTATGAACGAATTCCTTATGTATGCAGGAATGGAAATGTCCGTGTCACTTTTGACACAAATATTTCTTCATCATCAGCAGTAAAAAACTTTTTGAACAATGAAATCCCCAAACGTCCTGTTTTGCCGCCCGGATGTCAGTTGATGGAAGTAAAGTTCGATGAATATCTTCCTGATTATATTTACAGAGCATTGAATCTCGGGACATTACAGCAGACTGCTTTCTCAAAGTATTACCTGTGTAGAAGATTTGCGCAGAAAGGAGTTTAATTATGTCTTTTTCAGATATCTTCAAAAGATCTTTTTTGGAGGGGTTTACCAGCCTTGACATCAATATCTATACTGCTGCCAGTGCAATGATCATAACCAGCATTATTGCATGCTATATTTTCATTGTGTATCGGCTGGTGACGCGAAAAACTTTTTACTCAAAGACATTCAACATTTCTATTGCCGTTATAGCGGTTATAACTTCTGCCGTTATTATTACGATTCAGTCAAGCATTGTTGTTTCTCTCGGTATGGTAGGGGCACTCTCCATTGTGCGATTCAGAACAGCTGTGAAAGACCCAATGGATTTGGTCTTTCTTTTCTGGTCTATAGTTGTGGGAATCATATGCGGTGTTGGTATGGCAGAAACAGCCATTTTATTGAGTTTGATAGTTACGGCGGGGATCGTCCTCCTGGATAAAATTCCGGTGGCCAAAGCTCCGATGATGCTTGTGGTGAACTCCAGTAATCTGGATGCTGAACAAAAACTCCTGGAAATAATTAAAAAATACAATATACACAACACAGTTAAATCCAGAAATATGACAAAAGAATCTTTGGATATGATCATTGAATTAAGGACAAATGCAGGGAGCGATTTGCTTAAAGAGGTTTTAAGTCTGGATGGTGTAACTTCAGCATCACTACTCTCCCATGATGGTGAAGTTACTTTCTGATATGTTGCCGATTAAGGTTCAATAGAAATATTATGTGACAAGATGCCAGCAGCCGGCTCCGCAGAGCCGGCTGTTAGTATTGTTTGTCATTCGAATCATTTCATACTTGGTTAATATATTATTAAACTACCCGGAATAAATAAAACTTCAAATAATCGGTTTCCGGGACATTCCAAAGAACCGGATGATCAGGAGACTGCTGTCGGGCTTCTACCTGCATCAGAGAAACAGCGGCATCCAGCGCGGCGGAACGCAGCATGCTTTCAAAGCGTTCATGGGGCATAAAATGGCTGCAGGAACAGGTCGCGAACCAGCCCCCGCGCGGGAGAAGTTTCAGCGCACGTGTATTGATTTCCTTATATCCTTTTTCTGCATTGGCAGCTGTTTTTCTTGATTTTGTAAAAGCCGGGGGATCCAGAATAATAAAATCGAACGGTTTTTTCCCGCTTTCACAGAGAGAAGAAAGGTATTCAAAAACATCGGCTGTAATAAAATCAATCCGAGATGAAAAACCGTTAAGCTCTGCATTTCTCCTTGCCATGACAATAGCTGATTCGGAAATATCTACTGCCGTTACCTGTTTTGCCCCGCCTTTAACGGCATTCAGCGCGAAGGAACCGGTGTGCGTAAAGCAGTCAAGAACCGTTTTGCCGTCTGCCAGTTTTGCAACAGCCAGACGGTTAAATTTCTGATCCAGGAAGAACCCGGTTTTCTGTCCGTTCTCAAAATCAACGGCATATCGGATCCCGTTCTCAGTTATTTCTGTTGTAGTATGAGTTGGTGGCATTTCTCCCGGAAGCGAAAACCATCCCTTGTTCTGAGGAAGCCCTTCCAATGCACGGATTGCGACGTCGTTGCGCTCATAGATTCCCGCAATCATTTCCCCGTTCTCCCGAAGGAATTTAACAATAAGGGGAAAGAGCATCGGCTTCAGCCGTTCTATCCCCACGGAAAGCGTCTGCGTAACAAGGATATTTCCAAAGCGGTCGACAGTTAATCCGGGAAATCCGTCTGCCTCCCCGAAGATGACTCTGCAGCAGGAGAGGTTGCCATTCATGGCAGTTTGACGGTATTCCCATGCATAACGGATACGCCGTGTCCAGAAGGCCTCGTCAAATCGGTCATTGGCATTGCGCGATACCAGACGGATACGGATTTTGCTGTTTCTGCTGAGAAATCCGGAACCGATATATTTTCCATGTTCGCTGACAGCGTCCACGATACATCCGTTTTCTGCTTCTTTGCAATCAGACAGAACTTCTCCCTCGTAGACCCACGGATGTCCGCTGGCTGCCCAACGGGCGCCTTTTTCCGTAACGATGAATTTGGGATAATCACGATCGTTTTTCATAGTATAGAGTCTCCATACTTATAAAGATAGAACAAGGTCATCGAACGGATGGCCTTGTTCTGGAAATGGAGGTGAGGGGAGTTGAACCCCTGTCCGAAAGCACTTCCTCAGAAACTTCTCCGGGCGCAGACGATTATTTACATTCCCTCATCCGGGCGGGAACCGTCACCCTCAGGGACTCGGTAGCTTCATGATGCATGGTATGCGCAAAGCTTTGCATACGCACGTTCACCACTAGTCGACGCCCTGTCCCCGGCCGTGGTACTCCGGGGCAGAACGCTCACTGATTAAGCAGCGAGAAGAACAGTGTTATCGTTGTTCTTTAATTTATAAAAATGCCCGTTTTTAGGATGCCAGGCGCATCCGCCCGCTGTTTCTGTCTCCGCACCCCCGTCGAAACCGGGACACCCCCAGGGGAAACGAAGTACCTCTTCTGTAAGTACAGGAATGAGAAAAACTCAGAGCTTTTCCGGCTCGGGATAATCTTTGCCGAAGGTCTCGGCAGTGACCTTTTTCATGACCTGCGGCTGACGCGGCCTGTCATTGTAATCTGTACGGACAGTTGCTATTTTATCAACAACATCCTGCCCTTCGATGATTTTTCCGAATGCGGCATACTGCCCGTCCAGGTGAGGGGAATACTCATGCATAATAAAGAACTGGCTCCCTGCAGAATTTGGTGCCATTGCCCGCGCCATAGAGAGGACACCCTTCTCGTGGCTGAGATCGTTACGGAAACCATTGGATGTAAATTCACCGAAAATAGAGTATCCCGGACCGCCGATTCCCTTGCCTTCGGGGTCGCCGCCCTGAATCATAAAACCACTGATTACTCTGTGGAAGATCAGCCCGTCATAAAAACCTTTTTTTACAAGCGAAAGAAAATTGTTGACAGTGTTCGGGGCAACATCCGGATAGAGTTCTGCTTTGAATACACTGCCGTCTTCCATTTCAAAAGTTACAATAGGATTATTCATGAATAGTTGTTCCTTTCTTTCATAGTACGTTCTACTTCACGCTTTGATTCCCGCTCTGCGATGCTGTCGCGCTTGTCGTGTATCTTTTTACCCTTGCAAAGACCTATTTCAACCTTAACCCGCCCGTCCTTAAAATAAAACGAAAGCGGGATAAGGGCGTTACCGTCCTGCATGACGCGGGCATTGAGTTTTGCAATTTCCCGCTTATGCATCAGCAGTTTCCGCGGCCTGACAGGATCCTTATTAAAGATGTTGCCTTTCTCATAAGGGCTGATATGAATGCCACG
>JAEEGF011206279.1_pt1 | contig 12718 bp, 8 predicted proteins | sample 9134171 | NCBI WGS metagenome assembly JAEEGF01 (sample SAMN16246542, study PRJNA631951) | gut metagenome | biome: gut microbiome; feature: rumen; material: AP-attached | host: Bos | place: Iran: Karaj | collected 2018-10 | reverse complement strand
GCTGTCTCGCTTCCATATAATAACATATAATAAAAAGAAGTCTATAATGAATTACACCAATATCAGATACAGTGTCATGCTCAATGACACGCAGTACGAGTACCTGTCGGATGACCACCAGGGCATCAGCCGCGTGAAGTGCTTCCACACCTTCCTCAAGCTGGCAGCCAAGGAAGAGACCGCGGTGTCGGGGAAGGGCTTTTCAGCTGTCCTACAGCCAGGCCAGTTCATTGCGTCCAAAGTCGAGCTCTCGGAGATGTGGAAGTGCAACCGGAAGACCGCCATCCGCATAGTCGGTGAGTTCAACAGGATGGGCATCCTGCAATCCGTTCCCACCAACCGCACCACCGTCCACACGCTGAAATGCCTGTCTGTCTGGTTCACCACACAGAAGACGATCAAGAACTCGTTCTTCACATACAACCCCATCATCAAGCCTTCGGGTACTGCCACTCGGGAAGCATCCCATGCCACAGCTGGAAACGGAGTGAAAGCCGGTGGAGACAGTCGTGAGGATTAGTTGTTTTAGGTGAGGCATCACCAATCCAAAGGAAACCAAGTCGCAAACGGCATCGCCTATCCAGGATGACTATGACGGAGTGCTGGACAGAAGCCTTGTCCCCCCATTCCCTTTTTTTGCCGTTATCCGTCCCGAAAGGCTGGATTTCGTCTCTATTGTTGAAAAGCAAGGACAAGGTCTTACTTGTGTCTTTATCCCGAATGTTTCACGCCCTCGTGCTTGCACATACAGAGGGCTTCCCACAGAGTGAAAATGTGACAGCATTTCGCGAAGTGGGTATTAGGCTACCCACTTGGAGGAAAACGCAGTTTGCGACCAAGTGGGGTATTAGGCTACCCCACTTCCTCGCATGTTCATTTCATGAACTGCGTATTAGGCTACGCAGTTGCGTTTATGGGGGTGTGTGCAAGCACATCAATGCATGTTGCCCGTAACGTCCGTATAGGTGCCTTGTACGAAACGAGAAAACGAAATGCGCAGCCTTCGTAGTCCCTCTGGAGTATGTCGTATGTAATCCACGGGGAGTGCCAGGCTCGTTTCGCCATGAGATGTTGTTGTGAGAATCCCATAGACCCGTTATCGTTCCCTGTTCAAGAAAGCATGGAGAGAACTCAAACAGGTGTGGCAATGCTGTTGGCATCCCTGGCTCCAATCCGTGTGTCCATAAAGTCATTCCCGACGCAACCGGGAAGCCAGTATGTCTCAGCTGAAAGACACACGTAGCATATTATTGGAAGGATAAGATTATCCTCTGCCCCAGTTGTGTCATGACATCAACATGAAAAGGATAGTTGAGTGGTGAAGACGAAAAAGGTGTATTCTTGCTACTTATTTGACGGATTATTTGTAACTTGCACTGAGAAAACAATAGGAAGCAATAAAAATGAATAACTGTATATCAAAATTTACGAAAATCTTGTTGAGAATCGCGCCGTTGACGTTTATGGTGGTTCTATTGTTTTCCGCCTGTAACTCTGACCCTCAGACAATCAAAATTGGAACCTGCAAGCCTTCTCTGAAGCCACAAACACTTGCTCTGTTCTAATCGTTCATCTCATCGAATATCCATGAGTATTTATTGGCCCATCTCCACACCGTAGCCCTTGATAAGTCCATCACATGTTCTATCTCTGAATTGGAAAGCCCCATACTCATCAAATAGCAGAATCTCAGATTCTGTTCGGATAGATTCGTTCCCGCAAACCGTAACACCTTCTCTCCAAAGGTCGGAAATATCTCATCAATAGAACTGCGAAGAGTCGCCCAATCCGCCGCTTCCATCTTATATTGTCCTTTTGATGCCAATTTCACTTTCCGAGAAATATCACGAGCGTTCTCCTCAAAGGTGCTCTGGTTCAACATTTTGAGCAATTTCTTGTTTTGAGCCATTCTATCTTCCAATTGATCTCTAGTTAATTCGAGTTCAACATCCGCAGCCTTTACTTTCTCCCTCATCGTGACAAGTTCTTTCTCTTGAACCCGATGTTTTCTACTGATGTCCGTGAGTTCCTGCTCTTGATGGGCAATCTCCTCTTGTAGTTTCTGATTGGTGGTCTTGAGTTTACCCAATTCAAAGTCCTTGCTCAACAATACCTTCAGGCTCTTGTTCTTTAGGTAGATAACGAAAGTAAGAAGTAGTAAAAGAACGATGAGAGAGGAAGCAACGGTAATAATCATTCTTGACCTGTTCCTCTCGTTTGCCTCTTTCAATTGTCTCTCCTCTTCTTCATTCTTATAGTATTTGAACTGATTGTTTACAGTAGCGGCCAATTCCTGACGTTGACCGAGATTCAGGCTGTCGTTCAACTTGATGAATACGTCTGCATAATCATTGGCACTTTGTAGATTTCCCTCCGCTTTGTACAAAAAGAACAGTCTTTTTGCAGAACTATATCGATTTTCTAGCCGGGGTCCAAGCTCCACTCCCTTTTGGAAAAAAAACTTGGCGGAATCAACCCTATTGCATGCAAGATAATATGTACCAAAAGCATCATAATAATCATTTACCAGCTGATATGGCGTGTTGGAGTTTAGCAAGATATCATAACACTTTCTTGCTTGATCCAAAGAGTCTGATAAAGAGAAGTGATATAACAATGGTATCAATTCTTTATAAAAAGCCCCAGTGTTGTTACCATCGCGTTCTATACAATCCAACGTTTCTTTAAAAACAGATAGTGCTTGTTCCATACAGTCAAGATGCACAAGTGAGGCACCCTCATGATAGATTGTTCTTGCATCGAGCACTCCGAGTTCATTCGCAATACGGGCTTCTTCGCGAGCCATGCGAAGGGCATTTTTATAGTCTTGGACACGATAATAGACCAAATATAATTGAGAATAAGTGTTCCTCAACATCAGCGAATCGGGATGCGTGATCTTCTTGGCTTGGTACTCGCTTTCAAGGAAGTATCTCAAGGCATTGGGGGAGTCCTGCATATCCCTATAAACACTGCCAGCGTAGTAATACACCTCCTGCAAGTCGTCTTGATAATCATTCCCTACAAAATATGCCACCAATTGCTTGATTGTGGAATCCGATGTGGCGATAACATCAGCTTTATCTTGAAGCCTGATTCGAAGCAGTTCATATTTCTTTTTGGTGTATTCACTGGATTCGCTTAGTTCGGGTTCGATGGAATCAAGGCTTGATAAGGCTTCTAAAGGATAAACATTCCCCTTTTCTTTGATGTTTTCCAATCGATTCAACAGTGGTTCGTTACGCGAAGAACAAGAAAACAATAGAATCGGGATAAACAAAACAAGTAAACTTCTGTTCATCGTCGGTTTTTTTTTGCAAAAATAACCATTTTTTTTCGTATTATCTTTTATTCCGTGTTACATTTAAGGGCTAAGAATGACACATTTAGTTTCACAAAGAATCACATTCGTTCAATAAATCACGAAAGAAACAATTTGAAATAGGATTACAAATCTCTGCAAGTCATGTATTTACATAAAAATACAGACGAGTGAAACAACATGAAACGTTTTTCTCTTGCTATCCCATCCATGAAGTGCTAATTTTGCACACAACTTAACTAAACTTAAAACTACTACAGTTATGAAAAAGAAATTGATGTTTAAATCTTTGATACTTTTGGTACTTCTGGTGTCAGGTTTACCCAAAGCTTATTGTCAAAACCCGAGTGGTGGAGACACTCTTATTATAAAAGGCATAATAGTTGATCCTATCGGTGAAGGTGAAGGTCATAAATCTCCCGAAGTGGGATTGCCTACAGTATGGTTCAATTCGAGTTCGTCCATCTTGACATTCGAAGGAACAAGTGATTTGGACTACACGCCAATCTACATCTACGATGATGAAGACGAGGTGGTCTATTTCGATAGTCTCTTGTTCGATATTGACGGTTTCTGCGAATTCAATCTTTCTGCTTTGCCCACTGGCGATTACGTCCTGGTCTTTGAGCTGAACGGAAGAGAATACGAAGGAAAGTTCAGCAAATAAATGAGCTATCGTATATGTCCACCGTCAATCTCATATTCGTCGGGGAAATTGAACTGTAAGTTAAAACTGCATTTTGAGCGGATTTCCCGATGGATCCGGACTAAATGTATAGATATCCGATTAAAACAATAGACATTATAACACTAAACGACATGATGAGACAAAAAAACGCACTTCTTTTTATCCTCACATTGTTTTCTTTCATTCTATGCGACGCACAGACTGTGAGCTATACGTACGATTCCACTGGCAACAGAAGCAAACGTGAGATTGTCTATAGTCTGTCGAATGCGAGAGGGGAGGAAACTAACACGGCCAACTACATGGACAGATTGCTTGATCATGCAATTACAGTCTCACCCAATCCCATCAGAGGCCAGATGAAAGTGAGAGTGGATGGACTGGACGATTCCGACAACTGTCAGATGCGCATCTACAATTTGTCTGGCACACCAGTATTGTCATCACTGATAGGCGAGGTGACTACAATCGTTGACATGTCTGGAGTACCGAAAGGCAACTATATCCTGCAGGTCACGCTCAACGGCAAACAATCCACTTGGAAACTGCTTGTTGAATGACTGTGGAAATAACAAAGTTGAAAACCGAAGTCTCACCGTTAGATGAACCGACTTATCACAAAAACTACCTTAAAAAACACGAACGCATGAAAGTCAGATACAATATATTGACAGCATTGCTCGTTTCCTATGTAGGATACACTTATCAAGCAACCGCTATGTCTGCCATCAGCCCATCAGTCCCAGTCGCCCCGGAAATCCCTGACGACTCCATCCACGAACCAGGTGGGATGATTCCACTTGACCATCATCCTATGGTTTACGGTCCCGACACGACCAGTGCGAGGCAGACCCCTGTAGGCTCGCCCGATGGCGTGTTCCAAGTGAGTCCGACGGGCGCAGCCAGCTATTCCATCAACATCGACATCCCAAAGGGCAGGCACGGCATGGAGCCAAGGCTTGCGGTGACCTACAACAGCCAGGGGGGCAACGGAGTGGCCGGCTGGGGATTCGAGCTGACAGGCACCTCCGCCATCCGTTGCGCAGCCAAGGACCTTTACCACGACAACCAGATAGGGGCGCTTGACCTTTCCACCTGCGGCACCTACATGCTCGACGGCACGAGGATGGTGCTCAAATCAGGTGTGGAGGGAACAGCGGGAGCCATCTATACCTTGGAGAATGACCCTTTCACCGAGATTACAGTCCTTCACAACACTTCAGGCAACTACAACTACTTCCGCATGCAGACCCGCGACGGCAAGACTTACACCTACGGTTATGGCAGCACCCGCGACACCATCCCTTCAGGCACATACGCCTGGCACCTGCGCTCCATCAGTGACGCGTTGGGCAACACCATCACCTACAGCTATGCCACCTATTCCAATGTGAAATACCTCACCTCCATCACGTATGGAGGCAACACTATCACCCTGGCCTACAGCACGCGACCCGACAACTGGTCAGGTTATTACGCTGGAGGCTACAAATACACACTTTCGAGAAGGCTGTCGAGCATCACTGCCAAGCGCGACGGCCACATCTACAGGAAATACACATTCGGCTACAATACCACTGGCGACAGTTCCGCCACGCCTTTCTCCCGTCTCGAAACAATCACTGAAACCAACGGAAACGGTGAGGCACTGGAGCCTTTGGTCATCGACTGGAACTACCTCCCAGGGTTCGGCTACAGCCATTACTCTCCGTCTGTCGATTTCGCGACGTCCGACCATCAATACACAATCAATGACAAGAAGTTCTTTGCCGCCGACATGAACGGTGACGGTTTGAGCGATGTGGTACAGTTGTCAAAGACCAGGCATATTCAGGACGGAGTTGAACATACACATGCGTATGTGTATTTTGCCCAGTTTGACAATCTCGGCAATGTCAGATTCGTGAACAGGAAACACGCCGAATTCGGCTATTGCGCCAGCATCCAGGGATACACATCCATGCCGTCCGGGGCCTTCCTGGCCGACTTCGATGGTGATGGCCTTAGCGATTTGTGCATTCCCTCAATAGAGGCCGACCCATACAATGGAACCACCCACTTCCCCTATTCATTCATTTACGGCTGCGATCTCCCACAATACGGAGAGGATATTTCCAGTAACTGCATTCATCAGTTTTACAGAGAAACATACAATTCAACAAGCAAGATGCATTATGTTGTGGATGATTTCGACAACGACGGAAAGAGTGAAATCTTTCATCTTGAGACAAAGAAAACCAACAATGTGTATAAAAGCGTCTTTTTTAACGATATCGAAGTGCCTGATGCTGTCCAATACAACGAAAGCGTGTTGGACATCACCCTTCCCGATGATCCCACCAACCTCTATTCGGGCGACTTCAACTCCGACGGCCTTGCCGACATCGTGGTCTTCTACGATTCGGGCTGCAAGGTCTATCTGAACAACGCTGGCGGCACGGACACCATACCGTTCTCCGAGAGCAACACACTTACTACCACCACCATAGCGGGAGACCTGAAAGTGTGCCAAGGCGACTTCAACGGCGACGGTGCCGTTGACTTCATTATCAACAAGCGTAAAGAGGACGGTTATTACTTCCTGCTCTGCGAGGGTGACGGTACATTCAACAAAGTCAGCATCGGCAACCTCAATTTCTACGAGCAGGTCACCGACAAGGACGATGACAAGTTCGCGTTCCTCGTGACCGACTTCGACCACGACGGACGTTCCGACCTCGTTCTTGCCAAACCTTATTATGACTATCACGGCGGTTTTTCCTATTCTGACGAGTTCGTGAGGACTTACTACATGTGGTTCCGTTCCACCGGCACGTCGCTGGTTAAAGTCCGCGAGTCCGTCAGCTATGGCGAGGAAGACGCTTGCCCTCACAACCTGCTCACTGGCGACTTCGACGGTGACGGCTGGCCCGACATCATGAGTTTCAACAGCGACATCTACACGAACATCAGCCGTGGGTTTGGAACCGATTCACGCGATAGCCTCGCATACGTCCCTTTCGTTGACAACACAGTTGAGGACAGCCTCCTGGTTTACGGCTCGGAAACAACAGATGAAGACGATGCTGACAATGCCACGGATGACCTTTCGAGAGACACCTCCAACGATTTCTTCAATCTCTACAAGGGCAGTGGTATCAACACTTCGACTGGCAAGGTCAAGACCATTACCGACGGGTTCGGCAACCAGACACGCATCCGGTACGCCACACTGCCCAGGGACGGTGTTTACGACCATGTCGAGGCAGGCGTCTATCCCGTGATCAACACAGCCTTTCCCCTGAATGTGGTGTCGGGTTATTCCACGGACAACGGAGCGGCGGGAAACTCCTCCATGACCTTCCGTTACACAGACCTCAAGATACACACCAAGGGCAGGGGACTGTTAGGCTTCACAAAAGTGGAGAGCACGGACAGCGTGACAGGGACGATAAAGACCCTGGAAGTGAAAAGCCGCGACATCGTCCACTTCGAGCCAGTCAGGACACTGGAGACCACGGCACGGGGAGGATTCTCTTCCACCCGTGATAGCCGTTGCAGCCTGACGGAATACGGCAACGGTGCTTACAAGGTGTACCTCGACTCACTGACAGACGAGGACATCTGGGGCAACATCACCGCCACGAAGAACACCTACAACCGCACATACGGATACATCACCCAGGAGCACACCACCTACGGCTCCTCCACGATGTACAGGACCACCCTTTATAACAATTACAGCCTGTACGGGAGCATGTACCTGCCAGCGAGGATTATCAAGAGACAGAGACATGCTGACGCCACAAGTTACAATATCTGTTTCAAGGACCTGACATACAATTCCAACGGACTGGTGACGCAGTTGGTGGATTGCTCGAACGACGCATCAATAGCGCTCACAACGAACTACCAGTACGACAGCTACGGCAACGTGACCTGCGAGTACTCCACAGGCAATGGCATCAGCACGCCATTGTACAAATATTATGGATACTCCAATGGCAGAGACCTCGTCAGCACATCTACAGAGCCCAGAGGCGAGTACCACCAATACACGTTGGACGAGCTGGGTAACGTGCTTTCCGACAAGCTCTATTTCGGCAACGGCTCCGACTCGCTCGTGACCAGACACACCTACGACGGATGGGGTAACCTGCTGACCACTCTGAATCCCGATGGCACCGTGGCAAGATACAGGAGGGGTTGGGGAACATCAGCCTCCAAGCTCTTCTACACCATCGAGGAGGGCACCGCCTCTCCGTTCGTGAAGACATGGTACGACTCCCGCGGCAGGGAGGTGAGGACGGAAAGCGCAGCGGAGAACCATCTCGGATTATACTCAGAGACCACCTACAACTCGCGGGGACTCAAGTCAAAGTACAAGGAATTCACTTCCGGCATATCCTCTCAAACAGATTTCGCTTACGACGCTTTAGGACGGTTGTCAAGTGAGACATCAAGCACTGGAAGTGTGACTACCTATATCTATGGCAATAGGACTACGACCGTAGAGACAGATGGTAAGTCATACACCAAGGAATTCGATGCTTGGGGAAATGTGAAGACATCATCCGACCCTGTATCATCCGTAAGCTACACTTACGCCTCCGTCGGCAAGCCATCTGCTGTCACCAGTGGCGGCAGCACCGTCAGCATCACATACAACAAGAAAGGCAACCGCACGAGAATCATCGACCCTGACGCGGGCACCACCAACTTCACCTACGACGCACTCGGCAGGATGCTGACAAAGACAGACCCCAAGGGAACGGTCAGCTGGACTTACGACGCCTTCGGACGCCCGCTGACGAAGAACGAGTATGGCGGCACGACAGTATATACATACGGTACGCAGAACATCGAGACCCTCAGGCTCATGAGCGAGAACAGTGGCGGCTACATCACTTCATACACATACGACAGTTTGGGGCGAGTCACCTCGGAGCGGAGAGAGACCCGAGAGGGTGACGTGATGTCATGCAGCATGTCATACAACAGCGACGGACTGGTAGGCTCCAAGACCTTCCCCAACGGCATCACACTGAACTACACCTACGACCTGTTCGGCTACAAGACCCACACGCATCACGGCAGCCAGTGCGTGTGGAGGCTTGACTACTACGACGGCAAGAAACGCAGGGAACACATGTGCGCCGACTCCATCGTCCACATCGAGACTCTCGACCAGTACGGCAACCCGCTGTCCACGTCCACCTACTGCCTGAATCAGAGGGTGGACACCATGACGTATTCCTTCGACCCGCTGACAGGCAACATGCTGATGAGGGAGGATGTACTCAACACTCACACATTCACCTACGATGACCTTGACAGACTGACATCAGCCAGTTACTCACTACTCAACACTCAGAGCGTGACCTACTCCGCAAATGGCAACATCCTCAGCAAGACGGGCGTAGGTTCCTACACCTACGGCACATCGAAGCCACATGCAGTCACCTCGGTGTCCAACCCGGGTGGAGTCATCAGCGACACGGAACAAAACGTTTATTACACTGGATTCGGGAAGGCGAGCGTGATCACAGAGGACGGTTATAGCCTGTATCTCAACTACGGACCTGACCACCAGCGGTGGAAAACCATACTGTACAATAGCAGCCATGCCGCAGAGAGAACCACGCTGTTTTTTGACGAGTATGAGCAGGTGACGACGCCAAGCACATCTTACGACTACCTTCACCTTGACGGAGGCCTCATCTACATCAAGCGAAGCGGTCGCACAGGACGCTTCTGCTACCGCTGCACGGACAACCTCGGCAGCGTGAGAAGCATCGTCTCGGCTGACGGGCAGTTGCGTTTCCTCGCCTCCTACGACGCCTGGGGGAAACAGGATGTGGGTTTGAACACGGTAAGTTACCGCCGCGGCTACACTGGTCACGAGATGCTTCCTGAGTTCGGCCTCGTCAACATGAACGGCCGTCTCTACGACCCCGGCCTCGGCCGTTTCCTCAGCCCCGACGACTACGTGCAGGTCCCCGACCTCAGCCAGAGTTTCAACCGCTACTCCTACTGCCTCAACAACCCGCTGAAATACACTGACCCGAGCGGAGAGCTGTTCGGCTTCTTAGGCGGTTTTATAAGAGGTCTTGGTAATGTGTTCGCTAAAGGGGATGTCTTGGCACCTTTCAAAGAAAGTATAAGGGGGCTTGGTAAAGATATAAGGATTGCTGGAGGCCTTTTTGTCGGTAATAAGAGCCAGATTGTAAGTCGGTTTTCTTTGGAGCTGTTACAAACGACAGTAGGTTTATTATATAGCGATATAAATCTGATGATTCATGATATAGAGGCTATTGAATATTACAATGGTGCGACTTATATCATCAATATCCATAAGAACAGAGAAGATAGAAATGGTATAACGATTGGCAGTTATATCAATATTAATGAAAATGGATATCCTCCTTACGATAAAGACGGAAAGTTCACTCCTTATATGGATAATCTATATATGCATGAGTATGGTCACTACTTGCAGAGTCAAGATTATGGGTTCAAATACCTGTTTAGCATCGGAATACCAAGTTTATTGGATTTGATGCGGGATGGGAATGATGAAATTGAAATCAATGGGAAACAGTATAAAAAACATAGTCTAAAATGGTTTGAACAAGACGCTAATAGAAGAGCAAATAAGTACTTTAATGGCTTGTATGACTCATGGGACTATGTGAAGTATCCACTTGTGGATCCTCGTAAATGAGAGTCCAATTTACATTACCAATTAGCAAACAATTCATCATTTTGAGGTATGAAATGTTTCAGATTAATCAATATTTACAACTTTGCGACAAAACGAACTGACCGCACAATAGATATATAAAGAAATGAATATGGTGAAGCGATTACATGGAATGTTGTTACTGTTGTTTGGTGTCGTACTTCTAACAAGTTGCGAAGACCACACAATCTACGATTGCAGGATCTCATTTGAGAACAAGAGCGGAAAGGACATCTATGTTTATTATGGTGTGAAGGCCAAAGTTGACTTGTCTTCTCCCCAACATGAAGACAGTACGAAATACAGGGATCCTGATATACCCGTGTACTTAGACGAAGTGGATGTCAGGTCAACGAGAACCCTGAAAATTCCGGTGGAACGACGGTTCGAGACGTTCACTTGGAAAGATGTTTTCGACGACAACTCCATCGACACACTGTTTGTAGTCGTCATCAACCATGTAATGGAACCAAAACACCAAGAGCGTTTTGACGACCTGAAATGGAAGGGCACGCCAGACGAATTGAACCTACCGCGCGACAGTTTCGATATGCACGCCAATTATATCAGGGTGGTATATACGAAAGAGGGATTGGAGTTTCACCGCAATTAGAAAGGAGTGGGGAGATGAGATTAATATTAGTCATAACTATTGCTTTGATATCTTTTAATCGTTGTTTTGCGCAAGACGAAAGCAATTGGACGTGGATTCCGCATGTGGGTGGAGGTTTTGCCATGCCTTTCAATCAAAAAGCGAGAGAAGGGATTGACTATGAGAATGGTCTCGGCCAAAGGATAGCCAGCGATATAGGCATTGAGTTCGAACGTACCCGTTTCCGCCATCTGTCTGCCAGTTTCGGATTTGATGTAGGTCACCTTTATTTGGGAGGTGACTATGAAAGCAGAATGACTTTTGTCAACCATGACCAGTTTTACTATTACCCGCATCTGAAGAGTTGTGTGTACTATAATCTGTATTTCAAACTGAAATACAATTTCAACCCTCACATGACGATTTACGCAGGTCTCGGCTTCTGGAACCGAGCTCATGAGAGGGGAACATTCGACGCGACTTCCCTCGGTCAATCCGAATGCGGCGCTATCTGCACTTCTGGTTCATTATCTTTCGGTTGCACCTATAAACTCAAGCGGATACATCTATCGCTGGATTACTCGATTATCCCTGTGGGAACAGGTGATTACGACAACCGTGACCTGAACTATATGACGTTAAAGGTAGGATTCCCCATAAAGCCACTGATCAAGACGAAATCCATCATTTATAAGCTTAAACATAAAAAGGATGGAGACCATAGTCAACAGAGATAACCAAAATCCTTATAATTATTGGTAAAGTAAAACTTTGTCAACAGTTCTGGCGGAAATTCGTGAACAGTCTAATGAGAAATTCCTAAATCCGTAATGATCACGGATTTAGGAATTTCTCTTGTGCGCCTTATTGCTCTCTTATTAACATAATGGCACATCGCAACATTCCGCCTACGGCGTAGTGTTCACGATAAGGCTCTGCCCTACGCGCATGTAGTCATCCACAACGGACTTGGCGAGTATCTTGGCGTAGTGCTGCGTCTGCTTGATATTGGAGTGACCCACCATACGCGACACGTTCTCGATGCTGCAGCCCTGGGAGAGCATGTAGGTGGCGAAGGTGTGGCGGGCGAGATGGGTGTGCAGCCGCTTCGAGATGCCGGCCAAGGCACCGATGGTCTTCAACTGGCGGTTGTAATCGACGTTGCAGAGGAGCGGGAGCTTGCCATCGTACTTGTTCAGGACCTCGATGGCGGGAGGGAGGAGGACGGAGGTGTACTGTACGCCTGTCTTCTTCCGCACGCCGACATAGACATACACGCCGTTCTGCAGGGTGTAGTCCTTGAAGTCGAAGAGGCGCAGGTCGGCGTAGGCAAGGCCTGTGTACATCTGGAAGACGAACAGGTCACGCGCCTTTGCAAGATAGCCATTGTCTATT
>JAEEGF010078126.1_pt1 | contig 12718 bp, 11 predicted proteins | sample 9134171 | NCBI WGS metagenome assembly JAEEGF01 (sample SAMN16246542, study PRJNA631951) | gut metagenome | biome: gut microbiome; feature: rumen; material: AP-attached | host: Bos | place: Iran: Karaj | collected 2018-10 | reverse complement strand
TCTTTATTGAGATGCGAAAGAGCGTCAGCATCGTGGAGATCGCACGGACTGGAACGGTAGCATTAACAAAGTGTAGGGAAATGAACTGAGTGTTGTAGGGGATTTGTTGACAAAAGATTTACCGATTACAAGAGTTTAGTTTTTAGTAGAAGAATACGGGGCATCCCGGAATATAGTTTGAAATCACGTCTCATGACGCTGGACAATGCGATGAGCCTGGCATGACATGTATCATTTCGTGCAGGGGCACTCATGATGCATTGGTCTCATCACGTAGCACCAAAATCGACGTGGTTGAAAACTATATTCCGAGATGCTCCTTCTTTTTTGGAGAAAAATAAAGAAAGAGTAATGCCAGATAAATACATAACTATAATTATATGCATAACTAAATTGATATCTATACTATAATCGCAAGAACAGTGCTTCTTGAAGACAAGTTTGTGTCATCACAAAGAGCATTTTTTGGAGGCTATGGTAAGAAACGTTTTTTCGATTCCCACTATTTTTTAAATACCGATGCAGTTGGAGAGCAATTTCAGAGTCTTGTTTGATAATTGATTCAGAATTAATCATCAGCCATCATACTATTCGAGCCTGTATTAGCCTAATAGTGTGAAAATCGTAGCAGTTTGAATTAAATGCAAAATGATAATGCACTCCAACATATATCTTTTTTCGAAATTAGAGTGAATACAAAATTCCTGTTCATACTATGGTAATTGTTATAGATAGAATGGTATGAAGAGGGGCAATGGCGAACAGCAGCAAGAAAGCTTCTGGGTATATTAAATCTCAGTCAGGAAACTTTAATGGTGTAAAGCGGGAAAGGAATAAAGGTTGACTTATTCGTTATGAGTGGTATAACTTGATTTAAATTGATGAAAAAACAGGCTAAGCAGTATGAACTATGCGAAGGGAATTGAGGCTTGAAAAAACTTGCCAACATTTGATATTGCTTTTTTGCTGGCAAGCGTCAGTAAATATGCACATTTCAAGCGAATAATCCTCGTTTAGAAAAGTTTAATATCTTATTAATAGTATGCACCGAAAATCCATGAAATAATGGTAAAACAAGCAGTATTTATCGTTATCACATAAGATTATCGGTGCTTTTTTGTCATAGAGGATGAAATTATGCGTTGTCCTAATTGTGGTGAAGAAATATTGGGGGAAGATAAGTTCTGCACAAGCTGCGGAATGAAAGTGTAAAAAATAAGGAATAAAGGAGATTTAGCATGGAAGAGTTAATACCGGCTTTAATTCTACTTGTAGTTATCATTATTGTTGCCATTGCCATAAGTAAGGCATTTCAATTGGCGAAAAAAGTTATCGGGTTTATTATCTGTTTTATTATTGCGGCGTGGCTGGTATTTCAGTTCTTGGGGATGCAATTATGATGGAGGTTAAAGCATGTTTTGTACGCAATGCGGGTTTAATAACAAGGATTCGGCAAAATTCTGCAAATCTTGCGGAAAGCCACTAGATGTTCGAAGAGTACAAAATAATACTCAAAGTTCTGTTCAGAAGTCTATGAAGCAGTATGCTCAAAGTGGAAGGGGACAGACTGCTCAAAATGTTATTAAGCCAGTTGCGAAGGCAACTGGAAAGACAAAAGCTGCTGCAGGGGGCGGATTTCTTAAGAAGGTTATTCTGGTTGCTGCCGCTGTGACTGTGGGAGGAGTGGTGATCTCACAGTTCGGTGATGATGGCGGCGGAACACCTACACCTACAACAGGTTCAATAATTTCAACAGGGAACACCACAACAGGATCTGCGACTACAGGGTCAGCAAATACCACTACCAATGGTAATAATTCCGACCAGAACAATTCTGGAAATCATGTTGTACCTGCAGGAGAATACGTATATAACTCTGCAAATCTCTATTTTGGGGATGATGTTGACAGGGAAGCAATTTATTCTGCATTTAAAGAATTAAAACTGAACATTGGCTCAGATGGATCTTTTAGTGGGAGCAGGGAATATGAGATTCCATTAAATGATTACAAAAAAGAGGTGACGGAAGAAACAGAACACAGTGCCGGGTCTATCTACGAATATTCGGTTATTGGAAGTGTAAAAGCTGAAGTCTTTGTAGAGGGCAATGTTGATAGTAACGGTAATGGAACATGTTCTGTAACTTTCATTGTTAATCACGATTACGATAAAGAAGAGGTCCAGCAATCATCTTTTAATTCCTTAAAAGATATAACAAGAAAGGGAATAAGTGAACACTTCAGATATGAGTATACTGGAAGCGGAAAAGTAGACACTCCGAACCCTAATTTGTTTAAAACAAACGGAGTAATACTTCATCCCGATGGTGAACTATCAAGAACAGGTGAAAGCTACGGATTCTATGGGCCGGATTATCATGAAAAGTATTCAGGAGGCTCTGTAGAATCAACGACCACTGAACAACAAAAATTAAATGAAGAGGCAGGAACAAAATATTTAGATCTTGGTTTTATGATTGCGTGGTCAGACCCTGAAGAAACGAGTAATTATGTAATTACAGGTACAAAAGCACCAAATTTGTTCGGGAATTGAAAAAGAGCTTATGGAAAGGAGCCACTTATGAAGCACAATATGACTCACATATTTAAAAGAATGACGTATGTGTTTATCGCATTATCAGCAATGATGCTGATTGTTCTTATTACACCGCAAAAGGTTCAGGCTTCGGAAGATGGCTCAATAGTACAGGATACTGTAAACGGAAGGCCAGCCACAATAGTAAAAAAGAGCACGACACTTTCAGGGCATACAAATATCACTGGGGACCTTATCATTGAAAGCGAATTAAAACTTGGTGGATACAATCTTGGCGTATCCGGCAATGTGTTAATGAAAGGAAATGTGGATCTTCAGGGTGGAACCTTTACTGTTTCTGGCAATTTTCATCAGGCTAATAATGCCATAAAGATAAATCAGGGCAGCCTAAAAGTAAACGGCAATTACTTTATTTCTGAAACTGAAGATCAAAATGAGCACAAGCCCTGCTATGGCACAATTGTAATGGAAAATGATAAGGACAGATTCGTAGTTGGCGGAGATTTTTGGGCAAGTAGCTTTAATACATCATCCCTTAAGGCAGGAGAGATGTCTTTTAATGGAAACGTGACTGACTATAGAGGAAACACTTTCAGGTGTGACGGAACTCATGTGGTTAATCTAATTGAAGCAAGAAATGGCAGCGTTGTTGATCTGCAAAACAATGCATCATTTGAAGCTATCCGAACAAATGGTGTTGGGCAGGTAAGATTTAAACAACTAGGTATAAATAAACTTGTAAGTGATGTAGTAATATCTGGAGATATTGAGGATCTTTGTACTAGGCTGGATCTTAATGGCCATACTATGACAATAAAAGGCAGTGTCAACAAGATGACAGCGGACATTGACATAAATGGCGGTAAACTCCTGGTAACAGGCGATTTCCATCAGATAAATCCATGTGTGAAGCTAAACAAAGGAACTTTTGAGGTTGAGGGGAATTACACAATCGATGATGGAAAAACTGGCAGTGATGGTAATCCATCGCCGTCATATGGCACCATCAAGATGGAAAACGAAAAGGACTATATGTATGTGCATGGTACTTTTTCTGCATGCAGCTACAACACTTCCTCACTAACTGCAGGACTTATGGAATTTAAAGGAAATGTTACCGACTATAGGGGAAATACACTAAGAGCAAGTAAAGATCATACTGCAAAATTCTCGGGCTTCGGAAATACACAGGTTGTAGATCTCCAAAATAAAAATGGTTGTTTAGAGAATGTTATATGTGACCACACCAGTTTTACGCACATTGGTTTCAGAAAACTAAAAAATAGTATATTTGTTGGAGAAGTGGGCGAAATATGGAATGATCTTGATCTTAATGGAAACTGGATCACAGTTACGGGTAGTGTTGGGAATATTTCAGGTAATATAGATATAAATGGCGGCATGTTCGCAGTTAATCACGACTGTAATCTCGAGAATTCTCGTATTTATCTGAACGGAGGTCGTTTCGAGGTTGATGGAAACTTTTCGATAGAAAGTTTGCAGAAGAATTCTGATGGTACGCCGGCGCCATCATACGGAACTATAAGAATGGATAACCCCAAAGATTATATGTTCATAGGTGGGACTTTTTCGGCGTGCAGCTACAATACCTCAACTATGAGTGCTGGACATACTTCCACTCGCGGTGATGTCAGGGATTACAGAGGAAATACCATCAGATGTAGTGGCTCGCACCTGTTTTCTTTTGGGGGAGATGCTGAGCGTACTGTACAATTTGACAACGAAAATTCATGCTTCCAGGCTATAAGCACTACCAATAAAAAGGTAAGATTCAAGACTTTCAGCGTAAACCAGCTGACTGAAGATGTAACTGTAAGAGGTCCAATTGAGCATATGTGGAACAAACTGGATCTAAATGGAAAGACTCTTATTGTTCAGGGAGATATCGAGGCCATTGAGGATAATATCGACCTGAATGGCGGAACTATGCATGTTACAGGAAACGTAAGGCAGATAAATCCAACTATAACATTCAATAAGGGAATGCTTAGAGTAGACGGAAATTATGCTATAGAGAGTCTTGAAAAAGGCAGTGATGGCAATCCGGGCCCATCCTATGGAACGCTTAAAATGGAGAATCCTGAGGATACACTTATTGTCGGAAAGAACATGACTACCAGAAGTTACAATACTTCTAGTATCAAGGCAGGAAAAATTGCCGTTTCAGGAACTCTTGACGACGTAAGAGGCAACACGACTGGCAGAGCAACAGATAGCGTAGCAATTAGCAGTGCGAATTTGAGAACTGAGCCTGCAAATAGTGAGCCAAATAAAACTACGCAGAATAAAGTAGCTCAGAGCAATACAACACAGAATAGCACAACACAGAACAACATAACTCAGAATAATTCAAATCAGAGTAATGCGACTCAGAACAGTTCAGGCAACACCCAGCCTGACGTTATGAATGTTCCCCAAAAGAAAGGCGGTGCTTTTGAAGAAAGGAGCATTATTCTAACAGAGGGTGTCGATTACAATGTGCCTGAGCAGAAGATCATAATAAATGAAGACATTATAACGCAAGATGCAGAAGTGGACAAAAACAACCTGTTTAAGGAAGACACAAGACTGGGGTTAAACAAATTAGCCACCCTGGAAGCTTTCGAAAAACTGACTGGAGAAAAGAGAAAGCAGGCAGTTGACGTTATGAGTGCTCATCCACAGTCATATCCACCGGGAATCATTGATAACGGAAAAATTAAGTTTAAAGCTTACGATACAGAGCATGTTAAGATAACCGGTTATATATACGCAGTCAAAGAGGGTGAGGACGGACAGTGGAAGACAAAGAAATCCACGAAGGATGAGGAAGACCTGACATATTTGTTTGGCAATAAACTCACCCTTGGAAAGACCTACTGGTACATGTATTGCTACTACCTTACCATAGACGGCGTTGACTATTGCAGTTGGTGGACTGACATGGAAGTGGGAGATGTATATACAGTTGATGACTGATTAAGATAATTAAGCTTTTATTAGCAAGTTAGAAACTGGAGGTGCGCTTATGAGGAAAAAGACAAAGCTGCTTGTTTGTGGTTTATTGATGATAGCACTGTGTCTGTCTCAGCCGGCAATTTTGGTAAAAGCCGGAAACACAAATGGTGAATTCAACAGGGAAATATCAAGCCAGACAGGGTATTGGCATCTGAAAGAAGTTAAATCATTTTCTAATACCTGTGGCACAACTCCGGGAATGAAGGATAAAAAAAATCAGCCTGTAACCTCGTTTCCTTGTGACATTACAATTGATCAAAGAGATTATACAGATAATGATGGCGACCACTTTATAATCAACACACATGACATTCTGGTCAGTGAATATTCTCAAAAGGAAGAGGGATATTATTACAGAAAGAGTGATAAATCCACTTCTGAACTAAAGTATACCGCGATAAAAGAATTTGGACCTATGCCGTTGGTTGTGTACCAGGATGAGAAGTTTTATATTCCTGTAAGTGTGTCAGTAAGCTTTACTAATCAAGGGAAATACTGGATTGATAAAATTAATAAAAAACAAGGGCTTGATATATATAATACACTCAAACGTAATTTCCTAAATAAAGATGATGGAAATAGTGTCAAAATTGTTATTCATGATGGAAAGAGTATTCCCGATGTAGGTAAAGTTTCAGATACCGGAAGCTATGTATGTGTCGGCCCTGATCCAACAAAATGTAACAATTCGTTTTCGTTAGAGATTTGGTTATATGGACATAATTCAAGCTGCTATCAGTCCATTGCAACTTATGAATGGATAAAGGGTAAACCATCAGAGGAAGATCTTCAAGGTTATACTACGGGAAGTAAAGATACAAATCAAAGTAAAAACACTACTCAAAATGATGGCACTGTAAATAATAACAGTAGTACTAAGAAAGAAGAAAACAATAGTGAGGGTTCAAAAGAACAGTCCTCAAAAAAGCTTTCAAAGGATGAACAGAAGGAAGTTGCAGAATTTCTTTCTACTGATGAAAGCGCCTACGCAACCGAATTTGACTGGCTGATAGACAAGGCCTTTAATGTTTCAAATGGAGAATGGGCCAACGAGACTGACCCGGAATTCTGCCGGAGAATTGAAGGGGATGAAGCAGCTCTTTTAAACGGAGGATGGAAATGCTTTATCTGTGAAGGCGAAATGGGCTACTACACTGGCCAGTATGAGAGATACATGAATGCTGTGATTGATACAGACGGCAAGAATTTTAAAATAACCCTCAATTGGGATCAGTGGGTAACAGATACCGGAACGGAGCAGGAAACAGGAAAAGAAATATTGAAGGGAAAATGGGATTCGTCGAAAGGAACTGTTCATACGTCTTCAAGCCTTGGGAATGTCGATTTTACTGACTTCTATATCACTTATGATAATGGCTGCGAATATGCTGTAGGAACTCTTTTGTGGAACTCAGGAGAAGTTGATCATATCGGACTTATGAGAGGCACACCATAAGTCTTATGATTTCAGGAGGTATAAACTATGCTGGGAAGAGCTAAATGTAAGATATTAAAAGAGATTCGTCAGAAGATTGCTGATGAGAATGATATCCCATACGTTACCAGAGAATGTACTTATCAGGGAGACTGCTCAGGAACTTGTCCAAAATGCGAGAGTGAGCTGAGATACCTGGAAAAGGAACTGGAAAGAAGACAGCGTCTTGGAAAAGGCGTAGCTGTAACTGCTCTATGTACTGGAATTGTGGTTGGTACAGCGGCATGTACCGGAGATCCTGACCATGGTTTTACGCAGGAACTTGGTGGAGCGCCTGAGATAATGGATCCCGCCTTAGAAGACGATTACGATTATAACCAACCGGAAGAACTAGCTGGCGCTGCTGAAGTATGGGAAGAGGAGACTGAAGAAGAGACAAGTGATCCATCACAGACCTCAGGGAATGCCTTTGATGGACTTAAATCTTTTGCGTCTACATTTAATACCGGTGGAGTTGTTAATGGTGCCGAGGCATGCCCTTTGTATACTGCTGAAGATGACGTAGTACTTAGAGCTGTTTCTACATATCATTGGAACGGCGGAAACGGGGCTGCTCCGGGGGCTATAAGGATTTATGACATGACAGAAGAAGAGAGCGTACTTTTAGGAACCTGGGATGCAACCGCAAGGGGCGGAGCTGGTGCAGACAACGTGTTCTGGGATGTTTTTCCTGATATTCAGCTTGAAAAAGGACACAAATACCATATCAAAGATTCGGAGCCGGAAACCTGGAGTACAAACGAAGAGGCTAAATATATGGGGTTTGTAGAACTATATACTGACAATGATGCAGAAATAACAGGTGGCGGATTTAATTCAATAATCCATGCATTAAAAAAACTGATAAGCGGATAATATTATGGATAAACTATTTCCATTATTAAACATTTCACGTCATCGTATGTTAGTTGATGGAACTGGCGTAACCACACTTGTTTGTGGAGCAGGATGTCCTCTGAGCTGTAAATGGTGCATAAACAAGAAGTTATTAGCGGAGTATAAACCTGAAATGGTAACAGCAAATGAGCTTTACGAACGCGTACGTATTGATGATTTGTACTATCGCTCAACAGGCGGCGGTATAACCTTTGGCGGGGGAGAAGCTCTTTTGCAGGCTGATTTCTTCGCGGCATTCAGAGAGAAATGTGGAACTGATTGGAAACTCTGTGTTGAAACAAGCCTTGCTGTGGAACAAGGAATAGTTGATCTTGCTTCTGAGACAATTGATGAATTTATCGTGGATTGCAAGGATATGAATCCTGAGATATACCACTCATACACCGGTGGTGACCAAAAGCTGATGGAGCATAATCTTTGCTTTCTCATTGATAAGATTGGCCCCGAACGGATGGTAGTGAGAGTTCCGCTTATTCCTGATTATAATTCGGAGGATGACCGACAGAAGAGCATTTTAAGACTTAAGGAACTTGGTGTTACAAGACTTGATGTTTTCAATTATGTGCGAAGATGATGGAGGAATATCTACGATGTTTTGTGATAACTGCGGAAAAGAAATCTTGGAAGAAGATAGATTTTGCCCATTTTGTGGGACCAAGGTAAGTGAAGAAAATACCGGTGCGGCAGGTGCCGTGCAGATGAATGCGCCTGTTAAAGAGGCGTCACCGTACATTAATGCTTCAGCTGATCTGGTATATAACTATGGAAACAAGCCGATAGCTAATCAGAATGATGTGAGCATAAATACTAAGGAGGTATGCACAAGAGCATTTAGCCTTTCTGATGCACTCCATATTGCTGCAGAGCGTGGAACAAGCTGGAGACATACCTATGAGGGCGAAGAAGACTATGAGCCTGAGCAGTTCGATGAGGATACCAGCAGAAATAAGATATTAAGACTTGCCAAAAAGTATGAGAAAGCAAAGCCTTCGGATGACACAATTTATATTGTTTCAAAGGAGGGCGCAGTTGGCGAGATTATTATTGATGACGAACCTGATCCTGAGCGCGATATTTACTGGGATTTATATACTAAGGAAAGGGTATTCAAGTACCTTCCAAGATGGCAGAAGGATATTATTATTCAATAGAACTTCACGGGGGAAAAGACATTATGAAGAAAAGACTTTTCGTGGTTATTCTATGCTGTGCTTTACTGGTAGCTAACTTGCTCGGATGTGGTGGAACAGATGGTGATGTTGTTAGCTCTAAGTCCCAAACAATAAGTGCTGATGATTCATTGTGGGAAAAATCTCCTTCAGAAATAAAAGACTTTTTCTCAGATAAGTATATATGCTTTGGAACATATCCACAGAATAAGAAAAAAGCTGAGCCTATTGATTGGATAGTGATTGATGTGGATGACGAAAAACAGCTTTATCTTCTTTCGCTCAATGTTCTTGAAGTGCTTCAGTATGATTCTACGGAGCCTTCGAATGCAACATGGAAAGATTCGGAACTTAGAGCTTTTTTAAATGATAGCTTTTATAACGAAGCATTCAATGATGACGAGAAGGCGAGGATTGTTGACAGCGAAGTTATCAATGACATAAATGATCATGGCTTATCCGGTGGTGAAAATACAGTAGACAAAGTATTCATCCCCAGTGTGGATGAGATTATTTCATATGTGCCTATTTATAATTGGAATGGGGATTTTGGTTATGCTGAAACAGTTTTTTTGCAAACTAATAAAACAGACCATGCAGTGACTTATAAAGACCCTGAAACCGGTAAGAAAAATGAGCGATCATCTCTGGAGTGGGAGATATGGTGGCTGAGACTTCCAGTCGACGATGTATCAAAAGTATCTGTTGTAAGCACGGGACCAAATTGCAGAGTTGGTAATATGGATAGTCCTGCAACAGACTTTCAGGGTGTCAGGCCAGCGGTAAAGATAGGGCCTGGGGAAGTCACTTACAAGCAAAATGAGTACTATGACAGCTTAGTGGAAAAACATAATACCAGGCGAGAAAAAAGTGAAAAGGCTAATAGATATATATCTTCAAATCTTTATTTAAGTTTTCAGGAGTATTATGGCGAAGTTGTAAGAAGCGTGGCGCCGGACAAAGAGTTTGATTATAGCGTGAATACCCAGACTGATTATTCTTCATTGAGTGAGGAAGACTTTGATACATACATTGACAGCAGAGAAACTGCGCTAAAATATTTCACGACATCGGCAGTTCTATATGTGGATTATGAAACGGCAGAAATAGAGCCAAAGGTATTCATAGATGCATTAATAAAAGCTGGAATATCAGGTTCACTTTGTTGTATTAACGGATATGATGAAGATGGAATCGTTGATTGGTGGATCATTAATGCACATGATGGCACAGTTGAAAGATATCAGAGCCCAGGTGTTTAAAGCAAAGAAGTGCATTTCCCCCTCGGATTTCTCCGAGGGATTAACTGTTTTATCAAATTACCTAAAAAGAACGACAGTATTATTATCTGAATTATTGATTGTAGCAGTGCCCCAAGCATATTGATGTCCATCGTCCATTGTCCATAATCTATAGGACATGTTTCCTGTACCTTCAGCCCCATACCATCCATCAGTAAATTCACCAATGCTTAAGAACCAGTTCCTACTGGATTCATCAACGGAATTTTCAAAGCTGGAATCTAACTGATAATTCCACTCAATGTGGGGGCTGAGCATCTCTTTTCCCTTGCTCAAAAGGCAATCCATATGAATTGTTCCAAGATGATAGGCTTTTTCGCCATTTTCATTAAAAGGATCATGTATTACCATACACTTCCAGTCGCCGATGGCGTCTTCGGGATGATGAATGCTCTCAGCAGAAGCAGGAACACCTGCCTTCATGACGCCATTTATAAACCATGCGAATTCAACTATGGCAGGTGTCTCTTTAGTGCTGAGCGACTTGGCTGTATCGGACATTGCAAAGTAGCCGTGTTTATCAATGCCGTAGACAGTTCCGTCATTTCTGGTATAGGTCTTTGCTATGACCGATCCAAGAGGAGTAGTGTCTTTTTCTACCGGAACGGCCATCCATCCTGTATAGCCTTTAGAGGTTTTAATTTGTTCCCAATGCTGACCGGGCTTTAAAAACTCATCACTTGGCTTTTCGGGATTGGGATTCTCAGCAGTACCATAAACTGTTCCGGATGAACCGTCGTTAGCTTTTGCAAAGGCCACGGATAAATCTTTTGTATTAATGCTGTGGGATAGAATACACCCTAACATAACGACAGCTATTGACATTACAGCAATAATTCTTTTTCTCATAAGCACGTTGCTCCTTATTTTCCTTTTGTTTAACAGCATATACTTGTTAGAATTATAGGAAATTATTGAACGAAATAAAACAAACTAGCCATTAAAAGAGTATTAAAAGTATATAGGAAATCTATGATACATGCAAATAATAAAAATTATATGCATAAAATGAGATGTTTGTCAGTTCTTTTTATATATGATGTGAAAAGAGTAATAAAATGGCATGAGACTTTAATAGTGTAAAGCATAAAAGAATTATTTGTTGACATATGCACTTCAAGTGGTATAATCAATACTAAATTGATGAAAAAACAGGCTAGACAGTATCAAAAAAGCACCAAAAACATGAAAATATAAAATGAGACAATATGGCACTTTAAAGTGCAAAAGGATGTTGATAAATACTGAATCAAAAGCCTGAAAAAAGGGAGATGAAAAATGCAGGAAATGCGTAAAAAAGTCTTTCAGCTCATTGTTGATAACAATCCCGGTGTTCTTTCCAGAATATCAGGACTGTTTTCCAGACGAGGATACAACATTGAGAGCATCACAGCGGGAGTAACAGCGGATCCCAGATTCACCAGAATCACAATTGTAGCGTCAGGAGATGATGTAATTCTGGACCAGATTGAGAAGCAGGTAGCTAAGCTTGTTGATATCAGAGATATTCACGAACTGCTTCCGGAAGACTCTGTATACAGAGAACTGGCGCTGGTAAAGGTAAGAGCAGAAGCCGAGAACAGACAGAGCATACTGGCCACAGCCAACATTTTCAGAGGCAACATCATCGATGTAAGCCCGGATTCACTGATTATCGAGATCACCGGAAGTCAGTCCAAAGTTGACGCCTTCCTCAAACTTCTGGAAGGCTACGAAATCCTCGAACTCGCCAGAACTGGAATCGCAGGATTGGGAAGAGGTACAGACAAGGTAATCTATTTAGATGAGTAACCTAAACATTAAGGAGTGGTTTAAAGCATTCCTAAATGTTTCAAGTAAAACTTTGTGAGTAATTTAATTACGTACATGAGCCGCTGTGGTTACCCGGATAATCCGAAATATATATTCACCAATCCGATTTAATCGGAACGATTATCGAGGATTGGGGGATATATATGAGGAGTAGCCGGGTAGCCATAGTGGCGGGGTATAAATAAAATCAAACACCAACGGAGGAATTTAACATGTCACAGGATGCACGTATTTTTTATCAGGAAGATTGTAACTTATCACTCTTAGAGGGCAAGACCATCGCCATCATCGGCTATGGCTCACAGGGCCACGCACACGCCCTTAACCTCAAGGATTCAGGCTGCAACGTAATCATCGGTCTCTATGAGGGATCAAAGAGCAAGGCTAAGGCTGAGTCACAGGGACTTAAGGTTTACAACACAGCAGAAGCTGCCAAGATGGCTGATATCATCATGATCCTTATCAACGAT
>JAEEGF011971154.1_pt1 | contig 12719 bp, 10 predicted proteins | sample 9134171 | NCBI WGS metagenome assembly JAEEGF01 (sample SAMN16246542, study PRJNA631951) | gut metagenome | biome: gut microbiome; feature: rumen; material: AP-attached | host: Bos | place: Iran: Karaj | collected 2018-10 | reverse complement strand
TCTCGGTTGCGGTAAGGGTGATATTTTTGTTCCCACACCTCCATGAAGTCATCACCGTTGTAGATGTTCCCCTGATTATAGTCGGAACGGATGCTGGCACAGGCGGCAATACTGCCGTCGGCCATCACCGAACCCACGGTAATGCCCGCCTGGCAGGAGAAGAAACGGTTGCGCACCTCGCCTTCGTAGTTGCCCAGAAAACCCTCGCAGCCGTAGTCGGCACGTATGCGCCCCTCCTGACGTGTGCGCTTGATGAACTCTAACATGCCGCGGAACTCCTCATTGCTCAGCAGCATCTCAGGGTCTTTCGCAGCCCTTCCCATGGGGAATACGCTGAACAGTCGCCACCGCGTGACACCCTTTCCGATGAGAAACTCCTTGATTTCGTCCAGATGGGCATAGTTGCGCCGGTTCACACACGTCACGATGTCCCACACGATGTCCTTTGTCTCCACCAGCATGTCGATGGCCTCGCTCACACGGGCGAAGCTGTCTTTGTGGCCTCGCATCCAGTTGTGGTCTTCCTCCAGACCGTCCATGCTGATGGTGATGCTGTGGAGTCCGGCACGAAGAAGTCCATCGAAGCGCTGCCGTGTCAGATAAAGCCCGTTGCACACCATGCCCCAGGGGAAGCCCTTCTTGTATATCTCAGCACAGCATTCCTCCAGGTCGTCGCGCATCAGGGGCTCACCTCCCGTCACCACGACGAAAACCTTGTGGGGGTCTGTCTTTGCGGCGACGCTGTCGAGCACACGCATAAAGTCCTCCTTGGGCATGTCCTGCTGCTCCATTTTCACCTTGCAGTCGCTGCCACAGTGGCGGCAATGCAGGTTGCAACGGAGCGTACATTCCCAGAAGAGCTGCCGCAGCGGGTGCTCCTCGCGTATGTTGTTCTCGCGCAACCGCCACAGTTCCAGTGCCAGCTTATGGCGCAGGTCCAGCGGTGTCACCTTGGTCTGTTTCATCTTTCTTCACGATTAGTACTCTGCAAAAGTACGAATAAGCGGGCGAAATAACGAATATTTAGCTGTCTTTTCCGCAAAAATCCGTCATTTCTTTTTCCTCAGCTTTCGGTCGGCTCTTATTTCATACCTTCCCTTATACCATTTTCCGTCGCCTTCGCCCACCTTTTTCATCTCCAGCTTGTTCACCATTACCGTGTCACTCTCGTAGTGGCCGCCGTTGTCTTCACCGTCCACATCCTCCGTCACCAAGGCCATGTTCTCACCATAATCAGATCCCATGTAGGCCGGAGCGTGTTCAAGGGGAAAGACAAAAACGCCCGCATCGTCGGTCGTCACGGAGTCTACTGGATGGACAACGGCACGGCCTTCTTCCACGCCTATCCACACCCGTCTGGCCTGAATACCTCTGATGGGCTTTCCGCTTTCCTCGTCTGTCACAGTGCCTTTCAGCTGATACTCCATATTGGGCGAGCCATACTCTTCGGGCGAATCTATAACCTTATCGCACGAACTGAAGCCCAGAATCACCATCATGGCCGATAACACATGGTCGTACCATTTCAAAAACCTCTTTTTCATATTTCCATTTTATTAATTCATGTTTTGGTAGTTGCGGAATTCTCTGCAACTCCTTAAAAGTATATTTTTGTCATTACTGCTTTGTCCTTTCACATTCTTATAATGACACTCGCGCACCAATCTTGCAGCACAAACGATGAAATCTTTCATTATGTAACATCTTTTAACACGCGCTGAGGCAGTATTTCCTGCGTTCTTTAGTTCTCGTTTACAGAAAACCATTAAATTTGCAACAGTTATGAGAACAACGATTCAGGGCCTGACCATCGCCCTTTTGATGGCCGCCGCCATGGCAACCGCTGCCTGCAGCAGCAACGACGATGCCGATGTCATCTCATCGGAAAACAACCCGTTCAAGCCGATTGAACTGACCGACGTGCAAACAACACTCGTACACAACAGCAACGACTTCGCCTTCAACCTGTTCCGCAAGGCGCAGGAAGACAAGAGTATGATTCTGTCGCCCCTCAGCATTACCTATGCCCTGGGAATGCTCAACAACGGCGCCAGCGGCCAGACGCAGCAGGAAATACTCGACGTACTGGGCTTCGGATCGGCTGGTCCCGATGCCATCAACGCTTTCTGCCAGAAGATGCAACACGAGGCGCCGCGCATGGATAAGCTCACGAAGGTGCTGATTTCCAACACCATCTTCACGAACAAGCTCTACACGCTGAAGCCCTCGTTCGTAAAGACAGCTCAGGATTTCTATGATGCCACGCCCGAGACGCGCGATTTCCACGACGGCAAGACGCGCGACGTCATCAACCAATGGGCCAGCGACCACACCGAACACATGATAGAGGAACTGCTTACTGCCGATGCTTTCAACCCCGATGCTGTCAGCTACCTGCTCAATGCCATCTACTTCAAGGGCTCGTGGGCGAGCAAATTCGACAAGGCAGACACCCACGACGAATCCTTCGAAGGCTGCGATGCCAAGGTACCGATGATGCACCAGGAAGCGGAGTTCCACTATAGGGACAACGACCTCTTCCAAGCTGTAGAGCTGCCCTACGGCAATGGTGCCTTCTCCATGACCGTGCTGCTGCCTGGAAAGGGCAAGACCCTGGCCGACGTGGCCGCAGCACTCACTGCCGACTACTGGGATCAACAGAAGCCAAGAAACCCTGCCATCGTCGACCTGAAGCTGCCCCGCTTTGAGACACAAAGCGGCTTCGAGCTCGTGGAACTGATGGAACAGCTGGGCATGAAGCGGGCCTTCATCGGAGAACTAGCCGAGTTCCCCGACTTCTGTAACCAACCGACCTACATCGGAACGATGATTCAGTCGGCCCGCATCAAGCTCAATGAGGAGGGAACGGAGGCAGCCGCCGTCACGGCCGTTTTCATGACTAACGCCCTATCGTCGTCATCCCCCGGCCATGCCGTCTTCCATGCCACCCGTCCTTTCCTCTACATCATCAGCGAGAAGTCCACTGGCACCATCTTCTTCATTGGCCAATACACGGGCAAGAGCTGATGTCCACTCTCCCCTCAGGCTCAGCATAGGCAGAGGCGCCCCCTCTGCCTACTCCTCAGCGAAAAGGAAACACCAATGCCTATTGAAGCAAACACGTCGGAGCAACTTCTAGCCCAGCGCCTTCGCCACCACGAAAAGGAGGCAATGCAGCAGTTCTACGCCCTCTACGCTGGTCGTATGCAGGCGGTGTGTTCGCGCTACATCAGCGACCGCGACGACCAGCAGGACGTGCTCCAAGAGACGCTCATCAAGGTGTTCACCCGCATCGACGACTTCCAGTTCCGGGGCAACGGCTCGCTGAGGGCATGGGCCACACGCATCCTCATCAACGAGGCACTGAGCCTGCTGATGAAGAAAAAACAGCTCAGAAAAGTGCTCATCGAAGGCGACATCGGCGACGAACCCGAAGACGACGACCCGCCCATCGACGACATGCCGGCGGAGGTGGTCCACCAGATGGTAAGTCAGCTGCCCACAGGTTACCGAACGGTATTCAACCTGTATGTATTCGAGCAGAAAAGCCACCGCGAAATAGCCCAGTTGCTGGGCATCAGCGAGAAGACATCGTCGTCGCAGCTCTGCAAGGCAAAGAACCAGCTTACCAGAATGATCAATCAGTATAGAACCCAAAAGCCACCGCGATGAAAGAAGCATGGAGACAACAAATGCGGCAGAAACTGGCCGACTATGAGCAGCCGGCTCAGCCGATGGCTTGGGACGAGCTGGAGAAAGCCGTGGCCAAGCGCAGCCGCCGACCGGCCATAGTGCCCTTGTGGGCACGGCGCGCAGCAGCCATCGTGGGCGTGCTGATGCTCACGGGCGCCGCCTACTGGATGCTGTCCACGCAACAGCAGCCTGCCGAGACTGCCGTCAGCCAACCTGTGCCCGCGCCCCGCAGCCACGACAATCCAGCCGCCAGCACCGGCTCTGCCGCAACGCCCTCTGAGCCTTCTCTCCTGGCAAGCACCGCCATCCATCACCCCTCCACATCCTCGCCATCCGTCGAGCATATTGCTGCGCCACAGCAACAAACGGCAGCCGTTTCACAGCCCTCCCCCGCAGCTGCAAAGCCCGAAGAAGCCCCTTCCACCACGCAGGAAGCCCCTGAAGCGCCCCCACAGAAAGCCCCCGACGCCCAGCAACAGCCTTCCCCCGCCCCCGCAGCACAGCAATACCCCTCCACCATAGCGACGCCACGCCGCCGGTCTCTCGCCCCAAAACTGACGGCCAGACTCTTTATGTCGAACCAGCTGACAGGCAGCACCGACATGGCCACCATCCATGGTGGCTCATATTATGGCACAACGTCAAACGCCCCCGATATCGACGCCAAGCACAACCAGACACAGACCAGCCACCACCATCCTCCCATCCGCATGGGTGCCTTGGTGCGCATACCCCTCTCCAGTCGATGGAGCCTGGAAACGGGTCTTGCCTACACGCAGCTCAACAGCGACATCACGACGAAGACGCCCACGTCAACCGATGAAGCCAAACAGCGGCTCCACTACGTGGGCATCCCGCTCAATGCCGTCTATACCCTGTGGGAGTCGCAGCGACTGCATGTCTACCTATCGGCGGGCGGCATGGCAGAAAAGATGGTGAAAGGCTCATACGGCGACGAGCGCGTCAGCATCAAGCCGCTACAGTTCTCCGTGAATGGCGCCGCTGGTGTGGAATACCGGCTGACACCCAATGTCGGTCTCTATGCCGAGCCGGGCGTGGGCTACAGCTTCGACAACGGCTCGCAGGTGACCACATATTACCAGGACAAGCCTCTCAACAGCCATCTCAGCGTGGGCATCCGCCTCACACCATGACCGGTTGCGCCACGAATGAAACGAACAAATCGCTCCGTTTCGCACGACTAAGACATCACACTGAAAGCACGGGAATACACAGAAAGACGGGGAAATATATCACACAGAAAGCACGGGAATACACAGAAAGGCGGGAAAATATATCACACTGAAAGCACGGAAATACACAGAAAGGCTCGCGCCATTCGCCGTTGGAGTTCTTCCTTTGCATCAGTTTAGGCAGACACCACTACCAGACTGCGCCAGATAGTTCATCAAATACGTACTCAAAAAACCTAGGTTTTTATCATGAAAAAACGGCAGATTGCTCGACAAAAACCTAGGTTTTTCATTTGCAAACCGCCATCCTTGCTCTTGACCCTCGACAGTTGTCTTCTCATTTTTCGGCAAAAAGCACGATTTGTTTTGCTTATGTCGGCAAATTGTATTACTTTTGCACTGAAAAAAACGAAGAAATCAAGTAAAGGAAAGAAATGTCAGAGAGAAAAGTCCGGGTGCGCTTTGCACCCAGCCCCACGGGGCCTTTGCATATCGGCGGTGTGCGCACCGCGCTCTACAACTATCTGTTCGCCCGCCAGCACAAAGGGGACATGGTGTTCCGCATTGAGGACACCGACTCCAACCGCTTTGTGCCCGGCGCCGAGGAATACATCATCGAGTCGTTCCGCTGGCTCGGCATCAAGTTTGACGAGGGTGTGAGCTTCGGCGGCGACCACGGTCCCTACCGCCAGAGCGAGCGCAGGGCCATCTACAGGAAATATGTGGACCAGCTTCTCAGCGAGGGCAAGGCCTACATCGCTTTCGACACGCCCGAGGAACTGGAGAAGAAGCGCCAAGAGGTGAAGAACTACCAGTATGACGCCTCCACTCGACTGCAGATGCGCAACTCGCTCACGCTGCCCAAGGCCGAGGTGGACGAGCTGATACAGGACGGACAGCAGTATGTGGTCCGCTTCCTGGTGCAGCCGGGCGAAGACATCCATGTGTTCGACATCATCCGTGGCGAGGTTGTCATCAAGAGCGACATTCTTGACGACAAGGTGCTCTTCAAGAGTGCCGACGAGTTGCCCACCTATCACCTGGCCAACATTGTGGACGACCACCTGATGGAAATCAGCCACGTCATCCGCGGCGAGGAGTGGCTGCCGTCGGCTCCGCTCCATGTGCTGCTCTATCGCGCCTTCGGATGGGAAGACACCATGCCGCAGTTTGCCCACCTGCCGCTGCTTCTGAAGCCCGACGGCAAGGGAAAACTGTCGAAGCGCGACGGCGACCGCCTGGGATTCCCTGTGTTCCCGCTGGAGTGGCACGACCCGAAGACAGGCGAAGTGTCCAGCGGCTACCGCGAGCAGGGATACTTCCCCGAGGCCGTCATCAACTTCCTGGCACTGCTGGGATGGAACCCCGGCACCGAGCAGGAGATGTTCACCATGGACGAGCTCATCGCGCAGTTCGACCTCGCCAAGTGCTCGAAGGCCGGCGCAAAGTTCGCCTTCGAGAAGGGCATCTGGTTCAACCACGAGTACATGCTCCAGAAGAGCGATGACGAGATAGCCCAGCTGTTTGCCCCCATCGTGGCCGGCAACGGCGTGGAGGAGCCGTTGGAGCGCGTGCGTCAGGTGGTCCACATGATGAAAGACCGCGTCAGCTTCGTCAAGGAACTGTGGCCGCTGTGCTCGTTCTTCTTCATTCCGCCCACCGAGTACGACGAGAAGACGGTGAAGAAGCGCTGGAAGGACTTCTCGGCTCAGCAGATGACAGAGCTGCTGGCCATCATCGAGGGCATGGACGACTTCTCCATGGAGAACCAGGAAAAGGTGGTCATGAAATGGGTTCAGGACATGGACTACAAGCTGGGCGACGTGATGAACGCCTTCCGTCTGGCACTGGTGGGCATCGGAAAAGGTCCCGGCATGTTCGACATCACGGCATTCCTCGGCAAGGAGGAGACGCTGCGCCGGTTGCGCCGCGCCATCGACGTGCTGGGATAAACCCGGACTGCCCCCATCGGGATGGAGGCTGAAAGACAGCGTGCCGGCAGGCACATAGGCCCGAACACCCCATGTCGCGGCCACCATATCTATTATTGACTCAACTTTCGCAAGTTGATGGAGTTCAGGAGTTCAGGAGTTACAGAAGTTCAGACAATACTTCCAACCCCTGTAAACTGACGAAAAGAGAGCCTTCAGCACTATCGTCTGAACTCCTGTAACTCCTGAACTCCTGAACTCCTGAACTCCAAGAAGTTGAGCGAATGCGAAACTTAAATTTCATCAGTTTTAGGTATTGCGCAGGAAAAGCGAAATACCTAATTTTGCAGCCGAAAAAAGAAGAGCTAATGGCGAGACGTCTGACCTTTGTGTTACTGATGCTGGCACTTCTCTGCGTACGATTGTCTGCGCAGGGACAATTGCTGCGTGGCACCGTGACCGACGAGAAGACGGGCGAGGCCATAGAGTTTGCCAGCGTGCTGCTCAAGGAGAGCGAGCTGTGGGCCATCACCGACGAGCATGGACGCTTCGAAATCAGGAATGTGGCCGAGGGTCGGCAGCAACTCACCGTGCAGTGTCTGGGCTATGCCCCGAGTTCCACCTTATTATATATAAAGAAGAACATGCAGCCAATCGCCATCAGGCTGAAGCAGGCAGGCCTCCAGCTCGACGAGGTCACTGTGGTGGCGCAGCGCAAGGACGACGTGGCCACCACAGCCTACAGCATCGACCGCACCACACTCGACCAGCAACAGCTGCTCAATGTGGGCGAGATAACGACGCTGCTGCCCGGTGGAAAGACGGTGAACGCCACACTGATGGACGACAGTCGTCTGGCGCTCAGGGCAGAAGGTCAGGAGAAAGGCAACGCCTCCTTTGGCACCGCCATCGAAGTGGACGGCATGCGACTGGACAACAACGGCGAGACCGGCGAGACATTGTCGGCCTCCACACGCACCCTCTCGTCGGCCAACATTGAGAGCGTAGAGGTGGTGACGGGCATCCCCTCGGTGGAATATGGCGACCTGGGCAACGGCGTGGTGAAAGTGAAGACCCGAAGAGGCAAGTCGCCTTTCATTGTGGAGGGAAAACTCAACCAGCACACACGGCAGTTGGCCGTGAGCAAAGGCTTCGACCTAGGAGCCAGGCGCGGCATGCTCAACGCATCGATGGAGCATGCGCGTTCGTTCTCGAACATCGCCTCGCCCCACACCGCCTACCAGCGCAACATCCTCACGCTGCACTATATGAACGTCTTCATGCGAGAGGGAATGCCCCTCACGCTCAATGCCGGAGTGACGGGAAACGTGGGTGGCTACAACTCAGAGGCAGACCCCGACCAGGAACTCGACGACTACACAAAGGTGCGCGACAACAACCTCAGGGCACATGTGGAGCTGGAGTGGCTGCTGAACAAGCGATGGCTGACCAGCGTGAAGCTGAGTGGCTCCTATTCGGTGGCCGACAAGCTGACCGAGGAGTATGCTAGCCGGAGCAGTGCCTCCACACAGCCGCGGCTGCATGTGCTCAGCGAGGGCTACCACATTGCACAGGACTATGACCAGAACCCACAGGCAGACATCATTCTGGGGCCAACGGGCTACTGGTATGAGCGCGGATATAACGATGGTAAACCTCAGAGCTATGCGCTGAAAATGATGGGCGTTGGCAGATGGGCACTGGCTGTTGGTGGAAAGAAAACGGAACGAACCCCTTCCTCCCATACGTCCTCGCCCATTGCCCAACGCCCAACACCCGACCCAAACGTGAACGGAAGACTGATGGCAGGGGCCGAGATGACGGGCAGCCACAACGCAGGGCGCGGCATCTATTACGAAGACATGCGCTATGCACCGTCGTGGCGCGAGTACCGCTACGACCAGCTGCCGTGGATGCACAACGTGGCCTTGTATGGCGAAGCGTGCATTACGGTGAACACCGGGCGACGGTCGCTCGCAGAGCTGACGGCAGGGCTGCGCGACGACATCACCCTGATCAGCGGCTCCGACTATGGCACCGTGGGCAGTCTGTCGCCCCGCGTCAATGGCCGCTACATCTTCTGGCGCGACCGCAGCGGTGCATGGGTCACCGACCTCAGTGTGCATGCAGGGTGGGGGAAGAGCGTGAAGCTGCCCTCGTTTCAGGTGCTCTATCCACGGCCAACGTACACCGACCTGCTCGCCTTTGCCAGTACCTCCACACAGGACAACCGTTCCTACTACGCCTACTATACGTACCCCTCGCAGGCCCTCTACAATCGCGACCTGCGCTGGCAATACACCCATCAGACCGACCTTGGCGTGGCGTTCACCGTGAAGGGCACCCGCGTGAGCATTTCCGCCTACAGGCACAAGACCTATCGGTCGTATATGGCCATCAGCCACTACACGCAGTTTGCCTACAACTACACTCCGCCGTCGGCCCTCGAGGCGTGTGGCATCAGCGCCGAGAACAGAGTGTTCAGCATCGACCGCCAGACAGGCGTGGTGACCGTGAGCGATGCCTCGCAGCCATCTGCCACAGACGGTGGAGCAGGGCAGGGGAGTGTGACGCTCGAAAGCAACGAACGGCGCACCTACACCGTGAACAGTCAGTACGTGAACGCGTCGTCGCCTGTGGAGCGAAAAGGCGTGGAGTGGATCGTTGACTTCGCGCAGATAAAGGCCCTGCGCACCCAGTTGCGCATCGACGGGAGCTTCTATGAGTACAGCGGAATCGATGAAATGCTCTTCGCTGACATCCCGATGGGCACCAACAGTACAATGAGCGGCAACCGTCCGTATCAGTATGTCGGCTGGTACAGAGGCTGCAACAGCACCGGCACGTCGTACAGCTCGTCAGCCTCGGTGGCCAATGGCAGCGTGTCGCGTCGCACCAACCTGAACGCCACACTGACGACCCACCTGCCGCGCCTTCGCATGATCGTGAGCCTGCGGCTGGAAACCACCCTGCAGCAATACCGCAGAAACGTGAGCGAACTGAAGGACGGCATGCGCGGCATCGTCCTCGAAGACGGCTCCGACTACTTCGGAGAGCCCTACGACGCATCGGTCAGGGACAAGTACATAGCCGTCTATCCCGAGTATTACACCACCTGGGAGAACCCCGGCGAGATGATTCCCTTTGCCGAGACCTTCGAATGGGCGCGCGACAACGACCGTGTCCTCTACAGCGACCTGTCGCGACTCGTGGTGAGAAGCAACTATCCCTACGTGATGAATCCCAACCGGCTGTCGCGCTATTGTTCGGCCAACCTCAGTGTGACCAAGGAGATTGGCGACCATGTGTCGGTGTCGTTCTATGCCAATAACTTCTTCAACAACATGAGTCGCGTGCGCTCGTCGCAGACCGGACTGGAGACCTCACTCTTCGGCAGCAACTACATTCCCAGCTACTACTACGGCCTCTCGCTCCGGCTGAAGCTCTGAAACACCCATTGAACCACAGAATGATGAGATACAAAGCAAACCATATACCGCTGCTTTTGCTGAGCCTGTTGCTCGGCCTTGCGCTCTCTTCGTGCCACTACGACGAGACGTTGGAGGTGTGCACGCTGAGCGTCCGGCTGGTGTATCCCGAAAACAGCGTCGACCCCTACGCCGGAGCTCGCGTGGAACTGCGCGACGCCTTGGCATCGGTGTTTGTGGATTCCACCGACGCCAGCGGCATGGCCACCTTCACGGTGCCGCCAGGCATCTACGAAGCATCCACTTCTGAGGTGCACGAAACCTACGACTACCGCTACTTTTTCAACGGCGTGAAGAGCCTCATTATCGTGCAGCCCGACAGTATGAACAGCGTGGACATGAAGCTGAAGATGTCGAAGAAGAGGATTGTTCACTGAGGGCTGGGAACCTGATTGTAAGGGCGAAACAACCTCTCCGCCCGCAAATCAGGATAGAAAACACGATAGGCAAACGGGGCGAATGGCCGATATGCCCCTACAAAGAAAACTCCAGACCCCCTTTCATAAAGAACCCTTTCAATTATTAAAAACCAATTACGACAATGAAAAGAAAAAGAACGATCAAAGCCCTGCTGCTCGCTGCCCTGCTGGCACTGCCCTTCACGGCGCGGGCGCAGTACCTGTTGCTCACCATGAGCGACGGTTCCCAGGCAGAGTTTGCCCTGAGCGAGCAGCCCGTCATCACCATTGCTGACGGCCTTCTGGTGCTCACTTGTGGCGAGCGCGAGTTGTCCACACCGCTCGACGGCGTCAGCTATTCCTTCTCCGAGGAGCCTGTTGCCATCCGTCAGGTGGAAAGTCCATCAACCCCCGATGTCAGCGTAGCCTTCGGACAAGCCGCCTTCAAAGGCCTGAAGACGGGCAGCCGCATCGCGGTCTACACCATCGACGGCGTCATGGTGTCGTCGATAGCAGCCGACGAAGCAGGAGAAGCCAGCGTTGACATCAGTGCCCTGCCCCGAGGCATCTATGTGGTGAAGGCACCCAACAAGACCATCAAGGTCAGGAATTAAAGAATAAGGAGTTCTCTATAGTAGGGGCGGATCAGCGTGTCCGCCCGCCCAGCCGGTGGCCAGAACGCCCTGTCAGAACTCTGCTGAAGGGAGATTCGAACTGCCGAAGTTGAGAAAAGAGCGACATTAGAAGAACGGGCGGATACGCTGATCCGTCCCTACATGAAGTGGAACTCCTGTTGAGCGAAACATAAACAATAAACAAAAAAACAGCAATACAATGAAAAAGGTTTTACTTACCCTGCTCGTTGCCGTCGCATTCTCGGCAAACATGAGCGCCCAGAACTGGAACATGGTCATCACCAAGACCGACGGAACACAGGTCGTCATACCAGCCACCAATGTGCAGAACGTGACCTTCGCTGAGGCCACCCTCGAAGACAAGAACGTTGATCAGATTATCATCAAGGAACTCTACAACGGCGGATGTCCCAAGGATGAGGGCTCCGGCGCCTTCCAGATGGACAAAGGCTTCGTGCTCTACAACAATTGTCCGGAGCAGGCTGTCATCAACAACCTGTGCATCGCCATCGGCTCGCCCTACACCCATCACCCATCACCCAACACCCAACACCCAACACCCAACACCAAACACCCAAACGCAAGGCGAGCTGGTGTATGAGGCCGAGGGCTTCATTCCCGCACAGAACGGCATCTGGTACTATCCACACGCACTCGTCATCGAACCCTATTCGCAGGTCGTTGTCAGCTGCATGGGCTCCATCGACAACACGCAGACCTACTCGCAGTCGGTCAACTATGCCAACGCCGACTACTACTGCATGTACGACCCGGAGAGCGGCTACAACCTGACCAGCTACTATCCTACGCCTGCCGATGTGATTCCCACGTCGCACTATCTTCTCGCTTCAAAGTTCGGACAAGGCACGGCCTGGATGCTCAGTCAGTCGTCTCCGGCCTTCTTCATCTATCAGAACAGGCAGGGCACACCGGCAGAATATGCCCAGGACCCCGACAACCTCTGGTATGGTGTGGGAGAGCAGCAGACGCCCGTCAACGCCTGTATTCGCATACCCGTGGAGTGGATCCTCGACGGCATGGAGGTGTTTGATGCCAATCGTGTTGAGGACAGCAAGAAGCGCCTGACGGCAGACGTGGATGGCGGCTACGTAGCCCTCACCAACAAGCTGGGCCACACGCTCTACCGCAATGTGGACAAAGAGGCCACCGAGGCGCTGCCCGAAAACGCCGGCAAGCTGGTGTATGGCTACACCCTGGGAGTCGGCAACAGCACCGATCCTTCGGGCATCGACGCTGAGGCAAGCATCAAGAAGGGCGCCCACATCGTCTATCTCGACACCAACAACTCCACGGCCGACTTCCACGAGCGCCAGAAATTCTCCGTCCGCGGAGAGTAGACTTCTGCCTCACGGCTTATGTC
>JAEEGF010799161.1_pt1 | contig 12719 bp, 10 predicted proteins | sample 9134171 | NCBI WGS metagenome assembly JAEEGF01 (sample SAMN16246542, study PRJNA631951) | gut metagenome | biome: gut microbiome; feature: rumen; material: AP-attached | host: Bos | place: Iran: Karaj | collected 2018-10 | reverse complement strand
CCATACAAAGGGATATACAGCGTTTTGTTTACTTCATTCATACAATCCCCTTAAACAAGGCTTGTCCGGCCTCTCGTTATGTACTTTTTGTCAGCAGACAGACGGTCTCAACATGATTGGTCCATGGGAACTGGTCTACAGCAACGGCACGTGTCATCTGATAGCCGTTATCCTGCAGAATCTCCAGATCACGGGCAAGAGAAGTGGGCTTACAGGATACATAGATCATATAGCGGACGCCGTAGCTGATGATCTTCTGAAGGGCCTTGGGATTGATACCGTCCCTGGGCGGATCGAGAATGATCATGTCCGGCTTGGTCTCAATTTCATCCAAGACCTTTAACACGTCCCCGACGATGAATTCGCAGTTGTCCAGGTGGTTGAGCAGAGCGTTTTCTCTGGCGGCCTGGACAGCTTCTTCGACAATTTCAACGCCGATAACCTTGTTGGCGATTGGGGCCAGGAGCTGGGCGATGGTGCCTGTGCCGGAATAGAGGTCGTAGATGACTTCATCCTCTTTGATCTTTTTCTGATCGTAAAGGCTTCTGATATATCCCCGTACCGTCTGGTAAAGGACTTCCGCGCTGAGACTGTTGGTCTGGAAGAAGGAGAAGGGGGTGATCCTGAACTTAAGGCCAAGCAGGTATTCGAAAAAGAAATTCTGGCCGTACAGAATCTCGGTTCCCTCATCAATAACTGCGTCGGCGGGGCTGTCGTTTCTGGTATGAAGAATTCCGGTGATACGCCCTGTCAGATCGAGGGTAAGCAGTAAGTCCCTGTAACCTGAAAGATCGTGCTCCTCCTGGGTAGTGGTCACCAGATCGATCAGGATATCACCGGTCCGGACTGCCTTCCTGACCAGAAGGTGTCTCAGGTACCCGACCTGCTTCATTCTGTGGTAAAAAGAGATTTCTTTTCGCTCATACATCGGAGCAAAATAATCGAGGGTGGCGGACAGGATAGTCTTATAGTCGTCATCTACAATCCTGCAGCCTGTGACAGTGACGATGTCATAAAAACTGCCCCTTTTGTGCATGCCAAGACAAAGGGGGCCACCCATAACTTCGTCTCCGAAGGAGAATTCCATTTTATTTCTGTAGGCAAACTTAACAGGGCTGGTTTTTATACCCTCCCATGTAAATTTGCAGTCCTGTCTGGATATTGCAGGTTTAAGGAGTTTTTTTACCTGCTGCTCTTTAAGACCCAGTTCTTTGACATAGGGCATGGTGAGATAGCTGCAGCCGCCGCATTTGCCAAAGTGGATGCAGGGGCTTTCAACCGCGTCGCCTGCTTCCTCAAGGACTTCGACGAGCTTACCCTCAGCCCTGTCTTTCCTGACTTTCTGAATCTGTATAGAGACCTTTTGATCAGGGAGGACGCCTTTTACCAGCACCCTCCCTTCTTTAGTATCAACAATTCCTTTGTTTGGGAACTCAACACAGGTTACGGTTCCCTCTACAATGTCTTTTTTCTTCACGATACCTGTCAGCTTTCTTTGGCGAAATCCTCGTCCTCGAAATCATCTTCGAAGTCGTCAAAATCATCATCATAATAGTCATCTTCAAATGCCGGTGTCATGTAGCGATAAACAAGGAAAGAAATGCATGCAACTGCTGCAATTGCACCGATCACTGCCAGGATCCAGAGGATAACATTGGAAGGCTTCTTGGCATTTGCAGCTTCTCTCTTGTCTAAAAGCTCATTGATACGTGTCATCTCAATAAAGTCATCGATTCTTGATTTTACTTCCATTTGTAACCCCTCCATGATAGATAATTTTTTATAAATCTATTATAGCATGTATTGCGCAATGGCACATGCTTTTTCATTCTAATAAATCACGACACAGTCGAAGTGAGCAGATGGATTTATGTCTGTCCTGCCCCGCCTGGCTGACAACTGAATTGCCCCCTTATTTCAGGGAGCAGCGACTTCGATTGTAAAACTCTGTTGCATGTGTTATACTAAACATATCACAAACAAGGAGGCGCAGATATGATCATAGAAATCGATTTTAACAGCGATGAAGCGATATATGTGCAGCTGTGTAATCAGATAATTTTGGGAATAGCCACGTCTCAGTTCAGGGAGGGAGAGCAGCTTCCAAGTGTAAGGCAGCTGGCAGAGACTATCGGGATCAATATGCATACCGTCAACAAGGCATACTCGATACTTCAACAGGAAGGTTTTGTGAAGATCGACAGGCGCCGCGGTGCCGTGATCGCCATAGATATCAACAGACTCAAGGCGCTTAGTGAGGCCAAGAATGAACTGGCGGTTGTGCTGGCCAGAGCGCTATGTAAGGGTATAGGAAGGGAAGATATCCACACTCTTGTAGACCAGCTCTACGACAACTACGAGGCCAACACCCGAGCCGGATACTGATACGCATTTATATACAGCAGCGTATGGAAAAGAGATACATCTTCATCACATCAATATAATAAGAAAAGAAAGGACAACATATGGATTCAAGATTTACCGCAATGGCCAACGATGCCCTTAAGCTTGCGAAAAAAACAGCCCGCTCCCTTAAGGTCAATTACGTCGGCACAGAGCACATCCTCATGGGACTGATCCTGGAGGATGGCTGCGTTGCATCAAGGATACTGATAGAAAACGGTGTCGATGAGAACAGGCTCATGGACATGATAAGGGACCTTATCGTCCCTGACAGCTCGGTGAGCACCATGGACAGAGAAGGCTTTGCTCCCAGGGCTGAGAAGGTTCTGGACGAAGCCCACAGACTGGCTGAGAGATTCCATGCTGACAAGACAGGAACCGAGCACATCCTTCTGGCCATCATCAAGGAGGGCGAGAACGTAGCTGTAAGGCTCCTCAGCACCCTGAGCGTACCGGCTCAGAAGATTTACGCAGAAACTCTGGCAGCCATGGGCGAGGACCCTGCCATTGTAAAAGAGGACCTGGGCAGAGGCAAGCAGGGAGCCAAGTCAGGTAAAAAGCCATCAATCCTTGCCCAGTACAGCAGGGACATGACAGCTCTCGCAATGGAGAACAAGCTTGACCCCGTTATCGGAAGAGAGCGTGAGATAAAGAGGGTCATCCAGATCCTCTCAAGAAGGACCAAGAACAACCCGTGCCTTATCGGTGAGCCCGGCGTCGGCAAGACAGCCGTGGTTGAGGGCCTGGCCCAGAGGATCGCAGCCGGTAATGTTCCGCTGACAGTACAGAACAAGAGACTTGTGACCCTGGACGTCTCTGGCATGATCGCCGGCTCCAAGTACAGGGGAGAATTTGAGGAGAGGATCAAGAAGGTCATCAAGGAGGTTGCTGACGACGGCAACATAATTCTTTTCGTAGATGAGATGCACACACTGATCGGCGCAGGCGGTGCTGAGGGAGCCATAGATGCATCCAATATCCTGAAGCCTTCGCTGGCCAGAGGCGAGATCCAGATGATAGGTGCCACAACCATCACCGAGTACCGCAAGTACGTGGAGAAGGACGCCGCCCTGGAGAGACGTTTCCAGCCTGTAAATGTTGATGAGCCCACCAAGGAAGAGGCTGTCGAAATCCTGAACGGAATTGTCGGCAAATATGAGGAGCACCACAAGGTAACCATTACTCCGGAGGATATCAAGGCAGCTGTTGAGCTCTCAGAGAGATACATCAACGACCGCAATCTGCCGGACAAGGCAATAGACCTCATAGACGAGGCATCCTCAGCAGTAAGGCTCCGCACTATGGGTGTATCTCCCAAGTTAAAAGAGATGGAGGACAGGATCAAAGAGCTCGACTCCAAAATAGAAGAGGCCCTCAAGGCATCGGATTTTGTAAGCGCAGGGGCGTTCAACAAGGAGCAGAACGAGCTCATGACCAAGCTCCAGAAGGCGAAAAGTGCGGAAAAGAGAAAGAACCAGACCACAGGATTTATCGTGGATGAAAACGACATAGCAGAAGTAGTGGCCGAGTGGACCAGAGTGCCTGTTAAGAAGATTGCTGAAAAAGAGTCAGAGAAGCTCCTCAAACTCGAATCGGTACTTCACAAGAGAGTGATCGGTCAGGATGATGCGGTTCAGGCAGTATCCAAGGCCATTAGGAGAGGAAGAGTCGGACTTCAGGATCCAAACAGACCCATCGGATCATTTCTTTTCCTGGGTCCTACTGGTGTCGGCAAGACGGAGCTGAGTAAGGCTCTGGCAGAGGCCATGTTTGGCGACGAAAACGCCCTTATAAGGGTTGATATGTCCGAGTACATGGAGGGGCATTCGGTGTCCAAGATGATTGGATCACCGCCCGGATACGTTGGCTTTGACGACGGAGGACAGCTCTCTGAGAAGGTCAGAAGGCATCCTTATTCCGTAATCCTTTTCGACGAGATTGAGAAGGCTCATCCCGATGTTTTCAATATTCTGCTGCAGGTCCTTGACGACGGACATATCACGGACTCCAAGGGCAGGAAGGTGAGCTTCAAGAACACTATCCTGATCATGACTTCAAACGTTGGAGCCCAGAGAATAGTTGATCCCAAGAAGCTTGGCTTTGGCGCCGGCAGTGATGAAAAGAGGGATTATGAGGACATGAAGTCCGGAGTGATGGAAGAGGTGAAGAGACTCTTTAAGCCCGAGTTCATTAACCGTATTGATGAGATCATGGTATTCCACACCCTGAATGAGAAAGAGATGATGGATATCGTAACCCTGCTCTCCAAGAACCTTTCAGGCCGCTGCAAGAAGCAGATGGGTATCAACCTCACAATCTCCCCGGCGGTCAAGAAATATCTTGTGGATAAACACTCGGATGCCAAGATGGGAGCAAGGCCTCTTAAGAGAGCCATCCAGCAGACCATCGAGGATGCCATGGCTGAGGAACTTCTCAGGGGAAATATAACTGCAGGAATGGACGTGACTGTGGCACTTAAGAATGACAAGATAGTCTTTGAGGGAAAAGACGGAAAGAGCTCCTCCGTCAGGAAGGTGCAGGTCAAAACTACAAAAGCGAAGAGCGCGGTGAAGACCAAGAGCACAGTTAACACCAAAAAGCCCAGAGGTAAAAAGGGCGACACAGAAGAAAACTGAACCTGAAGGCAAGGAAAGTCAAGGGACGGTTTTGAGTCACCGCTGACTCAAAACCGTCCCATCTGACTTCTTATTGCTCAACCTTAACTGCAACCGCCTCATTCCCCGAGAGCTCAACGCTGATATTCAGCTTGCCTCCCAGGTTGGTGCTCATCTTGCCGATGGACGCACCGTTTATGTACACGCTGTATTCCGTATTCTCCAAAAGTCCTAGAGTGATCTGGGCATCATTGTCACCCTCAACATTAAATTCCACTCCGTTTTCTGTCTCCTTGAAGTCCGTAACTGCAGTGCCCGGAACGGATTCATAGACGAAATTCTCGTTGCTCTCCAGTTTGGTGATGTCCTTGTAGGTCTTTACTTTGAGAATATTTCCGTTGTGCTCGAAATTCTCCAGTTTCTTTTTCTCCGGAAGCTTGTAATTGCCAAAGCTGATTGTTCCGTTTTCTTCAACCCTGAGTAACTGTTCTACGACAGCCATAATAACCCTCCTAAGTTAATTAAAGTGAATATTTACAAATTAATTATATCCCACCGCAGCCTCACAGGGTATAAAAATTTTCTTATTTTTCTTCCCCGGTATCGTTATCTTTTTCCTCATCAGAGCTGTCATCGGTGTTGTCAGCTATTTTCGATAATCTGTCCTTGAAGGCGTGATAGCTGTCCATAAGCTTTTGATGATTGTCGTTTATGAAGCTGATGTCTCCCCTGTTGCCGGCATCTTCGATGCTTTGGGCAAGACCGGCGAGGTTCATGGCTCCGATGATCCTGCAGGAGATCTTGAGGAAATGCACCTTGATAGTGTAGTATTTAAGATCATTGTCATCGTAAGCCTTCTGAATGACACGGATATTGTCATCGATGGTCTCATAAAACAGTTTTACTGAGAATATAAATGCATCCACGCCGCCACTGTTCCTGATGCCTTCTTCCACGTTGATATCCTCGGTGGCGCTCAGCCAGCTAAGGTCCGCTGAGGTGCTGTCGGGTCTGTCATTGAGAATAACAGCATCAGGTGCCTTTACAAGTTCTGCCGGTATGAACTGCAGAAGGGTCTTTTCCAAAATCCTGTTATCTATAGGCTTTGAGATGTACTCGTTAAAGCCAAGGGACTTGTAATAATCCTTTCCGTCATTGATGTAATTGGCAGACAGAGCAAGTACAGGAAGTTTGGGATGTTCCTTTCGTATGCGGTCAAGGGTCTCAATACCGTCCATGCCCGGCATCATGTGGTCGAGGAGAACTATGTCAAAGTCAGTCTCCGCAATCTTTTTAAGGCATTCCTCACCGGAGAGGGCAGTAGTGATCTGCATCCTTGTGCTTGCCAGAAGGTACCGCAGGACTGTGAGGTTCTTGTAATCGTCATCCACGATCAGCATCTTTGCATCAGGGGCAGTGAAGACCGGAATGTACGGACCTCTGGAAGGCCCCATGGCGTGGTCACTGAACTTTCCGATGGGTGTGGAATCCATGACCTTCTGCTCAAGGATAAAGGTGAAGGTGGAGCCTTCACCGTAGTTGCTCTCGCAGGTGAGGATCCCGCCCATAAGATTTGCAAACTGCTTGGAAATACTAAGGCCAAGGCCTGTCCCCTGAATGCCGGTATGTTTATCTTCCTCAAGTCTCTCAAATGGGGAAAAGAGTTTGTCATGATCCTCGGCTTTGATGCCTTCTCCTGTATCACTTACCTGGAAGGAGATACTGCACTTGTCATGGCTCCTGTTCAAAAGCTTTACTGCAAATTTGACACCGCCCTCATTAGTGTACTTGAAGGCATTTGTGAGAAGATTTATAACGATCTGTTTTATTTTTCCGGTGTCGCCATAGAGCCTTATCGGAAGGTTGCCATCAACCTCATGAGTGAAGGAAAGCTTCTTTTCCTCATTCTGGACGTCAGCCATGGTGATGATCTTGCGAAGCAGCTCCGGCAGATCGTATTCCTGCTCCACAATGTTTATCCTGCCGGACTCAATCCTGGAGATATCCAGAATATCATTGACCAGCGTCAGAAGTGATTCAGAAGCGTCTCTTATATCCAGCGCATAGTTGATTATCGACATAAAATACGCACGGGGCACGCCCTGTGGCTGTTCCCTAAGGATCATGGAATCCATGCTGATGATGGTATTGATGGGAGTGCGGATCTCATGGGACATGTTGGCGAGAAACCTGGACTTGGCTTTGCTGGCCTTCTCGGCTTCCAGTCTGGCCTGCTGTATCCTGTTCATGTTGATGATCTCGAAAACATACAGAAGAACGCACATGCCCACCATCAATATATTGGTGAGGGAGAGTCCGTACACAAATATCTGTATCAGTGCGCCGACAAATGGAACGAAGGAAAAGAGGAACATCAGCACAAAACGCCTTCCCAGGCTCTGCCTGTGGTTGAACAGCGTGATAAGCTGCAGGATCGATATAGTCAGGGAGATCAGGAAAGAGATAAAAAAGCCGTAAGTACGGACATAGCGATTGGCTGAATCAAAGACGTAGTAGAAGCCGCCGAAGAGGTTAAGCACGATAAGTACCTCGCCGGCAATATATAAAAATTCACACATCCGGAGATTTCGAGGGAATTTCTGGATATGTTCCCTCTCTTTAAGAAGATCAAAGATATACAGCGTGAATTCATGGATGATCTGAAATGACATGAAGTACACGAGAAAGTTTGTGATGCGGACAGCCCAGTAGCCTTTTTCAGTGATGTCGCCTCTGTATATATATGCATAGCGATCCGCCAGGAGAAGTATCGCAGCTCCCAGTTCCATCGCTACAAGCGAATGCTTGCGAAGCCTGGTCTGTATCTGAGTTGTCAGCGCAAGAAGCGCGAGAACTGCACAGGCACCGCTGAGAAAGAGCATCAGATTGAGTTGAAAGCTCCGTAGGAATCCAAACATTTAATTACCTGCAATATGCATAAACACAAATATCAATATTATTTTAACATATTTTTACGTATGATATACTATAAGAAACAATAAAACTACGCATTATGACGTAGAATTTAAAAATTGTGGTGGGAAAATGGCAACAAAAATCAAATCAGTCTTTTTCTGTCAGAGCTGCGGCTATGAATCTTCAAAGTGGATGGGGCAGTGCCCGGGCTGCAGGGAGTGGAACACCTTCGTGGAGGAACCGGTGAAGAAGGCAGCTTCTGCTTCCAGATCCGCGTCAAGGGGAACAGGGGTCTTACCTGAGATCTCATCCCCAAAATCCCTCTCTGAGATAGTTCTGAATAATGAGGAGAGGTACGATACTCATATAGGTGAGCTCAACAGGGTTCTGGGAGGAGGCCTTGTAAAGGGATCCCTTATCCTGGTGGGAGGAGATCCGGGTATCGGCAAGTCGACAATTCTTTTACAGGTAGCGGGGAATCTTTCGGGGGATTCAAAAGACGTTCTCTATATCTCAGGGGAGGAATCCCTTCAACAGATAAAGCTGCGGGCAAACCGGCTGGGAGAGTTTGGCAACAACCTTAAGTTCATGTGCGAGACAAACCTCTCTAATATAGAAGAAACAGTCAGCCGCGTAAGGCCCCAGGTAGTCATCATCGATTCCATTCAGACCATGTATAACGAGTCGGTAACCTCTGCGCCCGGCAGCGTATCCCAGGTCAGGGAGTCCACCTCCGTGCTCCTTCGGATCGCCAAGAGCATGGATATCTCGATATTTATCGTGGGCCATGTCACCAAGGAAGGACAGGTTGCAGGCCCCAGAGTCCTTGAGCACATGGTGGATACTGTGCTGTACTTTGAGGGCGACAGGCATGCGTCATACAGGATCCTCAGGGCGGTAAAAAACCGCTTTGGCTCCACCAATGAGATCGGAGTTTTTGAGATGCAGGACAAAGGCCTGGTGGAGGTCAGAAATCCATCGGAGTTCATGCTGGAGGGAAGACCGCTTGACGCCAGCGGCTCCATCGTCACCTGCTCCGTTGAGGGCACAAGACCTATCCTGATCGAGGTTCAGGCCCTGGTCACCAGGACAAATTTTGGATTTCCCAGAAGACAGGCCAACGGCACGGATTTCAACAGGGTAAATCTTCTCATGGCTGTTTTGGAAAAGAGACTGGGACTCTCCATGGGTGAGTACGACGCCTATGTAAACCTTGCCGGCGGCATGAAGATTGCTGAGCCGTCGCTGGATCTGGGAATATGCCTTGCCCTTATCTCAAGCTTTCGGAACAAGTCCATAGACAGTGATGTCATAGCCTTCGGAGAAGTGGGACTCTCAGGGGAAGTCCGCTCCGTCAGCATGGCGGACCTTCGGGTGCAGGAGGCTGAGAAGCTTGGCTTTAAGAAGTGCATTGTGCCAAAAGCTCTTTTGCCAAAGCTGAAGAAATCCTGCCCGGGATTAGAGCTCATTGGGGCGGCGTCAGTGGCTGATGCCATGAAGCTGATTTAAGAAAATGAGGCAGTATTATTAATTTTCGCAAAAAGGTGCCGATAATATTCATGATAGGGGTTTCTCTGACCAAAAATAACATGGAGAGAAGGTGTGTGAATGAAAACAGGTATTATGCGTTTATTAAAATGCGGGGTGAGTCTGGCAGTTGCGATCAGCATGGTGGTGGTATCTCCTGATAAGATCGATGCCAGTGCCGCTTATGTTGAAGGAGTGGAAATCGCAGAAGATGCCTACGAGACCTTGAGAAAGGGAACGACTAAATACAACAATGTGGATTACGCTGTGCAGGATGGTTATAATCCGGTGTATTACTACCTTAATTATGCGGATCTCAGACAGGCATTCGGTGCTGACCCTGAGAAGCTGATAGAGCACTGGGTAACTTTTGGTAAGAATGAGAAAAGAGTATGCAACAAACTGGTAGTGAGGGATGCAAGGCTTGGAAGCAGCAGCTACGAGTATGTTGTACCCACAAATAAAAAGACGTCAGATAAGAAGGACGGAATGATCGTTATACCGGGTGAGATCCACAGTAACGGCGGTATGACAAGAGATCAGGAAGATCAGGCCAGAAGTGTTGCCAAGCAGATAGCGCAAAATGTTTTTGACCAGGTTACCGCCAGTGGCAGCGGAACTCAGATTGAGATGGTCGCTTATGCAACAGGCATTGTAAAAGCTTATTGTGATCTTGGAACTTATACCACGGATGGCAAGATATACAGAACAGCATATGGAGTTTTCATTGGTCATGAGTATTCCTGTGCAGGCTCAACAAGAGCCCTTGGACTTGTTCTGGATTATCTGGATCAGCTGTGTCAGGATGCCAATGCCAAGGCTAGAGCTGAAGCTGAAGCGAATACAAAGGGCAAAAAGAAGAAAGTCACCGAATATCCTCCGCTGAAATGGGTTCATGTGAATGCGAACAAGTGGGATGATCAGTGGTGCCAGATAGTGTGCGACAATCATGAGGCTTATGCGGATCCCATCATTTCCCAGGCCGGCTATGGCAAACATCCAAATCAGGGCGGCAAGAAGCAGGATATTCAGAGCTACATGAAGAATGCAACTGAGAGTGACATCATCAACACAGTGCCTCAGTATATAGACGGTCAGGACACTATATACATGGATCATCAGTATAATAAGGTGAATTAAGATGAAAAGATTATTATCTCTGATGATTGTGTTACTGGTTTTGGGCGCAGAGACAATCACTGCATTGGCATCAGCCGGACTTACAAGGATTGATTCATCGACATTCGCCCGGGATTATACTATATCCAGTATTCATATAGGAAGTGATGTGGATGAGATCACTTCTACTGCGTTAAGAAATCTGATCTACCTGAATGATATCACCGTAAGTGAGAACAATCCGTATTTCGCATCTTACAGTGGATGTCTTTATGACAAGGCAATGACAGAACTCCTTCGCTATCCGCCTGCGCTGAAAGGTGCTTATATTCCAAGTACTGTTGTTTCTATTGGAGACAATGCGCTGTATGGTGTTCCCAGGCAGCTGAAGGATCAGATAATAAGTGTCGTAGAAGTCCAGGCATCAGGCAATTTAAAGGAGTCTGAAGTGCCGGGCGCGCATTTTGTTCACACTGAGAATGGTGTTAAGTGGAAGCAGGAGGATGGAACGGTGATCTCACCGACATCCAATCTCATGAATCTTGCAGCGGAAGTAGTAAATCTGAGCTCTACCGCAGATATGACTCAGCCACAGCAGCTTGAAGCAGCGTTTAATTATGTCGCAGGTACGATCACTTACGTTCGCAGCATGGAAGTTCCGACAGGCGACTGGACAGGCGAATATGCTTCGAAGACTCTTGGCAGCAAGACCGGTAACTGTTATGGATACGCAGCTGCATTTGCCTACATTGCAAGGGGGCTTGGGTATGATGCGAGGGTGTGCGTTGGAACAGTGACATCGGCTCTTGGAGGCAGAACAGCTCATTCCTGGACAGAGGTGAAGATGGGGGACGACTGGTATATTTTTGATGCTGAGATGCAGGCGGCAAAGAGCGGTGGCTATTACAAGCAGACATACAGCAGCTACCCTGCGGGACCTGTTGAAAAGACCTCCAGCTGGACCGTGAATTATTAGACGCCATTAAATATGAGGGAGAATTGTATGAAAAAAGTGTTGAAAGGGTTTTTGATCGCTGCTTTAGCGGTGCTCTCTCTTTTTATTCTCAATATATTTCTTTATGCCGCTGTCCCGGATTACAGGCAGATACTGCTCAGGGCAGTTGGCAGTGATTCGGCAGCTGCTTCTGTAAGCAGGGAAACTGAGGCTGAAGAACAGACTGAGGTATTGGTCAAAGAAGAGGAAAAGACTGTTCTTTCATCAGATAATGACCCTGAGGAAATAAAAGAATATGATGATGCAAAGATTTCTGACAATCTTCTTATAGAAAAGGATGAGAATACCGAAAAGAAACCGCTGATAATTGACAGGGAATACCATGAAGACTGCGGAACCGGAAAGGGATACTGGGTCATAACGTATTCAGACGGAACACAGTCTGTAGAGCAGGATAATTTTTAATGTATGCCAAAGAAAATGAATGCTGATTATTGATAAATATCAATTTTATTTGTCGATTTAGAGCAAAATGACGACACTCTGAATTTCGAAAACGTTTCCGAAAAGGAAAAGTAGACAATTCAGGGTGTCTGTTTTTGTGCATTTCTTATACAACATTAAAAAACATAAAAGGATTTCTAAGAATGAAAGAAGAATTCTCTATGTTTTTGCACAAAACCCATTGCTATAATGGCACATGTAAACAAACGTTACCAAATTTAAGGAGGATATTTAAATGAAAAAGAAATTGGTTAGTCTTTTAACAGTTTCCGCAATGACAATGACTATGCTTGCCGGATGCGGAGAGACCGCTGCACAGACAGCTACTGAGACAACTGAGGCTGTTGCAGAGACAGCTACCGAGACAGCTGAGGCAGTTGCTGATACAGCTACTGAGGTTGCAGAGGCTGTTACTGAGGAAGCAGGAAGTAGCGATCTTGCTGACAAGAAGGTTGGCGTATGTATCTACCAGTTCGCTGACAACTTCATGACACTGTTCCGTACAGAGCTTGAGAACTATCTCATTTCTCAGGGCTTCTCAAAGGACAACATCACAATCGTAGATGGTGCTAACGACCAGGCTACACAGACAAACCAGATCCAGAACTTCATCACACAGGGTGTAGACGTTCTTATCATTAACCCTGTTAACTCTTCATCAGCAGCTACAATCACAGATC
>JAEEGF012264910.1_pt1 | contig 12720 bp, 6 predicted proteins | sample 9134171 | NCBI WGS metagenome assembly JAEEGF01 (sample SAMN16246542, study PRJNA631951) | gut metagenome | biome: gut microbiome; feature: rumen; material: AP-attached | host: Bos | place: Iran: Karaj | collected 2018-10 | reverse complement strand
CAGACAGATTCATACAACAAGCCATAGCACAGGTATTAACACCAATCTATGAGGAACAATTCCATGACCACAGTTATGGATTCAGACCTAATAGATGTGCACAGCAAGCAATCCTAACAGCGCTCGACATGATGAATGATGGTAATGACTGGATTGTAGATATTGACTTGGAAAAGTTCTTCGACACAGTTAATCACGATAAACTTATGACTATTATAGGTAGAACCATAAAAGATGGAGTTGTTATTTCTATCGTTAGAAAATACCTAGTCAGTGGAATCATGATTGATGATGAGTATGAGGACTCTATTGTGGGAACACCACAAGGAGGAAATCTCTCGCCATTACTGGCAAACATCATGTTGAATGAACTTGATAAGGAAATGGAAAAGCGTGGGCTGAACTTCGTAAGATACGCGGATGACTGTATTATTATGGTCGGAAGTGAAATGTCTGCTAATAGAGTTATGAGAAATATCTCACGATTCATTGAGGAGAAACTGGGTCTCAAGGTCAACATGACCAAGAGTAAAGTCGATAAACCACAAGGACTTAAGTACCTTGGATTCGGATTTTACTTTGATTCTAGGGCGCATCAGTTTAAGGCGAAACCACATGCAAAATCAGTAGCAAAGTTTAAGAAGAGAATGAAAGAACTTACTTGCCGTAGTTGGGGCGTTGGCAACAGTTACAAGGTAGAAAAGCTCAATCAGCTCATCAGAGGTTGGATAAACTACTTCAAGATAGGTAGTATGAAAACACTCTGTAAAGAACTTGATAGTAATATCAGATATAGACTTCGTATGTGTATTTGGAAGCATTGGAAAACTCCGCAGAATAGAGCTAAGAATTTGATGAAGCTGGACGTACCAAGATGGGCAGCGTATAAAATCGCCTATTGTGGAGACAGATATGCAAGACTCGCTCACAATGGATGGGTACATAAGGCTATAAGTACAAAGAGACTAACCTCATTTGGATTAGTCTCAATGTTAGATTACTACACAGAAAGGTGTGTTACTTGTTAAGTTGATTGAACCGCCGTGTACCGAACGGTACGCACGGTGGTGTGAGAGGTCGGGAAAATTTATTTTAATTTTCCCTCCTACTCGATTGAACTTATTTGACGCTTACGGTGCAGGGAAAATATTGCTTTCATATACTGAGTTTACATATCTTGAATAAACTGAGAGGGTGTTTTCCCGAAAACAAGGGTATATGGGTTGATTTTACCTTTCATAAATACCTCCGGAAGTGTAGGTTTACTGCTGTTTACTGTTCTTGATGTTTTTTACTGTCTTTTACTGTCTTTTACTGTTCCGAAGACTTTTTACTGTTGTTTACTGTTGTTTACTGTTGTTTACTGTTTTTGTCAAGTGTGAAGTAAATGAGACCCCGGGACGGGGTCACAGTCTCACTTTTTGAGACCCGGGGACGGGGTCACAGTCTCATTTTTGAAAGTACCGTAAAGAGCTGACAAACAACATGTCCCTATGTCAGCTTGCAAATACGAGCTTGTAAATTCGAGAGGAGAAAGAAAATGAAAAAACTAACAAAAACCTTAATTACAGTGATGCTCGCATCCACAGCGCTTGCCCTCACCGCCTGCGGCGGCAGTGACAAAGAAGAAACCACCACAACAGCTGCCGAAACAAAAAGAGCCATAAGCTCTGACGAGCTTTGGGGCACGTGGAAGGGCACCGACGGCGAGCCATCCACCCTTACACTTGGCATTGGCGGCTCTTACAATGACAACGCCGAATTTGCGCACATCATAGGCACATATGTATTTGACGAGGTCATCAACACCCTCACAGTCTATGAAAGCGAATATGGAATGACATTTACATACTCTGTCGATCTGACTGACGGCGTTTTGACCATCCAGACCGGCGGCGGCAAGCCGAGGAAGTTTGTGAAGCAGAGCTAAAATGAGACCCGGGGACGGGGTCACAGTCTCATTTTTTAAAGGATAGCTTGTAATCTTCCTTACCCTAAATCTGTCCCCTTGTCAGATTTTCTGACATTAAAAACGTCCCCCTGTCAGAATTTTGGGAGCCATATATAATGAAAAATCCAATTCGAAACATAAAAAGAATACTCCTCTCAGCCCTGACGCTTACGTTATCCTTCACCGCGGCCCCTTTAGCGGAAGAGGAAGATGTGATCTTAGGCTATGCGGATAGTGACCCCGCATATTCAGCGGCTACTGTCTCCATAACCCGCGCGCAGGCGCTTGCCAATGCAAGGGCATTTGCAGAGCTTAAATGGACGCTTTCTGCCGCAAACAGGACGGGGGGCTATGCCATCACGATACCGGACTGGATAAAGGCGGTGCCTGCGCTGCCGGCTATTGTGACGGGAGTTCCGTACTGCTGGGGCGGCTGCATGACGACGCTTGATTTTATTACAAAGATCAACGCGGGCTTCCAGGCCGGCAATGTGGACATATACACGACCTATTCCTATGTGTACGGTACGGCGGGAGTGGACTGTTCGGGCCTTGCTTCAAAGGTCTACAACCTGTCGACTTACGCAAATACGACGGCCTTTTATAACGCGGGCTACACAAAAATAGGCTGGGATGACCTTTGCTGCATGGATTTTCTCTTAAAGCGCAAGGGGCTGGTCAGCACCTCGGGGTATCCGGGCAACGGCAACCACATAATGATGGTGGTGAGCCGCATTGACGCAAACACCTTTTATATTGTTGACAGCGCGGCGGCGGTCGGTAAGGTCGCTTTCCGCACGATGAAGCTTACGGATCTTATAACGGAAGGTTACACCCCCTACAGGGCGTTTTCCACCGGTCATATAAAGAACTCTGCGTGGGAATACGACGAGGAAACACATTACCATACCTGCGCAAACGGCTGCCACAATGCCGAATATGACCGTGCGCCCCACACATTTGTATCCGGCGATACTGCAAAAACCTGCAGCACCTGCGGTTATTCGGTTCCGTACCCCGTGCTTTCATTCGACCTTTCCGGCGCAGAGAGCGAGGTGGAAGATATCTATGACGACCCAGGTGACGGCAAAAAGGTGATCTTGCCCGACGCCCCCGAATGGGAAGGGTATATTTTTACCGGATGGGAGACGGCAGAAGGCACTCTTTACGCCCCCGGAGATGAGCTGGATATAACCGAAGATACCACTCTCTATGCGTGCTGGGAACTAAAGACGGAATTTCTTATAACCCTTGACCCTAACGGCGGCAAAGGCAGCGCCAATTTGACAAAAACTCTTGGCGAAGACCTTGAGCTTCCCTTTGACGAAACGGATCTCCCCGAAAAAGAAGGCTTCTTCTTTATGGGCTGGGCCGAAAGTAAGGAGCAGGCCGCAGACGGAATTGTTATCTACCCCTCCATAATGCATAATACCATAACCGAAGATGCGGACATCACTCTCTATGCCTCGTGGCTTGAAGATCCCTTTGAGGATGTTCAGACCGCCAGATGGTACAGGCGCTATGTCGGCTACGCATACAAGTTCCGCATAATGACAGGGTATAACGAAAATACCTTCGGACCTCTTGGCACCCTTACCCGCGCCGAGATGGCGACAATATTATACAGGCTTGCAGGCCCGGAGGAGTCTGTGGAAACCGATGAGCCTGAAGAAACGGATGAGCCTGAAGAAAAGGATGAGCCGGAAGATACCCTTCCGTTCCCTGATGTACCACTTGGTAAATACTACACAGATCCCGTCATCTGGGGCAAGGCAGTCGGAGTAATAAAAGGCACCAACGACGGCTTCTTCCTTCCGAATGAAAACATCATCCGCCAGGACTTTGTCCTCATGCTTTACCGCTATACAGCCGAAGTCTGCGGAATAGATACTTCGGTCGAAAACGAAAACGCGCTTTTTGAAAAGCCCGACGGAATAAAAGTTTCTGTTTACGCCCGCCCCGCCATGAACTGGGGCTACGTAAACGGGCTTGTCGGACAAGGCTCCGACCTTTGCCCGCACCAGCACATCACCCGTGCCGAATGCGCCGCCATTATGGCGAGGTTTATATATAACATTACATTTTCGCATTTCTAAAATTTTATAAAAACAGCAAATTTAAATTGCATATTCTCACCTGACATGGTAAACTGAATTTGGGTTTACATTTGTTACAGCGCCTTTGGGGCGCAAGACCATTAATGCAAAAGGAGGGAAATCATGAACTTTAAGAAACTAGCAGTTTTTGCTGCGACGACAGTATCGGTTGCGGCAATGTCGGTTACGGCATTTGGTAAAGCAAAGCCCAAGCCGGCGCTTCCGGTGCTTACAGAAGCACCGACAATTTATGCGGGCAGCATAGGCGGCAGCGACATACAGACTACTGCATGGGCGTACTTTGAGAACTCGGACGAGATTCTTGAACTTTACAGAGAAGTCAACAGCTACGATGACAACAACGGTTTTACGGCAGACTGGTTTGGAGTTGACAAAGACAAGGTGTCAGAGCTTTACTTTTTCATTCAGGCGGCCTATTCACTTGACGGCGGCACAACCTGGATAAATGACTTTGACTGGTCGGCGGATGAAGATCCCCAATTTGAACAGGACAACGTATGCGTTGATACTACAAATGACCTTTGGGCAATTGTTCCGAGTGATGGGATAGACGCCGGTCATCTATATGATTACATCAGACTCATGGACATGAGTTTTTGGGCGTCAGATGCGGATGAAAAAAAAGCAGCGGCCAAGATTGCAAAATACTTAGGACAGAGTAAGGCGACCCAGGTTCAGGATAATGATGTGAATTATGATTATTATGCCGTGGACCTTGTAAACAACAGCATGCTTGTAAAGGCAAGGTATATAATTGCCGCCTCCGTTGAAGTAAATGACGAGTACGTAAATGTAAGGTCATATTCACCATGGAGCAATGTCTTTACTCTTAACACATCCTTCAGCCCTCTTGAAAATGACTGGATAACGGGATCAGGATTAAAATATGAAAAGCCCGTGCTTGAAGATGTTTATGATAATTATTACCACAGTTTCGGCATAATTCCTCAGGGCAATATGAAGGATTTCCTCAGCCAGAGGGGTTTTGCGTATGATGCCGGATATATGGAAGATCTTTATGAGATCACTGACACCAGCTTTGCCATTTTTGTCGAAATGAAAATAAATGATGGCGACTGGTTTAATTATACTACCGTTTCGGCTCAGGATGCGTACTTTACCATTTATGACAGCGACCAGTTATTAAACGAGCTTGAAGAATCCTTTAATATCACTCTCCAGCCGGAAGACGAGGTATTCTTGAGAGTCAAATATATTATCGGCGGCTTTGTATGGGATGAGATCGATGCAGATAATAACAGATACATCGCAGTTCCGAACGAACTCATCATCGCAAGCACTGATTATTCAAATGTCATTCAGATAAACGTTTCGGGAGCATACACGATTCGCTACGAGCTTAATGAAGGCGAGTGGACAGTATACGGCGCGCAGGAGACATCCTTTACGGCAGATGACGATTATGTTATAGATCTGACGACTGATGATTATCTTCCTGCAAAGGACGGCTATCAGTTTGACGGCTGGTATACCACCGTGGATTTCCAGGAAGGAACACAGATCACATCGATCGATACCTCAAATAAGAAATTCTATACCGTTTATGCAAAGTGGTATGCGCCTGCCGAATACACCGTGACATATGACCTCATCTACGAGGATGCATCTTATGCAGGCCGTGATATTTATACCGAATGGACCACTCAGGGCCTTGCCCTTGGAACGCCCACTCTTAACGGAGCTGTATTTAAGGGCTGGTATACAAACAAGAATTACACAGGAAGCGCTGTTACGGCAATAGATCCTTCTTTAAAGAAGAATCTTAAGTACTATGCAAAGTGGCAATTCCCTTCATACAAGATCACATATAAGTTAAACAACGGTACAAATGCGGCAGATAACCCTGCCACGTTCCAGGTGGTTCCCGGCACATCATATCAGGCAGTTCTTAAGCCTGCCACAAGGGATGGTTACATATTTGACGGCTGGTATTATGATGCCAAATTCAAAAATGCCCTTTCAAGTAACGACGCCGGAACAGAGTATTACCTTGTTGCCTCAGCTAAGGTCACAGTTTATGCAAAGTGGATCCCGGGCAGGGCAGATATAACTTATGTAAACGTAGTTGACGGCACTGTTGTAGAAGATTTTGGCGTATATAATTCAAATCCTTCTTCATACGTTTACGGAACAACAGTAACACTTGAAGCTCTTTCGTTTGACGGCTATCAGTTTGACGGCTGGTTCTCTGATGCTGCTGTAAGAACAGCGGCAACGGGCATCAGCGCAACAGATACAGGCGCAAAGACATTCTACGCAAAGTGGATCGAGCTCACATACCCTGTACTTTATGTCCTTGACAGAGATCCGGCAAATGCACCGGCATTAAATACCATAAAGAATGTCAACTTCTCAATAAAGCGCGGAGGCAGCGTTCTTGAGCTTGTTCCCGCAACAACCACAAATACGGTCTATAAATTTGCGGGCTGGTATACAAATTCAAACCTTGTTGGAAGCCCTATAGAAAGTTACAGCGTCAACTCGCCCGTAACGCTTTATGCAAAGTGGACGGTAGAGTCAAAACCTCTTCCTTACACGGATGTAGAAGCAGTGGTACAGAGCAAGGGCGGAAGAAAGCCTTATTACTATACTCATCTGCAGTTTCTTTATGACCGCAACATAATGACAGGCCTTAAGGCCGACATTTTCGGACTTGGAGAACAGCTCACCCGTGAACAGGCCGCAACTCTCCTTTACCGATTTGCAGGCTCACCTGATGTTACCATAACAGAGCATCCGTTCCCCGATGCAAAAAATCCCAAGCACTGGGCATACAAAGCCATAGCATGGGCAAAAAAGAACAGCGTCATCACAGGATATACACGTGATTCGGAAGACGGTAAGCAGAAAAAGGGTTACTTTGGATCACAGGATCCGATCACTCGCGAACAGCTCATGACTGTATTCTACAGATATGCAAAGACCGGCGGCTATAAAATGGTTGTACAGTCGTCTACATCCTATAAGACAGTCGAGGATTGGAACAAGGTCTCAAGCTGGGCAATCGAAGCTGTCAATTGGGGATATGAAAAGGGTATAATCGGAAACGGATCGCTCTTTAACCCTACCGCAAATATTTCAAGAGAAGATGCAGCGACCATGCTTTCGCGTTACATCCAGCTCTTAAAGGACCTCGAAAAGATAGGTCTGGGGGTCAGGGTATAAAGTAAATAAGCAGCTTTCAAAGTTTAAAATAGGACTGTAAAAAGTCCATACAAAAGCCGCTGTGGGCCATAGGCCCGCAGCGGCTTTTGTTTCATCTCGTATCAGGCAGTAGCTTCTTGAGACCCCGGGACGGGGTCAGAGTGAGACTGGGGGACGGGGTCAGGGTCTCATTGTATTAATATTAGTACAATGAGACCCTGACCCCGTCCCCGGGTCTCATTTCCGGGTCTCATTTTTCTGTTGCCAATGCACACATAATTGTTGTAGAATACAAAAGATCACATAGAAAGGAATGCCGGCAAGACCATGAAGCCCCAAAAGAGCTCAAAAAAGAATAAAAAAAAGAGCCTTAAAAAGAACTTTATAACCGCGATCTTTGCAATTCTGACAGTAGGCATCATTTCGGCTTTATCGGTTCTTGCGATATATGCTTTTAAATCGGGCACAAGGGCTGCATACAGCGAGACGGGCGAGGCGCGCATTCGGGAATACTTGATAAGCGAGCTTGGTTTTAACAGCGCGGCAGTCTGCGGAATAATGTCAAACATTTCTGCGGAGTCGAAGTTTGACGAAAATGCCTTAAATCCAAATGATTCGGGAGGAACGTTCAGCTACGGCATATGCCAGTGGAATTCGGGCGGCAGGTATTACAGCCTTATAGACTGGAGCGAAAAAAACGGATACAGCATGGGCGAGATGACGGCCGGCGGAATCACGGTAAAGACGGTGCCGCTGCAGGCGCAGCTTGAGTTCATGAAATATGAGCTTGAAAATGTTGTGTCCGCAAAATACAGCGAATTAAAGAAGATAGAAAACACCGCAGCGGGGGCTGAAGAAGCGGCACGCATCTGGGCGGAGAGCTACGAGATATGCGCGGAAAGGTTCCGCGAAAAGAGGATAAAGGATGCTTCTGCCATATACTGGCCAAAGTACGGGGCCGATACCTTAGAGCGCGTGATGGATTTCGGCAAGATGGATTCACAGGAAATGGTAAAGTAAGCGGAGGGGAATATGAAGGGTTACAAAAAGTTACTTGCGGTAATATTGTTCGCAGTTGCGGTCTGCATAATGTCGGTCACATCATTCGGGGCGTCTGCTCTTACGGGCAAGTCGGCCATGGAGATCGCAACGATGATGGGGCCCGGCTGGAATCTTGGAAATACCTTTGATGCAAACGGCAAGAGCAGCGCGTCAGATGTATACGCCCACGAGAAATACTGGGGCAACCCGCAGGTCACAGAGACCTTGATAGCGGGCGTCAAATCACTGGGTTTTAATACCATAAGAATACCCGTCACATGGTATACGGAGCTTTCGGGCGATAATTATTACATCAACAGGACTTTCCTTGCCAGGGTAAAGGAAGTCGTTGACATGGCCATAAGCCGTGACATGTTCGTCATTTTAAATGTGCATCATGAGACATGGGTAAATTCCGCAAACCTTGGCACAAACTATGTAAATATAGGAAACGAGCTTGCGGCAGTGTGGACGCAGCTTGCAAATGAATTCGGAAATTACGACCAGCATCTTATTTTTGAGGGCATGAACGAGCCCAGGGCAGTGGGCACGAACCATGAATGGAGCGGCACGCCCGAAGAATATGCGGCCATCAATTACCTTGATCAGGTATTTGTTTCCACCATCAGGAAATCTTCTTATGCAAAGAACAAGGAAAGATGCCTTATGGTGCCGCAGTACGCGGCTTCAAGCCAGAGCAGCATTCTTTCGCAGTTTGAGATGCCGCAGATAAACGGGGAGGATGCTGAAAATATCATCCTTTCGGTGCACTGTTATTCACCTTACAACTTCTGTCTGTCTGATGCCCAGAGCACCTTTGACGTGTCAAGCACCGCGGACACGGGCGAAGTGACGACTCTTTTTACATTCCTTGACAAGAACTTTATTTCAAAAGGAGTGCCCGTTGTCATAGGCGAGTCGAGCGCGACAAACACTAACAATAATACAGATGCCAGGGCAGCATGGGCCGGATTTATGGGAAAAATGAGCGGCTCTTACGGCATACCCGTCGTTTTGTGGGATAACGGAGTGGACAGAGTCTCGGATAGAGGCGAATGCCATGCGCACGTAAACAGATACACAGGCGCCGCAAACTATCCCGCCGTAACATCCGCCTTTGTTAACAGCTTTAATGCCCGGACCTTCGGAAGCGCAAGAAAAGAATACGAAGAAGAAACATCGCTTGCGGGCGGTACTGTCATCTGGCAGGAAACGGTAGGAGTAAACGCAGGCGGCTGGACATCCGATGTAAAGGTGGATTCGCTTGCATCCTATTATTCTTCCGGCGCCGATTTTATGGTGGTATACACCGGCAGCCAGGCGCCAAAGCTTGTTCTTGACAGCGCCACTTATCAGAAGTGGTGGATGCAGATAGACTCATATAAAACTGCCACGGTAAACGGCAAAAAGGTCGCATACTTTAAGAAATCGACCATAGACAGCGTACTTTCATCAAACGGAATCGCAAGCTATGCAGGCCTTAGAAATATAATGATCGTTCCCACGGTCACATCTACCATATATGAACTATCCCTTGACATAACGCCTCAGTCCACCACATACAAGGTGACCTTTGACGCTAACGGCGGCAGCAATGCCCCCGCCTCAATGACTAAGGAAAAGGGCAAGGCACTTACGATCTCTCTTACGGATGCACAGATCCCCGTAAAGAACGGATATTTCTGCGTCGGCTTTGCTGAAAGCAAGGATGCAAAGGATCCTGACTACACAATAATCTATCCCTTTACATACAACAGGGATAAAAGTGTTACTCTTTATGCCGTATGGCAGAAGAACCCCTTTGCCGACTGCATCCCCTTAAAATGGTACAAGCGCTATATCGGTTATGTATTATACAGGGGCATTATGACAGGTTATGAGCCAGACACCGCCGGAATCACAAACTTCGGACACTCGGATAACCTCCTTCGCGCCGAGATGATGACTCTTCTCTACAAGCTCGAAGGAAAGCCCGCCGCTGGCAACACCGTCTCCGCCTTCCCCGATGTGCCTGTCAAGAAATGGTACACCGGCCCCATCAACTGGGGTAAGGCAAACGGAGTTACCACCGGCAGAAGCGACGGCACCTTCGCCCCGCTCGAGCAGATCTCCCGCCAGGACTTCGTCGTTATGCTCTTCAGATACGCCCGGGTAAAAGGACTTGGCACCGCAGTCTCAAGCTCCATAGCATATCAGGAAAAGGCCGACTGGAAAAAAGTTTCCGGCTACGCCGTTACCGCCGTCAACTGGGGCTATTCAAACGGTTTTATCGGAAACGGCAGCGACCTTAAGCCCCAGGACAACATCACAAGAGCCGAAGCCGCCACCATCATGGCGAGGTTCGTGGTGAAATATGGAATATAGACAAATCCCCCTTTTTTGTGTATAATATCATCTTGTGGCCATAAAAAAGGCTGCACAAATATCCTGATAACGAAAGAAGTTAAGTAAGACAATGACTATTCCATGGATGTATTATTTTAATGTATTGCTGATCCCGCTGGTGTTCGGATATCTCACTGCGGCAAACTACAATCACAGCTTCAAGCCGCGCGGCAACTCATACGGCTGGTTCATGTTTTACATACTGCTGGACGGCGTGATACTGGGATTCCAGAAGCTTTTCCATTCGAAAAGGCTTTTCATGACCGATACGTGGGAATATGCAGCCATCGCCCAGCTTGTTTGTTTCCTGACGATGGTCCTGGTGCTTGTGCTGCCTAGGACGCCCTTAAAAAAGATCCTTCCGCACTGGGTAAAAAAGGAAGAGGCAAACAAAGCAGATGCCGATAAAGCACAAGATAAGAAAAAGGACAATAAAGAAAAGAAAGAAAACAACGCTTTCCGTATAATCTGGATGCTTTTCTTCCTGGTGGTCTATATCGCATTCCTTGTACTGTTCTTCGGAATGCGCTGGTATGAGCAGACCTTTGATGTCGATTTTGACGCGTTTCTTTTCACCATCAACTCGCCCGCAAAGGGAACGGGCTCTGACATCGTAAACGAAGCGCTTATGATGATCATTCCGCCCATCATACTTATGATGCCGCTTTACACGGCATCGGTCATAGCGGCGGAAAAGAGAAAAGATGAATATACGCTTATGGTCTTTGGCAGGCATTTAAGCGCTAAAGGCTTCAGAAGAGTTGCAAGAGGCATTACCGTTTTCCTGATCATCCTTTTTGCAATCTTCTTTATGGTCATCTTAAAGCTTCCCGAGTATCTTGCTTCAAGAAGCCGGATGTCGACCATCTACGAAGAAAATTATGTGAACCCGAATAAGGTAAAACTGACTTCCGAGACCGAAAAACCGAGAAATCTTATCTTTATAGTTATGGAAAGCATGGAGACCACCTATGCCTCAAAGGATATGGGCGGCGTCAATTCCATAAATTACATTGACAAGATGTGTCAGCTTGCGGATGAAAACATAAGCTTTTCAAACACCGACAAGCTTGGCGGCTTTATGAGCGTCAACGGAACCGGCTGGACGATGGGTGCGACCATCGGCTTTACGAGCGGTGTGCCCTTTGCTTTCCCCGTCGGTCAGAATTCTATGGGAAAATATGAAAGCTTTGCCGGCGGTCTGACTACCTTCGGAGATCTTTTCGAAAAGAAGGGATACAACCTTGAGGCGATCTTCGGAACCGATGCCGCCTTTGCCGGAACGCAGGATTATTTCACCCAGCATGGAAATTACAAGGTGTTCGATCTTGATGATTTTTCTGACAGGGGATACGTTGAACAGGACTTTTATGAATGGTGGGGAGTACGCGACCAGATAGTTTATATGGCCCTTCAGGACGAGGTCATGGAGCTTGCAAAGGACGATAAGCCCTTTGCCGTTACGATGTTCACCATGGATACCCATGCCACCTACGGCTATGAATGTCCTATCTGTGAGCATAAGTACAAGAGCAAGACGGGAAATGTCCTTTCCTGCGCGCAGGATCAGGTGACCGAATTCATCAGATGGTGCAAGCTCCAGCCCTGGTATGACAATACCACCATAGTTGTGATAGGAGACCACCCCCGTATGGATTCTCAGCTCATCGGAGGCCTCGACCCGCACGACAGAAGAGTATACAACTGCATCATCAACAGCGCCAAGCAGCCTGCCGGCGAAACAAAGAACAGGACCTTCACAACGCTTGATCTTTTCCCGACCATCATTTCCGCCATGGGATATGATATCCCCGGAAATATGCTGGGCCTCGGAACCGACATGCTCTCAGGCCAGCCGACTCTGGCCGAAAAATACGGCCTCGACTGGCTGAACGACCAGCTCGCCATGAAGTCGGATTACTATGTGAGACATTTCTATTAAGTAAAGGATGGACAGGGGGACGGGGACAGAGTGAGACGGGGGGACGGAGTCAGAGTCTCATTTTTGTAGCAAAAATGAGACTCTGACTCCGTCCCAATGCCGTTAAGTTAATCCGATGA
>JAEEGF012213899.1_pt1 | contig 12722 bp, 10 predicted proteins | sample 9134171 | NCBI WGS metagenome assembly JAEEGF01 (sample SAMN16246542, study PRJNA631951) | gut metagenome | biome: gut microbiome; feature: rumen; material: AP-attached | host: Bos | place: Iran: Karaj | collected 2018-10 | reverse complement strand
AGCCGTAATGCTTCCACGAAGCAGAAACTGAATGACAAACACATCGTTGCGAAAATAATCCGGAAAATTGGTGATAGATTTTTCGATATAGGTAATCTGCATCTCCCCTTCCAAATCGATTTGTTCAAAACTGCTTTCGTCCAGCTGAAGCACAGGTATTTCCGACAATGATTTCTTTCGAATCATAATGGTAATATTAAGATTAAAAAAATTTAAAATGCAAAAATACAACATTAAACAATTAAAAAAGTATGAAATAGAACAATTATAGTTGTTATTGGGACAACTATGGATGATTCAAATGCCGTAATTTTGTAATTTACTATTAATTATCTCTCTGACATGCGAATTCTCTTTGTCATAGATACTTACGACACTAACAACAACGGTACCAGCATCTCAGCGCAGCGTTTTGCCGCCGAATTGCGCCGACGCGGTCATGAGGTGAAAATTCTTACTTCCGGCGAGCCAGGAGAAGACCGTTTTGCCTTACCCACGTACAAGATGCCCATTTTTCAGCCGTTGATGGACAAACAAAACTTCAACTTCGCCTATAATGAAAAAAAGACCATTCGGGAAGCTGTCAAATGGGCTGATATTATCCATTGCTTCCTCCCATTCGCCATTGAGGTGGAAGCCAAACACTATGCAGACAAGATAGGGAAGCCATCGACCGCCGCTTTTCACATCCAGCCACAAAACCTCTGGTCGTCAGTAGGATTGGGCAAAGTGGATTGGATTCAGAACGGCACTTATCTGAGTTTCAGGCAATTTCTCTACAATAAGTTCCGCCACATCCATGCCCCGTCGCAATTTATGGCCGATGAAATCAAGAAGCGCGGTTACACTGCCAAGATCCATGTCATTTCCAATGGTATCCAGGACGCCTTTCTGGAGGCTGGACATCTTTTCTATGATCAAGGAAGGCCACCTAAATCCCCCGAACTTGAAGGGAAAATTCCTATCATAATGATTGGCCGTCTTTCGCAGGAAAAACGGCAGGATGTCATCATCAATGCGGTGCCATATTCAAAATATGCCGACAAGATACAGCTGTTTTTTGCGGGAAAAGGCCCCGAGTACGACCATTATGTAGAACTTGGCAAGCAGTTGAAAAATCCGCCGCAATTTGTCTATCTGGAGCAGCCGAAACTGATTGATCTGCTGTCGCAGTGCGATTTATACGTGCACGCCAGTGACATGGAGAGCGAGGCCATCTCGTGCATCGAAGCCTTTGCCACCGGCTTGGTGCCTGTCATCGCCAATAGCGAGGTTTCCGCCACGCCGCAGTTTGCCCTCGACGGCCGCAGCCTCTTCAAGCCCGGTAGCCCCAAGGACCTTGCCCGCGCCATCGACTACTGGCTTGATCACCCGAATGAGCGGAAATATATGGGCGAACTTTACCGTGTGGCTGCAAAGAAGTATAGTCTGGCCAACTCGGTACGTATGTTTGAGGAGATGTTGCAAGAAGAGATTGAAGATCAAAAAAGACTGGCGCATAACGAATAAAGCAGACTCGTGAAAATCAAGTTATTACTCATATTGTCAGCCTTTTCGCTCTGTCTGCATGCGCAGGAAAAAATCGAATATCTGCCTTACGGCAGAATGGATGCGTGGACAGTGCGCTACATCAAGGAGTCGTTCCTGTTGGGTGGCAAGACCCGCGCCCTGTATGTTGTGGCCAAGACCGACACCATACTCAAAAACGGCACCTACCCATACGGGAAAAACGGCTCGCCATGGTGTACCAGCAACGCCTACGCCAAAGTGTGCGGCGTGGAAAAAGCCGCCGTGTCGGTCACCCCGGAACGACGGGGAGCCGGCTACTGCTGCCGCCTTGAGACGTCCCTCCAGACCGTGACTGCCGTCGGCATCGACCTCAAAGCATTGGCCACAGGCAGCATTTTCACTGGGCGACTGCTCGATCCTGTGACATTGGAAGGCATCAAAGTGCCGATGAAAGCTATCGACATGGGAGTTCCGTTTACCAAACGCCCCACCGCCCTTCTTCTTGACTACAAGGCAATTATACAACAAGGGAAAGACATGGTCCATGCTACTGGCTCCACTAAAGTAACCAAAGTCAAGGGACAAGATGCGGGCGAGATCGTGCTTTTCCTTCAACATCGCTGGGAGGATGCCGACGGCAACATCTTCGCCTACCGCGTAGGTACGGCTACAGAACGTATTACACAAAGTATTCCCCAATGGCATAATAATCACCGGCTGCCCGTCCGTTATGGGGATATATCCAAACTATCTGATTTTAAATCGTGGGAGAAGCTTTCGCGCGACCGATTCATGGCCCGCAACTCAAAAGGAAAGATGGTTCCCGTACAAGAGATTGGTTATAAAGGAGATGCAACACCAACCCATATCATTCTGCAAATCTCCGCCGGCTGCCAAAAGCCCTTCACAGGCTGCCCGGGCAATGTGGTGTGGGTGGACAACATTCGATTAGTCTATTAATTTTTCCTCCAAATTGCCACCATCATGAAGAAAAGCGTTTTTTTAACGGGAGCAACCGGCACGATGGGCTGGGCAGGTCTTCAGGAATTGCTGAAATATCCAGACCAATATGATGTTACTGTCCTGGCAAGACCAAGTCGGAAAAACCACCGCAAACTGAAACCGCTGGCCAACCGTATCCGTGTGGTGTGGGGCGACCTTCTCAACTACGAGGATGTGCTGCAAGGCGTGACAGGTGCCGATTACGTGTTGCATGTGGGTGGCATGGTTTCACCCAAAGCCGACTATTTCCCGAAAGAGACCCTCTACACAAATGTGATGGCAGCCCAAAACGTGGTGAAATCGGTACTCTCGCAACCCAACCACGACGAGGTGAAAGTGGTCTATATCGGGTCGGTGGCCGAGACGTCTGACCGCAATGAGCCCGTCCATTGGGGACGTTGTGGCGACCCTCTCTTCGCCAGCGCATTCGACTATTACGCTGTCAGCAAAATAGCTGCCGAACGCATCTTCGCCGACTCAGGCCTCCGCCACTGGGTGAGCTTACGACAGTCGGGAATCCTCTACCCTGCCATCCTGAAGAACTTTGACCCCATCATGTTCCATGTGCCCATACGCGGCGTGCTTGAATGGGCCACCGTGGAGGATTCGGGGCGACTGCTGGAGAGAGTGTGCCGCGACACTGTGCCCGCCGACTTCTGGAACAGGTATTACAACATCAGTAGCGGCCCGCAGTACCGCATGACAAATTACGACTTTGAAACCCGCGTGCTGAAAGCCGTCCACTGCCCCCGTCCCGAAAAGATTTTCAACGCCAACTGGTTCGCACTGAAGAACTTCCATGGACAATATTACCTTGACGCCGACATTCTGGAATCGTTCTTGCACTTCCGTGCCAACATACCGCTGGACGACTATTTCCAGCAGATGAGCGACAAACTGCCCAAGTTTTTCCAATTGGCCAAAATAGTACCCCCTGCCATCATCAAGGCAGCCACCCGCCTGCTGGCGCACAAGAAGACTTTCGGCACCCAGTACTGGATTCGACATCACGACGATGCCCGCATTCGCGCTTACTACGGCAGTATGGAGCAGTACCGCGCCATCCCCGACTGGCCCGAGTGGGACTTGTCGGAGCCCGTTGGGGCCGACAAAGCCGCACAGATTCAGCACGGCTACGACGAGACGAAGCCGCTGTCGCAACTAACTGTAGCAGAAATACAAGCCGCCGCCGCATTCCGCGGTGGGCGCCTTGTCAGCGACGACTACTCGGGCGACCCGGCGCAACGGCTCGTGTGGGAATGCCACAGCGGACATCGCTTCGAGGCATCCCTCCAACTGGTGCTCGCCGGCGGACACTGGTGCCCCGACTGCCTGTCAGACCACTGGGACAACTTCTCCGACGTGGCCCAACACAACCCCTTCTTTGCGCAGGTTTACAAGAGATAACCGTCCCTCTTGCACGTCGTTAGATGAGGGAGGAAAGTCTTTGATAATTCCAAAATATTCACTATTTTTGCAATCCAAATTTCACACCACCTCTATGCTTGATTGTTTTAGAAAAATATCTCCTACTGCGGTTTTCATTCTGTTGAGTGTCTGCAGCATGGCATAAATGGTATAAGCCCCACGGGTTTATACCATTTTTTATTACATAAAAAAATAAATATCAAACGATTACAACAATGGACATCACATTTATTATCACCGCCATATTGACGCTTACAGCGGGTATTGGTGTTTTTCTGGTTGCTTGTCAGATGATGAGCGCCCACCTCGAAGCCGTATCATCGAAAAGGTTAAAGCAGCTATTTTCCAAGACGGGCAAAAACAAATGGCTTGGCGTGGGTATCGGCACCGTAGGCACCGCCGCCATACAGAGTAGTGGTGCGGTGACGGTGATGGTCATCGGCTTTGTCAATGTGGGCATTCTCTCGTTGACACAGGCGGCCACCATCATCTACGGCGCCAACATCGGCACCACGGTCACGGCGCAACTGGTCGCCTTGGGCATGTTTGGCACCAACAGCATCTCCACCACCCTCATTTTTGCGGCTTTTGCGGGCATTGGCGCTTTTATGCACCTCTTCAGCAAACGCAACACCACCAAACAAGTGGGCGGCATCCTGACAGGCTTCGGACTCCTCTTCGTGGGCCTCTCCATGATGGCCAACGCCATGGATGAGTTCGCCGCCTTAGACTCCGTCAAACAGTTTCTCGCCAGCATCAACAATGCCGTGCTTTTGGTAGTGGTCGGCGCCATCCTGACGGCCATCATACAATCGTCGTCGGTGATGACATCCATCGCCATCACGATGGTCGTATCGGGACTGATCACCCTCAACCAAGGCATCTATCTGACGATGGGAAGTAACATCGGCTCGTGCGTTGTAGCCGTCATTGCTGGTGTGACGAGTGGCACCGCTGCCAAACGTACTGCAACCATACACCTGATATTCAACACAATGGGTGTTTTAATCTTCATGCTGATAGGTTTTGTGCTCCGTATCTCAACAGGTGGCAACTGGAGTTTTGGTGTGCTGTTTGAACGCCTCTTCCCTGCCGCACCGCAACTGCAACTGGCTATGTTCCATACCGTTTTCAACGTCTGCACTATGCTGGTGGCCATGCCGCTGACCAATGCGCTGGTCAATCTGGCTTGTAGAATGGTGAAAGAGACTCCTCAAGAGAAAAGCGACGAACCCCATTTACGGTTTCTCGATGAACAGATGCTGCGCACACCGGTGGTCGCCATCCGCCAGCTGAAGGCCGAAATAGAAAACATGGCAGAACTTGCCCTGCAGAACTTCCAACGGGCGATTTACATTGTTACAACACTGGACTACAAAGAGATAAAAGAGTTTAGAAAGACTGAAATCCTATTGAATTACCTCAACAACGAACTGGTAAACTATACGGTAAAACTTTCAGGAAAGAGGCTCAACAGTTTTGACCGGCGCTATCTTTCCTCCACCATCCGCTCGGTAAGCGATCTTGAGCGTATCGGCGACTATGCGGAGAACATCGTCGAATATGCCGACGCACTGAAAGAGCAGAACGCCTCGTTCTCGAAGGAGGCCATTGCAGAAATCATGAAAGTGGAACAACTGATTGTCGCCTTGTATAAGGAGACGATTCAAGCCTACCACAAACTCGACCTTGAAGCGCTTAAGCGTGCCGACCAGATTGAGGATGAGATAGATGACTATACCAACATGATGGAACGTAACCACATAAACCGGCTGGTCGACGGCGTATGCACCCCCTCTGTGGGAGCAGAATACCTTTCGCTGGCGCAAAACTCAGAACGTATTGCCGACCACCTTATCAATGTCGCCAACACCATTAAGGAGTTGGTATAACCTTACTTTTTCTTGTTGTAATACTCCAAGCCAAGACGCACGTTCTCTTTCACCGCCTTGGACGAATAGGTGGCGCCCGACACGGCATCCACGTCGGCTTTCAGCGCTTGCTTTACGGTCATGCCATTCCAAGCACCCAACAATTCCTGTTTTACCGCTTCAAAGAAGTGAGGTGTCTCGTCGTTGGGCAACGCCTCTATTTTCTGAATTTTATCGTCTTTGATGTAAATCTTTAGCGGCGTAGTGCCCATATAGCCTCTCACTTCGGGTGCCAACTTCGTGGTATTCACTACATAAACGCCATTCTCCTTGGTCATGATACCATCACCAGGCGCAAAGCTGATGAACATCACAGCGGCTGCCACAACCACAATCAGACATGCAGCCATCAATATCCATTTCTTCATATTTTACATCTTTAATAACTTAATAATCAATATAATAACACCTTACTTCAACTGCGTATCAAACCAGTCGATGAAGTTGCGGTGCCACAGTAGGCTGTTCTGCGGTTTGAGCACCCAGTGGGTTTCATCGGGGAAGTAGAGGTAGCGGGCATCGAGGCCACGCAGTTTGGCGGCATTGTAAGCGGCCATACCCTGCGAAGCGACAATGCGGAAGTCGAACTCTGAATGGATGACGCACAGCGGCGTATTCCACTTATCCACAAAGCGATGCGGCGAGTTGGCATAACTCTTCTTCACCTTAGGATTATCCCAATCCCAGTAGGGACCGCCCAAATCCCAGTTGACAAACCAAAGTTCTTCTGTTTCAAGATATTGCTGTTCGAAGTTAAACATACCGTTATGTGCGAGGAAGGCCTTGAAACGGCGACCGTCCTGATAGCCCTTCACATCGTGGTTGTGGCCCGCCAGCCAGTAGATACTGAAGCCACCGAAGCTGGCCCCGCAAGCACCGACACGCTCCTTGTCGATTTGCGGCATATTATCGGCGAAGTAGTCGGCAGCGGTCATATAGTCCTGCATGCAGAGTCCGCCATAGTCGCCGCTAATCTCCTCCAACCACTCCATGCCAAAGCCCGGGCAACCGCGGCGGTTGGGGGCGATGATAAAGTAGCCGGCGCCACTCATCACCTCGAAATTCCAACGCGTGCTCCAGAACTGGCTAACCATCGACTGTGGGCCGCCCTCGCAGAAGAGCAACGCAGGATAGGTCTTGGTGCTATCGTAATCGTAAGGATAGATGAGCCAGGTGAGCATATCCTTGCCGTCGGCAGTCTTTATCCAATGGGGTTCGGTCTTGCCCATACGCACCTGCGAGAGCACCTCATCGTTGACGGAGGTAAGCTTACGGCCTTCGGCCTTGTCATCGTTTAAATTATACACATAAATCTCTGAAGGATACTGCATTGACACTTGATTGGCATACAATTTGTCGCCCACCAGCTCGAAGCCGTGCACATCGTGATAGCCATTCGACAGCTGACGAACGGCCTTCGTCTCACGGTTGAAGCCGAAAATCTCGTAAGTGCCGCGATAGCCGACCACGGCCAGCAGCTCTTTGTCGTCGGCGGTCCAGTTGATGCCGCTCACACTGTAATCAAACTCGGCGGTCAGGTCGGTGCGCTCGCCCGTAGCGAGGTCGGCCACCATCAGGCGCGCCTTGTCGCTCTCGTAGCCGTCGCGCTCCATGCTCTCCCAAGCCACCATCTTGCTGTCGTGGCTAAACACGGGATTCTGGTCGTAGCCCATAATGCCTTCGCTGATGTTGCGGGTGGTGCCTTTTTCGATATCATAAACGAAAATGTCGCTGTTGGTCGAGAGGGCGTAATCCTTACCCGTTTTCTGGCGGCAGGTGTAGGCAATCAACTTGCTGTCGGGGCTGTAGTTGAACTGCTCAATGCCACCCCACGGGCGCATGGGGCACTCAAAGGTGCTGTCGATAAGGGCGGTGGCATGTTCAATGTCGAGCGTGCCGTCAAGCTTGGCGAGGAAAATCTGCGGGTACTCATCCACCCAATTGTCCCAATGGCGGTACATCAGGTCCTCGTTGATGCGGCCGGTGGTCTTGTCGAGGCCTTCGTACAACTTATTCAGATGCTCGGGGCGTTGCACGGGCTTGGTGGCGATATAGACTATCGACTTGCCATCGGGCGCGATTTTGAAGCCTTCGATGCCATTCTCGAATGTAGCCAGCACCTTCTCTTTCTTGCTGTTCACATCCATCGAGAGCAACTCACTGCCGCGACAGAACAGCAGCGTTTGATTGTCGAGCCAAGCGGGATTGAACTCGCTCTTGGCGGTGGTGGTCAGCTGTTCGGCTTTGCCGCCGTTGGTGGGCAACAGGTAAAGTTCGGCGTTGCCTTTATTCTCGTCCATGTCGTAATAGGTGACCGTGTAGGCCAGCAGTTTGCCGTCGGGCGACACGGCGCTCTCGCCCATCTTGCCCAGCGCCCACATCACATCGGGCGTGAACTGTCCGTTTTTCACTTCAATGGCGGGTTTGCCAATAATTTTTTCGTCTTCTTTCTGTTCCATTTTCTTTGAGCAGGCACTTACTAAAGTCAGCAATGCCAATGCGATAATAGTTTTTTTCATATTTGATTTATATTGATTCCTAAACGAATGTGCAAAGGTACACTTTTTGCCATGATAAATTGCAATTTAATGAGGTACTTTTCTTACTTTTGCATCTCATCAACCATACCTGCTTACACTTATGCCCAGCAGTTGTCCAACTTCGTCAGCCTCTACCACGCGGACCTTTCGATTAGCAGAACTTACTGACCTTGAAACCATTATGACAGTCATTGGGGCAGCTAAAAAGACGATGCGCGCAGCGGGCAATTTCAACCAATGGATTCACGGCTATCCTACTGAAAGTGTGATCAGGAACGACATTCAGCTTCGTGGCGGTTATGTTGTGGAAGAAGCGGGCGAGATTGTCGGTTACTTTGCTTGTCTGCCATCACCAGAGCCCACCTACAGCCACATTTACGAAGGTGCTTGGATCGACGAGCCGCTACCCTATCACGTGGTGCATCGCATTGCCGGCCGCCCCGACAAGCACGGGCTTTTCAAAACCATGTTAGATTTTTGGTTTTCTATAGATGGCAATATTAGAATTGACACCCATCGTGACAATCAAATCATGCAGCATAATCTTCTCAAACACGGATTTACCTATTGCGGCATCATCTATCTCGAATCGGGCGACGAGAGGTTGGCATATCAGAAAATCAACAACTTATAAAAACTGCAATCTTTACCGAACCGTTTTCATTAGATAGATATTACCATCGGTATCGACAAGGTGGTAATGCACTGTATCATTGATAATTCTAGCAACCTGGTCCTCTTCGCCCTCGTAGTAACACCAATGATGGAGCAACATAAGATAATACTCAGCTCCGTAGCCCAGTCCCATCGGGAAAATATAGACACTGTCGCGAGCGGCCACTTGGGGTGTGAACATGGTAGTGGCACACACCGACGCATCCGCAGGGATTTCTTTGATTATGCGGCGAGCCGCCTTCACATTAAAATCGGGTTGGCGGTAATGACAGGCATCAAACACGCACAGGTTATCTCTGCGAATGAGGGTCCGAGGTGTATCAGTAGAATAGAGCAGCGTGCCGAAGGTCAGCAACACGGCCACCACACCACACCACTGCGCCAGGCGTTTGTGTGGATTTTGGCACAGCACCATCACGACGGCCACAGCCGACACAACAGCCACTTCCACATTATAATGCCACGTAATGCCCCAAAAGCCGACATCTCCAGCTAACATCTTCATAGCTACCGGCGGAATTATCATCAGCAGATAATTGGGCTTGACAAACAAAAACAGACCTCCAGAGAGCAACACGCAGATAAAGAATTCTGTTTTTAGCCCATCTCCTGTGGCATCAGGAGTGAAATTGGTGAAAAAGTCGCGTATGGCCTCCAACGGATGGGACAGCACCCACTTAGCCACGCCGCTCATTCCATTGCCCATCCACTCATATCGCCAAAAACCGCGTCCACTTCCAAACGAAGGCATCACCCACATCGTCACCACCACAAAATAGAGCACACAACCCAAAGTCGTATAACCCAGAACTCTGCGCATCAAGCGATTGTGACGCCAATCCCACAGCAACGCCAACAATACAAACACAACCCATAACGCCGAGGTTTCCTTAGCAATAGACATGGCGAAAGCCATCAACACCACGCCCCACGGTTGCTCTTTCTTCACAAAATAGAGCAGCCACGGCAACATCAAGGCACTGACCACATTCGAGTGATAATCAAAAGCCATGGCATGCCATACGCCAAAGTTCAGGCCAAGCAGCAACATGGCCAACATGGGAATCACCTCGCTCTCGGTATACAGACGCGCCAATTTGTAGATGCCCCACAGTCCCATGACCAGAGCCAACAGTTGTACAATCAGCAAAGTGTATTCACCGAAAACATACACCAATGGCGAGAGCAACACCAGATAGAGGTCAAAATGGTCGCCAAATTGATTGCCCGGCTGCCAGAGATAGAAGCTGCAGTCGTTCATCCTTAGATGTGCATGGTCGTAAAGCGTCTTGGTATATAAACCCAAATCAAGGCCATACGTGCGAAACATCCAATGGTTGACAAACGACAGCAACACATAGAGCCCTGCAAAACACAACAGCGCTCCAACGATAATGGGTACACGGTATCGAGATAAGAATTTTTCCATATTGGCCACAAAGATAGTGATTTTTACAAAGAGAAAAATGTATTTTTGCATTATGAAAAAAATCCTTCTCACCCTTTCCGCTCTCTTCGTCTGCCTCTGCTTGTGGGGCCAAACGCCGCTCAAGAAGGTTTACAACGAAGACATCAATCCCAACACACAGATTGACAACGCCATAGCGCAAGCCAAGGCTGAGGGCAAGTTCGTCGTCTGCCAGGTGGGCGGCAACTGGTGCCCGTGGTGTCTGCTCTTCGCCGACTTCGCCACCCGCGACACGCTGGTCAGCCAGACCATCGCCGACAACTTTGTCTTCATCCATGTCAACTACAACCCGCGCCAGCACGACGATGCCGTCAAGGCGCAACAGGCCGCCACGATGATGAAACGCCTCGGCAACCCCGCCCGCTTCGGCTTCCCCGTCTTCGTCGTCCTGAACGAGAAAGGCAAAGTGCTCCACATCCAAGACTCCAGCTTCCTGGAGGAAGGCCGCGGCTACAACCAAGAGAAAGTGCTGCGGTTCTTTAAGAACTGGACACCCCAAGCGGTGAAAACGGAGAGATGAGAGATGAGAACGGAGAGATGAGAACGAAAATAAATTCAAAATTCAAAGAACAAAGAACAAATTCAATTTATAATTTATAATTTACAATTTACAATTAATATAACTTCATAACCCAATAATACTTAACTTCTTAGTTCCTTAACTCTTTCTCACTATTCACTCCTCACTTCAACAATTCAACAATCCAACAATTCAACAACCATAAACCCCCACCCCCATGTACGACAAAGACCACGGGCTATACATTGCCCACTGCGCCAACGGAGCGCTCTCTATCCAAGGTAAAATGGCCAACCGCCACGGCCTCATCGCTGGCGCCACAGGTACCGGCAAGACCGTCACCCTGCAGGTGATGGCCGAAACGTTCTGCCAGGCCGGCGTGCCCTGCTTCATGGCCGACATGAAAGGCGACCTCTCAGGCATCAGCCAGACAGGCCAGATGAGCGGCTTTATCGAGAAACGACTGCCCGAGTTCGGCCTCTCGGCGCCGGAGTTCCAATCGTGCCCCGTGCGCTTCTACGATGTCTTTGGCGAACAGGGACACCCCATCCGCGCCACCGTTTCGCAGATGGGCCCGCAACTGCTGTCGCGACTGCTCGGCCTGAACGAGACACAGGACGGTGTGCTCAACATCGTCTTCCGCATCGCCGATGAACGCGGCCTGCTGCTGCTCGACATGAAAGACCTCCGCTCGATGCTCGACTACGTGTCGAAGCACGCCAAGGAGTACACCACCCAGTACGGCAACATCTCCACCGCCTCTGTAGGCTCCATCCAGCGCGCCCTGCTGCAACTCGAGAACCAAGGCGCCAACCAATTCTTCGGCGAGCCGTCGTTCGACATCTACGACTTCCTGCAGACCGAAGGCGGCAAAGGCGTGATGAGCGTGCTGGCAGCCGACAAGCTGATGATGCAGCCCAAGCTCTACAGCACCTTCCTGCTGTGGCTGCTCTCGGAGCTCTACTCCACCCTGCCCGAAGTGGGCGACCTGGATCTGCCCAAGCTGGTATTCTTCTTCGACGAAGCCCACATGCTCTTCGAGGACACCTCGAAAGCGCTGACCGACAAGATTGAGCAGGTAATTAGACTGATACGAAGCAAGGGCGTCGGCATCTACTTCATCACGCAGAGCCCCACCGACATCCCCGAGAACATCCTCGGCCAGCTCGGCAACCGCGTGCAGCACGCCCTGCGCGCCTACACACCCAAGGATCAGAAGGCCGTGAAGACAGCCGCCGACACCTTCCGTCCTAATCCCGACTTCAAAACCGACGAAGCCATCATGAACCTCGAGACTGGCGAGGCATTGGTCAGCTTCCTCGATGCCAAAGGTGCGCCTAACATTGTAGAGCGCGCCAAGATACTCTTCCCGCTGTCGCAGATTGGCGCCATCAGCGAAGGCCAGCGCCTCGACATCATCAAGCAGAGCCGCATCTACGGCAAGTACGACACGCCCATCGACCGCGAAAGTGCGTTCGAGCAACTGCTCAAAGAGAGCGAAGAGGAAGCCTTAGCCACCCAGGAAGAAGCCACTGCACCCGCCACACAAGAGACCAAGGGCGGCAAAACGGCCGCCAAGAAGGGCATCTTCTCCAAGGTGCTCAAGGCCGTCTTCACCGCGGTTACTGCCACCGTGGCCACGGCCGCAG
>JAEEGF011608856.1_pt1 | contig 12722 bp, 10 predicted proteins | sample 9134171 | NCBI WGS metagenome assembly JAEEGF01 (sample SAMN16246542, study PRJNA631951) | gut metagenome | biome: gut microbiome; feature: rumen; material: AP-attached | host: Bos | place: Iran: Karaj | collected 2018-10 | reverse complement strand
TTTTGTGGGGTTAATGGGGTTTTGTGGGGTTAATGGGGTTGATGGGGTTGATGGGGGGCTCGTTTTGCCTGGATTGCCCATTAGACCCATTAAACCCATTCTGCCCATTAGACCCATTCTGTCCATTCTGGTTATTATTGTCTCGCCAGGCTTTTCGGGCGCGGTACATTTCTTCTTTGATGCCGCCATTTTCTAGGAAGGCTTGTTTCTTCCATTCGATAAGGCCTTTGATGAGTACGTCGCATTGGTGGATGAGGGTGATGGCAATGTTGGCAATGGTCTCGTCGGAGCGGTCTTTGATTTTTTCGCGGTAGATGGCTGAGTCGAGATGCCGTTTGCAGAACTCGCGTGTCTGGATGCAACGTGGGTCGTTGTAGGCCCATTGCTCCAGACCACGCACACGTAGATAGTCTTCGTAGTCGAGTAGCAGTTCGTGCAGCGAGGCACGGTTGATGTTGGTGAGTTTGATTTCCATCTCCTTCGAGGTGATGCCGTCGATGGTGCCTTCTGCTAGGTTCTGCTTTCCGCTGCGGGCAGCTTGCACCATTTGGTCGATGGTACGGTCGCCTTTGTGAAAGAACTTGTTGGCAAAGAAATAGGTTACATCATAGATGCACTCCGCTTTGCGGAACGCCTTCAGGGTTCTGTAGTTATTATCTTGCCGTATGAAGTTCTTGTCGGTCATGCCTTATTTGATATTTACACCAGTTTGTTGGGCGGAGTGGATAGTGAAGCGTGTGGTGCGGACTGCGGCATAGTCGGTGGCATCTTTGGGTTTGAGGATAATTTGATATTCGCCTGGAATGAGTAAGATGCGCTCGGTGATGCTGTCGGGATTGAGATTGCAAACCCATTGTAGCTCGCCGTTTTTATAGACGAAGATGCTGCCTGTGGTGATGGTCTGAGGCTTGTTAAGTGCGAGTTGTCCGGGTAAGGGTAGCTGGAGGTCGGTGTCCGAGCCGCTGCGTACCGTCACGTTGTTGAGTGCCAGTATGGGGGTGGAGAGCACCTCGATGTCGTAGGTACCAGCCAGATAGTGGGAGGCAGTGCCGAGGGGGTGGTAGGAGAGAATGTCGGATTCACCATGTCGGCGTACCAGCACAGAGTAGGTAGGAATTTGAAAGGGGGTGCGTTTGTCCTCGAAATGGATGCGTAGTCTGCCTTGTGGGGCAACGATGGGGAGGTGGTTGTGACGTGAGGCCTTTAATTGCTGGGTCGGCAGACGGAGGGGAGGGGTAGTGAAGAGGGTGATGTCATAGCTGACAAGCGGATCGACTGTGAGAGTGTCGACTGCGTCGCCGATGGCGTAGTGGTAGATGGTGGCGTATTTGGCAGCATGGGTCTGGTGGTCATAGAAGACCACAGGCACTTCGGTCTCATAGGGGGTATGGCTCTCGTCGGTGAGGGATAGAGTGACACGTGCTTTCTGGTCGGAGAGGAAAAATACCTCATGTAAGGTCTCGTCTAACATTTCTTCTGCTGGAAGAAATGAGAAGCGGCCAGCACAGTCAAGTTTGTGTTGGAAATCCTCCGCGTTGCCAATGCCGATGATGAAGGTTTGCACCACGGTGCCGCTTTGTTGCACTTGTCGTGCCACTTCGCAGATGTTGCCACCACAGTCGTCCATACCGTCGGTGATGATGAGAATGATGTTGCGGGCCTTGCCGTCGTGAGGGAAGTCGTTGATTGAGTTGGTGAGTGCCGAGACTGCGGTACAGCCCCCGTTGGGGACTAAGGTCTTGATTTTGCTTTGCAGCTTATAGCGGTTGTCTGTCTCGAAGGGGACTTCAAGCTGGGTGCCGTAGGCATCCTTGTTGAGGTGACCGAATACGCGAAGAGCCACCTCCATGTCGGAGGTGCCGTGGATGCTGTCGAGAAGGCGTAGCAGCACCTTCTGCGTCACCTTGATTTTGGGCTCACTCTGCCACTTATCCCACATACTGTTGGAACAGTCAAGGATAATAAGCACACGCGTCTTTTCGGGTGTGGCGGCAGTTTTCTGAGCCATGCCCATAAAGGCGGGAAGCAAAAGCAGCAGTATAAATACCAGTCGTCTCAAAACTAGAAGTCTCCGAGCGTTTCAGGGAGTTGTGCAAGGGCTTTGGGCAGATCGTCGGCGGAGAGGACGGAACCGTGGTATTTATTGATACCCTGCATGAAGTCTACGCCATAGCCCATTTCTGTGGTGAGGATGACGACAACGGGTTTGCCTTGGCCAGTGAGCGACTTGGCCTTTGCCATGCCGTCAAGCACTTGCTGCATGTCGTTGCCGTTTTCAATGACTACCACGGTCCACATGAAGGCTTCGAACTTGGCCTTAAGGTCGCCGAGGTCCATGACCTGCATGGTGGTGCCGTCGATTTGCTGGTGGTTGTAGTCAATGGTGGAGATGAGGTTATCGACATGCTTGGCACCGGCAAACATGACGGCCTCCCAAATCTGACCTTCTTGCAGTTCGCCGTCACCGTGGAGGGTGTAGACGAGATGGCTGTCGCCAGTCATCTTTTTGCCGAGGGCGGCACCGATGCCTACGCTAAGACCCTGACCAAGGGAACCGCTGGCCATACGGATGCCGGGAAGGCCGTGCTCGGTGGAGGGGTGTCCTTGTAGGCGTGTGCCAAATTGGCGGAAGGTTTTAAGTTCTTCGACGGGGAAGAAACCACGGCGAGCCATCGTGCTGTAAATAACAGGGGTAATGTGGCCCTGCGAAACAAAGAGCATGTCTTGTCCGTTGCCGTCCATGGTGAAGTGGTCGGGGTCGTGCTGAAGGATGTTGAACTGCATGGCAGTCATCCAGTCGGCTGTGCCGAGCGAGCCGCCCGGGTGACCCGATTTGGCGGCAGTGGTCATACGTAGAATGTCGCGACGCACCTGCGTGGCGATAGATTGTAGTTCTTGGGTGGTTTTCATTATGAGATGTTTAAATGTTGCTATTAACGACAAAAATCATCGAGGAAAAAAGTCCCGATGAATGAAGATGCGTAACGATTGGTGGCAGGAGTTGCCGACGTTACTAGAGTTTGAAGATATATTGGCGGCTGTTCTGGTCGTAACAGATCAGCTCTTCTCCCTGACGGGTGCAGGTGACGGCGAGGGCGTTCTCGTGCTCGTCGGTGACGCTGCCCTTGCCCTTGTTGCCATTCATAGTGATGTGGCCCCAGACACGTCCGTTTGCACCATGGCCGGAGATATAGAGTACCTCCTGCTTAGGAGCCTCTTTTTTGACGGCTTGACGGTGGGTGGTGGGCACTGGAACGGGTTCCTCGGTGATGATTTCGGGTTCGGGTTCAGGCTCGGGTTCGGGCTCTGGTTCGATCATGACCGTGTCCAAAACGGGTTCATTGTCGTTCTGCGACTGGTGGCAGCCGACAAACAGAAGTGGCGTAACCGCCATCGAAATGAGTAATAAACAACCTTTTTTACTAATCATAATACTACAATATTTGAATGTACAAAATTACACAATTCTTTTCAATAATTCAGCGTTTTGCAGAAAAATATTTTTGTTATTCCAAAGTATGAGAAAAAAAATGTAAATTTGCAAATTCGCCTAGTGTGCGGAAAAATAATCGAATGTACAGAATAACAGCGTGATATGAATAAAAAGTCGATAATAGGAATAGCCCTAATTTTTGCCATATTTGTTGGCTACATGTGGTGGATTGCCCCCAGCAAGGAGGAAATAGCCGAGCGACAGCGTGTGAATGATTCCATTCGTCAGGCGTATTTGGATAGTGTGTCGTATGCCGACAGCGTTGCGGATGTGAAGGCGCATTTGGACAGCCTTGCGATGCAGGGCGACACCAGTGCTCAGCGTCAGTTGCAGATGAACCAGCGTGGCGACATGGGTGTGTTCAACGGCAATGCCTTTGGCGACACGGTGAACGTGACAGTCAAAAACGAACTGATGACGGTCAGCTTCTCAAACATGGGAGCGCAGGTCCGCGAGGTGGTGCTGAGCCAGTATACCACTTACGACAGCCTGCCCCTGCAACTTATCACCCCTGCGGATGATAACATGAACCTCATTTTCTCGACCGAGGATACGAGGGTCATCAACACGAAGGACCTGGTGTTTACCGCCTATCGTGTAGTTGGTGATGGCGAGCTGCTGCCGATAACGGCCGACAGTGCATACGAGATAGCCTCGAACGAGTCAATCCACCTGAGTTTCCGTGCATACGTGGGTGACAGCAACGGTGTGAGCCAAGACAGGTATGTCGAGTTTCGTTATATTGTGGTTGGTGATGAGTATGATGTGCATTACGACATCAACTTCCATGGGCTGAAGGATGTGGTCCGCGCAACGGACTATATGGACTTCGAGTGGCACAATCGCATGAACCGACAGGAGAAGGTGGATGCCAGCAGCCGTGGCAGTCGCAATAGAAATAAAGACCCGGAGAAGTTCTACTCCAGCATCTACTTTAAAGCCGCCAAGGACGATGTGGACGAGGTGGGTCGTGGCCGTGACGGCGATAAGAACGTGAAGACCTCGGTGGAATGGGTGGCGTTTAAGCAGCAGTTCTTCTGCGCCATACTGGTGGCCGACAGCACCTTTGAGAATGCCTACATGACCCAGACTACCGACAAGAGCAACGCGGATGCCAAGTATCTGTGCGACATGAGCAGCACCATCGGTCTCACCTATGCCAGTGAGCATGACTGCACAATGGGTATGAAATTCTATTTTGGTCCAACCAAGTATCGCGATCTTCGCGCCATGCACCGTGGCTTTGAGAAGATGCTGCCATTGGGTTGGTGGGTGTTCTCCAAGTTTGTGAGTCGCTACCTGATTATCCCGGTGTTCAATTTCTTGGAAACATTCAATTGGAACTACGGTATCATCATTATTGTCTTCACCATTCTGCTGCGACTGGTGCTGTTCCCCCTGACGTTCAAGTCCTATCAGGGTTCTGCCATCATGCGTATCCTTAAGCCTGAGATGGATGCTCTAAACAAGAAGTACCCCAATCCCGAAGATGCCATGAAAAAGCAGCAAGAGATGAGCAAGATACAAAAACGAGCGGGCTACAGCCCCATGGCTGGCTGCCTGCCTATCTTGTTGCAGATGCCCATACTTACTGCTATGTTTATGTTCTATCCTGTGGCTATCGAGTTGCGACAGAAGCCTTTCCTTTGGTGCAACGACCTGTCGACCTACGACAGCATCCTTGACCTCGGATTCAACATACCCCTGTATGGCGACCATGTGTCGCTCTTCTGCCTGCTGATGTTTGGAATGCAGTTCTTCTACACTTGGTACACCATGCGCGGACAGCAAATGAATGCTGCTATGCCCGGCATGAAATTTATGATGTACTTTATGCCCTTTATGATGCTGTTTATGTTCAACAGCATGGCAGCAGGTCTGAACCTCTACTACTTCTGCTCTCTCAGCATCACGATGCTGCAAATGGTGCTCATTCGCAAGTTCACCAGTGAGAAAAAAGTGCGTGCCCGCATGGCTGCCTACGATTCCAAGCACAAGAACACTCCTCAGAAGAAGAGTAAGTTCCAACAGCGATTGGAAGAGATGCAGCGCATGACAGAAGAGATGCAAAAACAACAGAAGAAAAGATAGTAATCAAAACTAAAAAATAGAAGTCATGGTTTTAGCATTAATCTCTATTTTCATCATCGGATACACCTGCATTGCGCTGGAGCATCCGCTGAAGGTCAACAAAACAGCAACAGCCCTTTTGTTGGGTACCGCCTTGTGGGCCGTTTTCTCGTTCTGCAACGTGGTTTTCCAACCCGACCTCGATATAGAGCAGTGGCGCTCGTTTATATCAGGCAACCTGGTTGAGAACCTGGGCGAAACAGCGGAGATAGTATTCTTTCTGCTGGGTGCTATGACTATTGTTACCTTGGTAGAAGACTATCAGGGTTTCCGCATCATCACTGACAAGATTACCACCACCAATAAGAAGAAGCTGCTTTGGGAACTGAGCATCCTCACCTTCTTCCTCTCGGCATTGCTCGACAACATGACCACTGCCATCGTCATGTGTGCCTTGCTCAGCAAGCTCATCGCTGACAAAAAAGAGCGTTGGCTCTTCGCCGGCATGGTCATATTGGCGGCTAATGCGGGTGGTGCATGGAGCCCCATCGGCGACGTGACCACCATCATGCTCTGGATTGGTGGCCAAGTGACTACGGTCAATATCATGGTGAAAACTCTGGTGGCCTCGCTCGTGTGCATGGCAGTGCCTGTCCTTATAGTGGGTGCCACACTCAAAGGCGACATCACACGTCCCAATAGCGAGAATAGTGGTGTGGAGGTCCCCGTGCATCTCCGCCGCCTCATCCTTATCATGGGTATTGCGGCACTCATTTTTGTCCCCATCTTCAAGACTATCACCCATCTGCCTCCCTATCTGGGCATGCTCTTCGGCCTGGGTGTGCTCTGGGTGACAACAGAGATTGTCAGCCGCAAGTATGAGAAGGATGGTCACAAACTGCCCACCGCAGTCAGCACACTGGAACACATCGACGTGCCTACCATACTCTTCTTCCTAGGCATTCTGATGGCTGTCGCCTGCCTGAAGGTGGCGGGTATTCTTGGCGATCTGGCCGGTGGCCTCAACGATGCCTTCCTCAACATCAGCATGGGCGACGAGCCGGTGGGATTCTTCCTCATTGACCTTATCATCGGAGTGCTCTCCTCGGTGGTGGACAATGTGCCGCTGGTGGCTGCCGTCATGGGCATGTATCCTATTACCGACGGTGCTCTCTTTGCTGTCAACCACCCCTTCTGGGAGTTTTTGGCCTACTGCGCTGGCACGGGCGGCAGCCTGCTCATCATCGGCTCGGCTGCCGGTGTGGCCGTCATGGGTATGGAGAAGATAGACTTTATTTGGTACCTTAAAAACATAACCTTGAAGGCTTTTGTCGGCTATATCGCTGGCGCACTCGTATTCGTCCTCATGGATGTAACCCTTTTTGAAAAAGTAGAATGGCTTCGAAACTTGGCATAGCCTTCCGCCATTGGCGTAGCCGTTCGGCTGGACGCAAATTGCTCGACATCGTTGTGTGGCTCTTTGCGCTTGCGGGATTTGGCATAGTGGGAGCATGGGGTGTCTATCAGTTGGGTTTCACCAAAGACCGTGGAACGAAGGATGACAACTATCGTTATATGCTTTCGGTCAATGAAATGCAGCTGCTGAAGGATGCCGAACTCACCGAACAGCAAGTACACGAACGTTGGATGCGTCAGTATGTCAAGCTGGCAGTCTTCTCTAAATTCTACCCTACCAATGCACAGTTGATTACTCAGGCGGCCCAGTTTGGACACGACCCCATGCATGTCGACCGTATGCTGGCAGCCTGCAGCATGTATATCGACGACCTGTCGGAATACAACGACCTGCTCCGCAAAGTGGAGGCTGTGCTGAACGAACATCCCCAACAAGAGACAGGCAATGTCATCCCGTGGATGGCAGACGTTGAGTGGCAAGCACTGCGCGAGGCAATCGTTCGCGATAAGGCACTTATCATCGAGGCAGGTCGCCTCACCGGGGTAGAGCCCCGACTGATTGTCGGCTGTCTGATAGGAGAGCAAATACGCCTCTTCCATTCCAACCGCGAGCAACTGAAAAAGTTTTTAGGTCCCGTCAAAGTGCTCAATGTCCAGTCCCAGTTCTCCTACGGTGTCAACGGCATCAAGATTTCCACTGCCAAGGCCATTGAGGAACACCTCAAAGACCCCAGTTCCGAGTTCTATATGGGCAAACGCTACGAGCACCTGCTCGACTATACCGTAGAGGGCACTGCACAAGACGACGAACGCTACAACCGTTTGGTAGACTATCGCAACCACCTCTATTCCTACCTCTACACCGCCTGCATCCTGCATCAGACCATGCTGCAATGGAAGCGCGCAGGCTACGACATCAGCAACCGTCCCGACATCCTCTTCACCCTCTTCAATGTGGGTTTTGCACAGTCCATACCCAAGCCTAATCCCGTATGCGGCGGTAGCCATATCAAGGTGCACGACCGTGTCTACACCTTTGGCGCTATCGGCTTCGACTTCTACTATTCAGGCGAGCTGGCGGAGGATTTCCCTTTCTGGCGCGAGCACTTCATCCCTGGCGACCGCGAGCTCACCGAAGAGGAGTTGGACTATATCCAGGGTAGCGTCAGCAACTGCAAGCGCCCGCCCCGTGGCTGGGAATACCGCAAGGCCGACAGCACACAGGTGCAGCAGCAGCCCACTGTCGTCTATGTCGCTGAGGAAGAAGACGAGTACGCAGGCACCTATGCCAACGAATAATTGTTGGTTGAAAAAGTCGAAAAATGAGAGTCAAGAATTGAAAATTGCCATATCTATCGGTCTAATTTTCAATTCTTGATTTTTTATTTTTAGTCTGTAATATGTTGATATATTGCTCTGTTTGTAGTCTGTGGCAATTTTTTTTGACGAAAAAGGTTGTTAATTCAAAAAAAAGTAGTACTTTTGCAACCGCTTTTGAGGAACGTAATGTGGATTGTTGATGCTCTTTCCCATGCCGTTAAGAAAGCGGAAACAAAGAAAAAAGATAGTTAGTATTAAAGAAAATGGCAAAGAAGAATAAAGACGCTAGAGTGCAGGTTATCCTCGAGTGCACCGAGCAGAAAAACAGCGGTGTCCCCGGCATGAGCCGTTATGTCACCACCAAGAACAAAAAGAACACCCCTGAGCGTTTGGAGCTCAAGAAGTACAACCCGTACTTGAAGAAAATGACCGTTCACAAAGAAATCAAATAGTAAAGGAGATATAGAACTATGGCAAAGAAAGTTGTTGCAACCCTGAAGACCACCACTGGTAAGAGCTATGCCAAGGTTATCCGTATGGTTCGCTCTCCCAAGACCAATGCTTACACCTTCCAGGAAGACATCGTCCTGTCCGACCAGGTTCAGGAGTTCCTCAAGAAGAAATAAATTAGAGCACAGTAATAATATTTTTTTTCATACGCTTTTGTTTTAGCCTCCGTTGTGAAACGGGGGTTTTTTTGTTCTATATTGTTCACGGTTCTTGTTTATTGCAAAAAAATGTGTATTTTTGCAAAATCAAATAATGACGTTACGGTATGAGTATAGTGTTAAGAGTATGGCGGCTGGTAGCCTTGTGGCTCTTGCTAGGGGGACTGGCAGGTGTGAGGGTGTGTGCCCAGTCGGACAGCTACATATACGGCTACCAGTTCACAACGGGGGTGGACACCTCGATGTGGATTGATTGTAATACATGGGATAATGCTACATCTTATGGATATAGCAGTTTGTCCAACTATAATATTGGATTCGATTTTGAGATGCTTGGACAACTGGTGAGGTTTATTACTGTGTCGCCTTCGGGTTCAGTATATACTGGGTCCACTTCAGGGTATTCAGAGCATTATGGGCGCCCGCCTTTTGACCTTCAAAATCTAGCGTATGTTCCCGTACTAAGACCGATGGGGCTCTCGTTGTCCACTTACGTTAACAATGGCTATCGTCGGTGCAAGTTGCTGGGGGAGCCTGATAGCCATCTTTTTGTTTTGGATTATTTTGCTGGCCCTCAAAATTATCCTACTTGCCGTATGCAGGTGCAGTTTAGGGAAGAGGATAATAGTATTACTTTCCTCTATGGGGAAGTAACGGGGAATGTGCCAACTGATATTCAGATAGGTATAGCGGGTACTCAGACCGAATATATCATTGTCGACCAGTTGACACACACTGCTACCGATGAAATAATCAATGGTTCTGAGGTGAGAGGATGGCCTGGGCAGGGACGTTATTACAAGTTCACCCCCGTGTGTACGGTTCCGTCGCGGATAAGGTTCGATCCGTTGACAGCTACATCGGTTCGAGTCAGTTGGAACGGGGTAGGGCGTTATCGGGTAGAGTATGGCGAGGCGGGCTTTGTGCCGGGTACGGGCACCAGTGTTGATATGGAAGGTGGCGAATTGACATTGTATGACTTGGACGCAAGTATGGAGTATGATGTGTATGTGAGTAAATATTGTCCCGACAGCTCATTGGGAGGACAGGTATATGCCCGTTACTACTTATCGTATTGCACTTCGAACGAATGGATTGGGAATAGAATCCGTTATTGGGATTTGAATGCACCAAGTGTGACATGCCGTAGTGGGATCTTTAATACTCCCGATGCTGATACGGGTGCTATCGACTGTGGACCCTCAGACCGTAGGTCTCGGCACACTGTGCATAACGACCCGACCGAGTTGGATTCTATCACAGGAAACGCATTGTTGAAAGTCCCGCCAGGATATTGTTGCTCAGTGCGTCTCGGCAATTGGGAAAATGGTGCTGAGCAGGAGTCGGTAGAGTATACTTTGACTGTGGACACGAACGATTATGACCTGCTATTGCTCAACTATGCAATAGTGGAACAACAGCCAAACCACAATCCCGAAGAACAGCCCTATTTCACATTTAGCATACTCGATACCTTTGGTCACTTGATTGACAACTGTTATTATGCCAATTTCATTTCGGGCGACTCCTCCGGTTGGCAGCACGCTCCTCATAATTATGGTATAGTTTGGCGCGACTGGTCTGCAGTGGGTGTAGACCTTACCCCACTGCATGGGCAAATAATCCGTGTAAAACTCTCCAATGCCGACTGTAGTCTCGGTGGACATTTCGGCTATGCCTATTTCACATTGGAGAGCGGACACAAGAACCTCCGTCTGATGGCGTGTGGGGCATCCGAGGCCAACACCCTCTATGCGCCCAAGGGTTTCACCTATCGATGGTACAGGTCCGATAATCCGGGCGATACGTTGTCGACGGCCGACTCGTTGTACGTCACCGACGACGGCTACTACCTCTGCGATGCCACCTACCGGCTATCGGGGCTGAATTGCGGATTCACCGTGTCGGCATACGCCGGTGTGCGCTTTCCCGCAGCCGCATTCAGTATGGATTACTTAGACTCGTGCGGCAGGCATATCCGTTTTGTCAATGAGAGCTTTGTGGCACACGACAGTGCGCATACGCTCACCTCCACCGAGCCTTGCGAGCAATACCTCTGGGTGTTTGACGACAGCACCACCAGTACACTCATCAACCCTATGCATGAATTTGACACGGGGACCCATACCGTAACGCTCTATGCCATCTTGGGCAACGGGGAATGCACCGATTCGGTGAGCCATACCTTCAGGATCACCAACGTAGATGATACGATTTATGCCACCATATGCCCCGGCACGCCTTATTACTTGGAAGACACGGTATTCATGGATTCAGGAACCTATCATTACGAAGACCTTTGCGGCTCGTTCCTACTGCATCTGGCTTATTTCGACACCGCGTTCTATTCATCGTATGACACCATTTGTCAAGGCCGCTCTGTTGATTTCTATGGCTCTACCTATTTCACCTCGGGTATCTATGCACACCATTGGACAACTAATGGGTGCGACACGGTGGAAATGCTTCACCTACATGTGCTGCCTACCGTGGAGACGCAATTGGCCGACACATTCCTATTGGGCACCCTCTACCATTTTGGAAGCGAGGACTATGCCCTGCCGGGGGTGTATAAGCAGCTGTTTTCCACCGTCGAGGGTTGCGACAGCGTGTGCATCTTGCGCCTGAGCAGTCTCGAGCGGCACGACACCACTGTGTGTGTGGATGGGATGCCGTTTGCGTGGCGGGGATGCCATTTCGCTCAGGCAGGTGTGGACACGTTGGGGCTAAGGTCCGTGTCAGGGACCGACAGCATCGTGGTGCTGGGCGTTTTGGTGCGGCAGCGTCCTGTGGCGCAATTCGTGGCGGAACCGCATTGCGACAGCGGCGGCTACTACCTTGTCCCGCTCTCCGACACACTTGTCTACCGTTGGGCGGCGCAACCTCCCGATATGCAATTACCTTTGGGCGGGGTTGTGGGCAGCAGTTTCCCCGACGGCCTGCGACTAGAGCCAAGGGGAACGACAGTATATTACATCACTACTGACTATACCGATGCCCCGCAGTGCCCGGTTGCCGACACATTAGAGATTGAGCCTGTCCCCGTCGTCAACGCCCAGCTCCGCGTGTCGCCGTCGTGGTTGTGGGGCGATAATCCAGAATTGACTGCCACCGATATGGGCGACACCTCGTGGTGGCGCGAGTGGTATGTCAACGGGGTGTTGCAAGGCGAATCGGGTGCACGGTTGCTCTACCGCGCCGACGTGGGCGACGACAGCCTGCGAGTGATGCTGATAAACTATAGCGAATTGTGCTCCGACACGGCATACGCCACCGTAGGGATTAGCCGTCAGGAACTCTGGTTCCCCAATGTATTCACACCCGATGAGCCGACGAACAATCTGTTCCGCGGCTATGGGGTGAACATTGTCCGATACGACTTGAAGGTTTTCACCAAGTGGGGCAATCTCATTTTCCGCACACATAATCTGGAGGACGGCTGGGACGGCACCTACAATGGGGTTCGCAGCCCTATAAGTGCCTATGCCTACCGCTGCGACTACAGCACTTTCAACGGAGAGACGAAAACGGTAATAGGTACTGTGACGCTCCTGCGGTAGCCTCGGCCTGCATTTCCCGACCTTTTCCTATCAAGCCTCTTTCTCTTAGGATTCAATCAACTATTCTTTCTCTTTTTGGATTTTTATTAATCCTATTTTATCGTTTTTCCATAGTTCTTTTATTATTCATAAACGAACTGTAAATGAACTATAAGGCTCTAGTTTGATAAAAGACTGATTTTTTACAGCCTCGAA
>JAEEGF010348423.1_pt1 | contig 12722 bp, 8 predicted proteins | sample 9134171 | NCBI WGS metagenome assembly JAEEGF01 (sample SAMN16246542, study PRJNA631951) | gut metagenome | biome: gut microbiome; feature: rumen; material: AP-attached | host: Bos | place: Iran: Karaj | collected 2018-10 | reverse complement strand
GTCCTAATATATGGTTGTGGAAATTTCACCACTGCCGGTGGAGAAGATGTCACCATAACCTCTATCTCGTTAACAATTGGTTCTGGCGATGGGAGCAATGAAATAACTGCAAATTCAGGTACATACGAAGAAAACACATGGACTGGTTCTGCTAATTCTGTAACATTCTCGGTTGGTGGCACAACTGGAAACAGACGTCTTGCCGGAATCTCTGTCTCCTACACTGTCGAGAGTAGTTCTGCTGTTGCCACCACAATCACAATTGACGATAGCGGTATCGACACCAATGATTTATTGTTGGACACCACAGCTGGTTCGTTGTCCGCAATAGTGAAAGCCGGAGAGAATGTAATAGAGGGCGCAACCGTTACTTGGAGTTCCAGTGATGAAAGTGTAGCAACTATAGATGGTAACGGAAAAGTTCACATGTATCAAGTCGGAACGACTACGATTACAGCCTCATACGCAGGAATTGAGGGTCAATACAAACCATCTTCAGCTACATACGATTTTACAGTGGAGGACTCTAATGCTCCTGGAAAAGAACATAATCCTTATTCAGTTGGTGAAGCACGTGTAGCTATTAATGCCGGGACTGGTGTAACAGATGTATATGTCAAAGGAATCGTGTCGGAAATCGTAACTCCCTATAACTCACAGTATGGCAATATCAGCTATAACATCTCCGAGGACGGAAGCACCACTTCAGGCCAGCTTCAGGCATATCGCGGAAAAAGCTATAATGGTGATAACTTCACATCAGAAGACGACATCCAAGTAGGTGATGAAGTGGTTATCTATGGTAATCTTACAAAATACGATGAGATTTACGAATTTGAAGCTAATAATCAGCTCGTCTCGTTAGTACGTAAAGCCCAACCGACTATTACTATCAATCCAAGTGAACTGAATCTGGAAGATGTAACTACTGCTGAAATCACGGTTTCTCCAACAGGATTTGCCGTTTCAACTTACACATCAAGCAATGAGGCTGTGGCAACCGTTGCTGACGGTGTTGTAACCGCAGTGGGAGCAGGAACAGCCATAATCACCGTAAGCTGGGAAACCCAGACTATCGACGGAACAGAATATGAAGCAGGCTCAAAAGAAATTTCTGTGACAGTGGTGGATCCAAATGCTCCTGGAACAGAAAACAATCCTTACACCGTTGCTCAGGCACGTGCTGCTATTGTTGCCGGGACTGGTGTAACAGGTGTGTATGCGAAAGGAATCGTATCGGAAATCGTAACTCCCTATAACTCACAGCATGGCAATATCAGCTATAACATCTCCGAGGACGGAAGCACCACTTCAGACCAGCTTCAGGCATATCGCGGGAAAAGCTATAATGGAGCGGCTTTCACCTCGGCTGATGACATCCAAGTAGGTGATGAAGTGGTTATCTATGGTAATCTGATAAAATTTAGAGACACTTATGAATTTGCAGAAGGCAACCAACTTGTAAGTCTTGTTCGTAGTGAGAAAGCCAATGCTACAGTTGAGATTAACAAGACCGAACTGAATCTGGCAGTTGAAAATGAAAAAACCGCTACAATAACAGTCACTCCTGCCGGCTTAAAAAATTTATCTTACTCATCAAGTAGTGAGGATGTAGCAACAGTTTCAGATGGAACAGTGACTGCAATAGCAGAAGGAGAAACAACTATAACTGTTAGCTGGGATGAGACGGAAATCGAAGATGTTGTTTATAAATCAGGAGAGAAGACTTTCGTTATTACTGTAATTGATAATGCTCCTGTGCAGTGCGTATTTGAGGAGGATTACTACACGAGATTCGATTTCACAAAGAACGGATGGGGACTGCCGGAAAACAGTGGAAACGGCAAGACAACAGGAAGCTATACAAACAGTGAAAAGACTATCGCACTTGAAGCAAGTACTAAATTCTATTATAATACAGATGGTTATCTTTTGTTAGGAAAGAATGGCTCTACCCTCACCCTTCCTGCCTTCGACTTTGACGTAATGGCCATTGAGGTGACAGGGAAAAACGGTGCTTCTGGAATTGTTAAACAAAACATTTTTGTGGAAGATGATGAGGAGGATATAGCAGTAAGCACAGAAACGACAGGAGCAACTGGCACCAACCTCTACTTTATTGATGAGGGCTATCAGTCTGCAGGCAATATCTATACCATAAAGGTGACCAGTGCCCACAACACCCAGTTCACAGAAATCAAGGTTTATAAGAAGAGTGCCTTCGTGGAGCTGTCAGTGAGCGATGCAGGGTACCGCACCTACTGCGATGCTGACGCACTTAACTTCAATGTCGCTTCCGAAGGACTGAAAGCCTATATCGTTGAGGGAGTTGACGCAGAAGGCTCCACCAACCTTGTGCTGAAAGAAGTGAGTAAAGTGCCAAAAAAGACAGGTGTGCTGCTTGAAGCAGAAGAAGGTACCTATTACGTTGCAAAGGAAGCAGTTAAAGCCGAAGAAGAAGAAGCAACAGAAGAGTCTTACGATAACGTGAGCACGAACAAATTGGTTGGTGTGACCGAAGCAAAGGAAGTTGATCCGACCATCATCGTGCTGATGGATGGTGAGAAAGGCGTAGGCTTCTACAAGACGAGCAAGACCTTCACGGTTGGTGCCCACACCGCTTATCTGCCGTTAAGCACCCTTGAGACTGTAGCAAGCACCGAAGGGGATGGAGTGAAACTGATGAACCTTTATGGCTTTGACGATGACACACCTACTGGTATCACAGTTATCAATGCAGAACAGCTGTCGGGCAAAGATACCGTTATCTACAGCCTGAGCGGTCAGCGTGTAAGCCGTGTAGTGAAAGGTTTGTATATCGTGAACGGTAAGAAAGTGATGGTAAAATGATTTTTTAAGTGAAAAGTGCGGTTGCTTTTAAACGAAATTCACTTTGAAATAAGTATAATAAAAAAAACAGAACAATGAAAAAAAGATATATTTCACCAGCTGCGGTGCTTTCAGTAGCAAAATTAGACACCTTATGAATCGGAGTTGAAGGTTCGACCGATGCCACAGAGGGCAACTTAGCCAAGCTGCGCGAGGATGAACAGGAAGAGGACGAGGCTATCATCCAGCTTCTGAAAGACACCGAGGAAGGCAACACCAGCGCATTGTGGTAAATGGCAACTATGATTAATATTGAACGGGGGCGTGTCGTTGACACGCCCCTGTGCTATTGGGGTCGCTGTCGCTTAAAATGATTAAAGAATGGATTTGAAAAATAATTAGAAAATAAAAGCTAATGAATCGTAAGAGCACTTTAATTATAAAAAAAGGTTTTGTCTTGGATAGTAAGGTTTTACGCTAAAATAAATAATTAAAAAAAAGGTTTTGTCTAGAAGTATAAGGTGTTACTATAGTAGAAAGATTGGATGATTCCGTCAGGACTTACATTGACAGAAATGCAGGTGAAAAGACAAAACAAAAAAATGCTCAACAAGTTTCGCACAAAAAACACTGCGTTTAACAAAAACCATCCGGATGAGTTTGGGGGTCGCTACGCTTAAAATGATTCAAAAATATAATTAGAAAATGATTAGAAAATAGGTTTTTATGCCTGATGGACGAGGATAGTACTATTCGGGAAGGTGGGTGCTGCTGACGTAAGAAAACGTCAGCTCCTAACGGTGTGCATTTAGGGAAGCTTTGGTGATGAGCGGGATGCGAGTCACTATAACGTTTGAATGGGGGAAAAGAGTTTGACATGGAAACTCTTTTTTGTTAAGCTTACGCATGTAAGCGGTTTTTGTTAAGTGGATGAATCCCTAGCCAACGCAGTTGGCAGACATCAGGAGCCGCGCCGCATGTTTGAGCTCGCTCAATAACAGGCGGTGAGGCAACTGATGGAAAAAGGGCGGAGCCCAAGGGATTCAGACACGGTTTTTGTATCTTTTTTAATGTTATTATTATAAAAAAAGGTATTGTCTAGAAGTATAAGGTGTTACTGTGAGAAAAGGATTGGATGATTCCGACAGGACCTACACTGACAGAAATGCAGGTGAAAAGACAAAACAAAAAAAAGCTCAACTTCGTTTCGCACAAAAAACACTTCGTTTAACAAAAACCATCCGGATGATTTGGGGTCGCTACGCTTAAAATGGCTCAATAATAGGTTTAAAAAATATTTAAAAAAAAGGTTTTGTCTAGGGGTATAAGGTGTTACTGTGAGTAAAGGATTGGATGATTCCGACAGGACTTACATTGACAGAAACGTGGGTGAAAAGACAAAACAAAAAAAGCTCAACTTCGTTTCGCACAAAAAACACTGCGTTTAACAAAAACCATCCGGATGAGTTTGGGGTCGCTGCGCTCAAAATGGTTCGAAAATATAATTTAAAAATTTTTAGAAAATGACTAAAAAAAATAATTTTATAAGAATTTTGAGCGAAGTGACCAATATTAAATCTTTCGATAAATAATTATATTACTGAAGTATCGGATTTAAAAATATAAATAAAAAAAATTCTTATTTTTCGTTTAAGGTTTGTTGGATTAACTATTGTCAAATGAAGCAGAAAAGGTTGAAGGGACAATAAATGTCTACTGCATTAAAACAGAAGAAAAAAACAGTCCATAAATGAACTGAAAAAAACGCTGACGCGGAAAAAACCATCCGGACGGCAAGGCTCTTGTGAGATTCAGGGAGGTGATTGCTAACGACATTCGGAGACGTCAGCACCTAACGGTGTGCGTTTAGGCAAGCTTTGGTGATGGGCGGGATACAAGTCAGGGAGGCTTTGGTGATGGGCGGAGTGCGAGTCATGGAAGTAGTTGCTGGATTTTTTGGATAATCTCGTCGTTGGAGAGATTATCGAGCTGGATCCAATGGATGTCAGGGTCCTTACGCATCCATGTGAGCTGCTTCTTGGCATACACACGCGTGTTTTTCTTGATGCGTGCCACAGCGAAATCAAGTTCCCACAGTCCGTCTATCACGTTGAAGAGTTCTTTGTAGCCTACCGTATTGAGGGAGTTGAGATGCCGGTAAGGATAGAGCCTACTCACCTCCTCCATCAGCCCAGCCTCCATCATCCGGTCCACCCGCCTGTTGATTCTGTCGAAAAGAACGGCTCTCTCTCTGTTAAGCCCGATCTTGACAATTCTGAAAGGTCGTGTTTTCTTCTGTCCGGTTCTGAAAGCAGAGAAAGGTTTGCCTGTCATGTAATAGACTTCCAGCGCATGAACAATCCGCTTTGTGTTTCTCATGTCAGCAATCTGGTAATAGTCCGGGTCGATGATTCTCAGCTCAGCCAATAGCTTATCCTCCCCTTCATTATTCAGTCTTTCCCTCATCATCTCCCTCACCTCGTTGTCGATGGTAGGCATATCATCGATTCCGTTGCAGACAGCATCGATATACATCATGCTTCCGCCGGTCATCAGTGCATAGTCGTGGGTCTGGAAATGGCCTTCGAGCAGTTTCAACACATCTGCCTCGTACATGGCCGCACTATAATAGTCGTGTAAATCGAGCGTATGCACAAAGAGATGGTCAGCTTGCGCCAGCTCTTCTTCTGTGGGTGCCGCCGTACCGATGATCATCTGGCGGTACATCTGCCTTGAGTCAGCCGAGATGACAGGTGACGATAAGAGCTTAGCCAAATTCAGGCTAAGCTCTGTCTTCCCCACTGCTGTAGGTCCAGTTATGACTACAAGCGTTTTCATCAGAAATCTCCGTCTGTGATGTCGAGGTCGCTGATTTCCTCCTCATCATATCCTTCCGAAATCATATCGTCGTCAATATAGCTGTCGTTATCCGCCACTGTTGACGGTCCGAGGCTCATCAGCTGGTCGAAGTCAAGGCGTTGTGGAGGCGGCGTTCCCTGCTGCCTGGAGACGACAGGGTCGTCGAGGCTCTGTCTTGGTATGATTTGCGACAGCTCCATAAAGAACATACGGTCGGCCAACATATCAAACGTGTAGATCAGATGCTGTTTCTCATCGATAAGCAACTCATTGAGCCTAGTGGTTGCCATGACGTATGAATCCTGGTCAGACGAAGTGTCCATTTCCTCGAGCGTGATTTCCTGTTCCTTCTCCCAGTCGTCATCACAGATGGTGAAGGAGGTGATTTCCTTGTCGTCGTAACCGCATGACTGCAGAATGGCATTGTTAAGCTGAAGGAATGTGGCATCCGCGTTGATTTTTATCTCGCGCATGAAATCTTCAACTTCGTTGGATATGATGAGAAAACGGTAAAGCATAGATAGGATTTTTATAAGAGATTATAGGAGATTATAAGACAATAATAGATAATAAAAATAGGTTATCGGATGACACCCCGCTCCGATTTGGAAACGAAATCGATGATGTACTGTACCTCATTGCACATAGGAATACCGAACTTAATCTGATCGATAGCTTCTTTGATGGTGAGGTTGCTGTTATAGATGAGCCTGTAAGCATCGTGGATGTTCTCGATGATGTCACGCGGGAACTGACGACGGCGCAATCCAACGATATTCAGTCCGCAATAGGCAATCGGCTCTTTACCACCGATGATGAAGGGTGGTACGTCCTTACTGGTACGGCATCCGCCCTGTACCATTGTGTAACCGCCAATCCTGCAGAACTGATGTACGAGTACGACCGCACTGATGATGGCGTAATCATCGATGATGACCTCTCCTGCAAGTTTGGTGGAGTTACCCATGATGATTCCTGATCCAAACACACAGTCGTGTGCGATATGCGCATTCTCCATGATGAGGTTATCACTACCCACCACAGTCATCCCTTTTGAAGCCGTTCCACGGTTGATAGTGACGTTCTCACGTATTTTATTACGGTCGCCGATAATAGCCAGGCTTTCCTCTCCCTTGAATTTCAGGTCTTGAGGTATTCCTCCTATAACCGCTCCCGGGTGAATGAAATTCTCATTACCCATTCTTGTACCTTCAAGTAATGTAACGCTGTTCATCAGGACGTTATTATCACCGATTTCCACATTCTTGTCGATGAAACAGAATGGACCGATCTCACAGTTTTCTCCAATCTTTGCTGTCGGGTCGATATAAGCTAAAGGACTGATTTTAGACATAATAATTATTAAAAGGGAGCTGAGTTAATTTAAAGATTTAATTATGTATGATGTAAGATTTAATTATGTATGATTTAATTATGTATGATTTAATTATGTATGATTTAATTATGTATGATGTATGATTTAATTATGTAAGATGTATGATTTAATTATGTATGATTTAATTATGTAAGATGTATGATTTAATTATGTAAGATGTATGATTTATGTAAGATTTAATTATGTAAGATGTAAGATTTATGTATGATTTAATTATGTATGATGTATGATTTAATTATGTATGATTTAATTATGTAAGATGTATGATTTATTCAAGAAGTTCAGGATTTAAAAAGCCTGCTGCTCGTGGACGATAGTTTTGCCAATGATAAATCGATTTAAGAATCACTCATAATAAAACATAACTTAATAATTATCAGCTTTTTCAAATATTTGCGAAAGTTGAAATCTTAAATCGTAAATCCTTAAATCGTAAATCCCTAAATCTTAAATCCTTAAATCATAAATCATTAAATCTTAAATGGTAAATGGTAAATGGCTAAATGGTAAATCCTTAAATCCTTAAATCATAAATCCTTAAATCATAAATCCTTAAATCGTAAACATTCTTTATTCCTTGTTCTTGACGATTTGGGCTGTAAATTCCGCCTCCCCCACAAGGGTGTCGCCAACGAACATAAGTCCTTTCATGGATGAGATTCCACGCTTAACGGGTGCCAAAAGCTTAACTTTGAAAATAAGCGTGTCGCCTGGCACCACCTTCTTCCTGAATTTCACGTTGTCGATTTTGATGAAATAGGATGACCATTTCTCCGGATCGTCGAGTGTGTTGAGCACGAGAAGCCCTCCTGCCTGCGCCATCGCCTCTACCAAGAGGACTCCCGGCATGACCGGCTCCTGTGGGAAATGTCCTGTGAAGAACGGCTCGTTGATTGTGACATTCTTCACTCCTACAATACAGTTTTCATCGATAGAAATGATTTTATCGACGAGCTGCATGGGATATCTGTGCGGCAGCAACTCTCTGATGCGGTTGACATCGAGCACAGGTTCCTGATTGGGGTCGTAAGGGGGGCACTGATGCTCATGTTTTCTGATATCCTTTTTAATCAACCTTGCAAACTTGTTGTTGATGGAATGTCCTGGCTTGGTAGCGATTACCCTTCCCCTGATCCTTCTTCCGACAAGGGCTAAGTCACCGATGATATCAAGCAGTTTATGACGTGCCGTCTCATTAGGCCAAGTCAGTGGTTTGTTGTTGAGATATCCGAGGTGTTTGGCATCCTTGTGAGGTATGCCAATGGTGTCGGCAAGTGCGTCGAAACGCTCCTGACTCAGCTCGTTCTCATAGATGACAATGGCATTATCGAGGTCACCCCCTTTGATGAGTCCCAGATTGAGCAACGGCTCAATTTCCCTAACAAAGACGAAAGTCCTTGCAGAAGCAATTTCCTCGGGATATTCACTGAGACTGTTGAGGGTAGCAAACTGACTGGCAAGAATCTTAGAGTTGAACTCAATCATGATGTTCACATAGAAGTCATCATCCGGGACGATGATGATATGCTCACCTTTTTCCCCTTTAATCTCAATTTTTTTCTTCACGATATAATACTGTCGGTCAGCTTTCTGCTCCACGGTGCCCACCTCCTTGATTTTCTGTACGAAAATGGCAGCAGATCCGTCGAGAATCGGCATTTCGGGTCCGTCGAGCTGTATGAGGCAGTTATCTACCCCCATGGCATAGAGAGCAGACATGGCATGTTCGATTGTGCTGACTTTGATATCGTCTTTCACAAGCACAGTGCCTCGCTGCGTGTCGCCCACATAGTCGGCAGAACATTCAATCACCGGTTTCCCTTCGATATCCACACGCTGGATTCTGTAACCCGTGTTCTCTTCCGCTGGCATAAAGACCGCATGAATGAACTGTCCCGTATGCAATCCTTTTCCTTCGACACTGAAAGATTCTTTCAGGGTAATTTGCTTTTGCATATATTATATAGTTTTTAGTTTTTAGTTTTTAGTTTTTAGTCTTTAGTTTTTATTCCTAAACGCTAAACACAAAACGCTAAACTAATATAATGATTAACTTTCAACTGTCAGCTTTTTCTTCAAATCGGCTATTTCCTTTTTCATCGCCTCAAACTCGATTAACAGCTCAGGCAGTGATTTCAGTGCCGCCGACTGTTTTGCGAAGAGCTTATGATCGACAGCGGGATAGCCCATGAGCACCGCACCTCCACGTCGGGCAGCATTGCCGCCTGCAATACCGGATTTCGCCCCGATATGAGTTTTGTCGCCGACGAGGATATGTCCTGACACTCCCACCTGTCCACCAAGCATACACCATTTTCCGACCTTGGAACTTCCAGCCACTCCTGCTTGTGATGAGATGACTGTGTTTTCTCCAATCTCCACATTATGTGCCACTTGCACAAGATTGTCGATTTTCACCCCATCGCTCACCTTGGTTGAACCCATTGTTGATCGGTCAACACAGGTGTTTGCTCCGATTTCCACATGATTGCCGATTTCCACATGACCAATCTGTGGGATCTTGTCGTATCCGTTGGGTGTAGGCGCGAATCCGAAACCGTCGGCTCCGATGACAGCCCCTGCATGAATGATGCAGTTATTTCCAACCTTACATTTTTTGTAAATGGTGACATTGGGATAGATCACAGTCCCTTCTCCGATGCAGACATCCTGCTGAATGACCGCATTCGCGTGAATATCGCAGTTGTCTCCTATCTTCACACCCGGTCCGATAAATGCAAATGGTGCCACATAACAATTCTCTCCAAGTTTAGCTGTCTCATCAATGAAAGCCAGGTCGCTGACTCCGGTCTTCCGTTCCGCCAGGCTCTCGTAGAGCGACATTAGTTTTGCAACCGCCTCGTATGCGTCATCCACTCTCACCAACGTAGGCGTGACTGGCTGTTTCAACATGAAATCCCTGTTCACCAAAACGATGGATGACTTTGTGTCGTAGATGTATTTCTCGTATTGAGGGTTGGCAAGAAAAGACAACGCACCGGATTTTCCCTCCTCAATCTTTGCGAAAGAGTTGACAGACGCATTTGCATCACCTTCCACAGTGCCACCAAGAAAAGAAGCGATTTGTTCAGCTGTAAAAACCATTAATTCAGTTTGAATTTTACATTGGAGTGGTGCTGAAAAACAAGATTCCTCACCACCCAAAAATTAGACAGGGTGTATTTTCTAATGTCCAAAACAAATAGAACATCCCTTAACAAAATGCAAAATTAGTAAAAAAAAAGCAAATACGTGAATAAGTGGTAATATTTTTGATGAAAAAGTTTTCTAAAGTATCATTTTCTCAGTTTTTGAACGAATGAATTGGTGCTGGAATACGTCCGCCTCTTGCAACAAAACGGCTACAAGCAAAAGGATTGACCGCCATGACGGGTGCATGACCGAGCAGTCCACCGAACTCCACGGTATCTCCGACAGCCTTACCGACAACAGGAATGATTCTCACAGCAGTGGTCTTCTGATTTACCATTCCGATTGCACTTTCGTCAGCGATAATTCCGGAAATGGTATGTGCAGATGTTGTGCCGGGTATGGCAATCATATCGAGCCCCACAGAGCAGACACAAGTCATCGCCTCCAGTTTCTCGATGGATAACGCACCAGCTTCCACTGCCTCAATCATCCCCTGGTCCTCGCTCACAGGAATAAACGCCCCACTGAGCCCCCCCACATAACTGGATGCCATCACACCGCCTTTCTTCACCTGATCGTTGAGAAGTGCAAGTGCCGCAGTTGTTCCAGGAGCCCCAGGCTGCTCCACCCCTATACATTTCAAGATATCCGCCACGCTGTCGCCAATTGCAGGTGTCGGTGCGAGTGACAGATCTATGATTCCGAACGGCACCTTCAATCTCTTTGCCGCCTCCTGAGCTACAAGCTGCCCCACCCTCGTGATTTTGAAAGCCGTCCGCTTGATGGTCTCGCAAAGGAGTTCAAAGTCAGCAAGTCGTCTTTCATCCATCTGCTGTAGGGCATGTTTCACCACACCTGGCCCGCTCACACCGACATTGATGACTGCGTCGGTCTCGCTCACTCCATGGAACGCCCCAGCCATAAAGGGGTTGTCATCAGGCGCATTGCAGAGCACCACCAGTTTGGCGCAGCCTAAGGAGTCGCAGTCGCTGGTCTCTTCCGCTGTTTCTTTGATAATCTCGCCCATGAGTGTGACAGCGTCCATATTGATTCCGGTCTTCGTGGAGCCTACTACCACAGACGAGCATATCCGATCTGTTGTGGAGAGGGCTTTAGGAATGGAACGGATGAGCAGTTTATCGTTTTGGGTCATCCCCTTCGACACGATGGCACTGTACCCTCCGATGAAGTTAACGCCCACCTCTTCTGCCACCTGGTCAAGCGTCTGACAGATGGCCACGTAATCATCCGAAGTCTTACAGCATGCACTCCCCACAATCGAGATGGGCGTCACGCTGATGCGCTTGTTGACGATGGGAATACCAAACTGACGCGAAATATCCTCGCCGGTTTGTACCAAGTCTTTGGCAAGCCGGTATATTTTATCGTGAATCTTACGGCAGCAAGCTGCCAAGTCGGCATCAGCACAGTCTATCAGGCTGATGCCCATGGTGATTGTGCGTACATCGAGATGCTCACGCTCAATCATCTTGTTGGTTTCCAACACTTCGCTGATATTGATCATAACGTCTGATTCAGATGATTATATTCTGTGCATTTTGTCGAAGATAGCCTCAAGCTGACATTTTATCTGTACACCGGCATCGGTGCCGACTGCTTTGAGCTCATCGACAAGCTGGCCGAACGATTTCTCTGTTTTTGACAAATCCACAATCATCATCATATTGAAGAAATTCTGTACGATGGTCTGTGAGATATCAAGGATATTGATACTGCTGTCTGCCAGGTAAGTACAAACCTTAGCAATGATTCCGATGGCATCCTTTCCCACCACGGTGATTATGGCACGCTGGTTGTTCATATCTTGTTTTTTCTGCAAAGTTACGATTAAGCGAGAGAAATACAAAATAAAAACGATGTTTTATTTTTATTTCCGAGCGTGAGTAACTTCGAGCGAAGCTCAAAGTACGATTAAGCGAGAGAAAAACCAAATGATTTTGAGTTTTTCCGAGCGGGAGTAACTTCGGCGTGAGCCAAATTACGATTAAGCGAGAGAAAAACCAAATTTTGGAGCAGCGAACGCAAAGAAAATCTTGCTTATTCTTTGCTGAGTCGAGACAAAATTCAAAGTAATTAAATGATTTTGAGTTTTTCCGAGCGGGAGTAACTTCGAGCAAAGCGACCAATATAATATCATTCATAAATGGTTAAATATAATAAAAAAAGGTTTTGTCTTGAAGGATACAGGCGTGCTATGACTGAAGGCTTGGTTGATTCAGATTGGAATTACAGTAACAGAAGCGTGGGTAAAAAGACAAAACCACAAAAAGCTCAACTATGTTTCGCACAAAAAACACTTCGTTTAGCAAAAACCATCCGGATGATATGCAATTGTTATACTCAAGCTTCGGATTTACCATACGAAATGATTGCCAGACAATTAAAGAGAAAATAAAAATAAAAAAACTTCTTTTTAGTTGTAAAACGTTTGCTTGGTTGATTCTTGAAGAAGGTAACGGAGACG
>JAEEGF011421595.1_pt1 | contig 12723 bp, 9 predicted proteins | sample 9134171 | NCBI WGS metagenome assembly JAEEGF01 (sample SAMN16246542, study PRJNA631951) | gut metagenome | biome: gut microbiome; feature: rumen; material: AP-attached | host: Bos | place: Iran: Karaj | collected 2018-10 | reverse complement strand
TCTTGATCTCCAAACCGAAGATACCACGAGCGCTGGGCCAGAAAGCATAACCCTGGAAGGGCATGATAGCGCCACCCTTCAAGGTAACTGACCAGTTGTCAAAGAACTTGTTCTGCTCCAGAGACTGTGCCTGAGCAGCAAATACGCCCATCAAAAGGGCTAAAGTCAAGATAATCTTTTTCATTTTAACTAAAATTTAAAAACTATATTAGACAAATTTTGGGCAAAAGTAATACAATTTTCTAATCCAACCAAAATTTAACGTTCATTAAGAAAGAAAAAACTGAAATTTAGGCTTTTTAAAGCGAAAAACAGGACACTTTCACCCTAAAAAACCAAAAATAAGCGGTTTTTTGCAATCTGTCGCAAATATAGGACTAAAAGTTGAATTATGCAAATAATTTGTAATTACATGGGCATTTTTCACCCCTGGATGACCTCAATCACTTTATTTACATCTGATACATTGACCTCGCCGTCATCATTGACATCGGCCCTGAGTATCAACTCGGGGTCATTGTTTATGTCCAAAATCACATTAATAATAGCATTGATGTCGGCAATCGAGACCTCGCCATCGCGGTTCACATCGGCACGATTGACCGAGGTTGCCTTGATACGGCGAACCATGCCGCAGTTGCTGACGATGGATTTCCAGGCGGCGAAGCGCAGTTTGGCCCGCTGTATGCTGCACGGCACGACAAGCGACAGTTCCACATAGTTGGTCTTGGACACGCTGGTGGGGACATAGGTCACCGAATCTACCACCTCGCCCGCCTCATCGAGCAAGGCCGCCGTCAGGGCCACCCAATCGGGCCTGAACCCCTCGTTTTGCCACTGGGGAGTAATCCACTGCACCTCCATGTCGATGGTTTCGCCCTTATAGCACGCAAACGGCGGCGACGTGAGCGTCAATGCCATGCCGTTGGAAACGACATACAAGGCAATTCTGTTATTCAGGATATTATCCCCGTCAAGCGGAATCGAGGGGTTGTTATATATCCATCCATCAAATTCCGCAGATGAGAACTGGGGCACTTGGGCATAGCCAAGCAACGACACCAGCAGGGCCAAAACAAGAAGTAAACGCTTTCTCATAGATAACAACATACTTGATTAATGTGCAAATGTAGCCAAAATCCGTCAAATGGCAAACAACTCACTGCAATAAAAAGTAAGGTAGAGACGCATTAGGTCTGCGCCTCTACCTTTTAGTTTACCTGATTGCAGGCAGGATTACTTCATCACCTTAACGGCGCTGCTGGTGCCGTCGGTGTAGGTGGTAACGACGATGGTCATGCCGTTAGCCTCCTTCATCTCCTGGCCAGCCATGTTGAAGTAGCGTACGCCAGCAACGGTCTTGCCGTTTACGAGCTCGTTAACGCCGGTGGGATAAGCAACAGCTGCATATACGAAGTACTCATCACCATAGATGGCCAGACCCAGAGTGTAAGCATTGCCTACGGGTACAGTGTAGAAGCCATCAACGTTAGCAGCCAGAGGATTGTCAAGTGCATAGCCCATAACGGTAGCAACATTGCCATCAGCAGCATAACGCTCGCCATTTATAAGGAAGTAGAAGTTTACGGGATGAGCAGCCTTGTTCTCCTCGTCGGTCAGAGCGGGATCCCAGTCGAAGGGGAAGTAAGGATTGTAGTCGAGAGTCAGCGTGGTGGTGTAGTTACCATCGGCACCCTGGTTCAGCTGGAAGAAGTGCTCAACACCCTCAGCGTCAACAACTACGAGAACATATTCATCCTCAACAACGGGAGGAACGTCGCCTTCCTCATAGGTGAAGGTTGCCATGGGCAGGAAGGTATCGGTGTACTCAGTCCAACCGCTATAGCCATCATAAGCATAGTAGCAGCTAGCAACAGGGCTTTCAGAACCCAAGAAATAGGTGGTGCCCCAAGAACCGGGCTCGATTACCTTGCACTCAACGAGCAGGTTGCCGCCCTCGTAAACGAAAGGCTCATCCAGCACGAAGGTCATGTGATCATCGCCCTTAACAGGCACTGTGGTAGCAACAACAGTTGCACCTTCGATAGCGCCAGCCTCAAAGGCATCCTCTTCAACCACCTTCAGCGACAATTGGATCGTTGCATTCTCAAATGCGATGAATGCACCATACACGCCTTCGGACTCGCCTTCGCCCACGTAGGTCTCATACCAATAGGCGGTGGTGGTGAACTTCAGCTCGGTGATCTCGCTACCTACCATGTCGGTAAGCATGTCGGCAGGATAAATCACCTGACTCATGGTGTTCTCGGTATCAACCCAAAGACCATAGATGGGCACACCAGGATGCTGGTAACCGCCATCGTAACCACCATCAGCTACGGTTAACACGTTGGCCTGAGCAGCAAATGCCATAGCGGCCACAGCGATAAAAGTAAAGAATTTCTTCATAGATACTAAAAATTAAGTAGTTAATAAATACTGTTTAATAAAATATTAGATTAATATTCAATTCTATATCAATTGTCCTGCAAAATTAGACATTATTTTCTGGTCTACCAAATAAGAAACAGTATTTTTCAGAAAAAAATTTCCACTAGGCCTAAGGTTCTGAAAAAGCCACATTATTACGTAAAATGGGGAAGGCGTGACAACATGCCTTCCCCATTTTACATATCACTTTGTGAATCTTTTACTTAAGCAGGCCGATGGAGCGTTTCAAGAAGCGGTCCAGACCCTCGCCCTTGAGCATATTGTTGCTCAGCAGGGCAATGTCGATGAGCTGGTGCACACGGCTCTCGCCGGCGGCATAGGCCGTGATGATGCCTTTCTTCTTGTTGCGCAGCTCGTCCAGGTGCTTCTCGTTGTCCTCGAGGTCTTTTTTCTTGTCCTCGGGCAGCTCCTTGTTGTCCTTCTTGAGGTCGCGCAGGGCATGGACCACGTTTTGCGTGGCGGTAATGTCCTCGTTGACGGGCTTGAGCTCGGCATCCAGGGCGTTCTCGGCCAGATCGACAATCTTCTGGATGAGCGGATGCTTGGTGTTGAGCACCAGGCTGTACATGTCGGGCATCTCGCCATAGAAGCTCATGCCGGGCTGGAAGCGTGCCATCTCCTTCATGCGGCGCATATACTCGGCCTGGGTGATAACCACAGGCTTGTCGTCGGGCGACATGGCGGCAAAGCTGACCATGAATTCGGCCTTCTCGACGGGCGGAATCTGGGAGTGGAACAGCGTCTGCGCAATCTCCTGCTGCTCGGGGTTGAACTGCGGCTTGTTGTCATCCTGCTTGCGGATGATGTTGTCGAGCACGTCGCTGTCGACTCGCACAAAGCGCATGTGTTCCTGCTTCTGCTCCAGCATGCTGGCAAAGTGCACGTCCAGCTCGCCGTTCATCAGCAGCACGTCGTAGCCCTTGTCGGTAGCCGCCTTGATGTAAGCATACTGGGCCTCCTTGTCGGTGGCATACAGGCAGATGAGGTTGCCCTCCTTGTCGGTCTGCTCGCCCTCGATGAGCTTGCGGTAGTCCTCAATCTTGAAGTATTTGCCGTCGCAGTTCTCGAGCAGGGCAAACTTGAGGCCCGACTCACAGAACTTCTCGTCGCTCAGCATGCCGTACTCGATAAATATCTTGATGTCGTTCCACTTCTTCTCGAACTCGTCGGGCTGGTTCTTGGCGATCTCCTCGAGGCGGGCGGCCACCTTCTTGGTGATATAGGTCGAGATCTTCTTCACGGCGCGGTCGCTCTGCAGGTAGCTGCGCGACACGTTCAGCGGGATGTCAGGACTGTCGATGACGCCCTGCAGCAGCATCAGCCAATCGGGCACGACGCCCTCGACGCTGTCGGTCACATACACCTGGTTGCAATAGAGCTGAATGCGGTCTTTGCGGATGTCCAGGTTGTTCTTGATCTTGGGGAAGTAGAGGATACCCGTCAGGGTGAACGGATAATCCACATTCAGGTGGATCCAGAACAGCGGGTCGTCCTGCATCGGCTCGATGGCGTGGTAGAACTTCAGGTAGTCCTCGTCCTTGAGATCGGCGGGCATGCGCGACCACAGGGGCTCCACGTCGTTGATGACCTTGTCCTTGTCGGTATCGACATATTTGCCGTCTTTCCACTCCTGCTCCTTGCCGAAGATGATGGGCACGGGCAGGAAACGGCAATACTTCTTCAACAGGCCCTCGATGCGGGCAGTCTCGAGAAATTCCTTCTCATCGTCGTCGATGGTGAGGATGATGTCGGTGCCGCGCTCGGCCTTGTCACAGTCGCTCATCTCAAATTCGGGTGAGCCGTCGCAGGTCCAGCTGACGGCCTTGGCGCCTTCCTGCCAGCTCAGCGTGCGTATCTCCACCTTCTTGGCCACCATAAACGCCGAGTAGAAACCCAAGCCGAAGTGGCCGATGATGGCGTTGGCGGTATCCTTATACTTCTCCAGGAACTCCTCAGCTCCCGAGAAGGCGATCTGGTTGATGTACTTGTCGATTTCCTCGGCTGTCATGCCGATGCCGCTGTCGCTCACGGTGAGCGTGCCGGCCTCCTTATCGACGCTGACAGTAACTTTCAGACCCTCGGTCGAGCCCTTGAAGTCGCCGGCGCCCTGCAGGGTCTTCAGCTTCTGTGTGGCGTCAACGGCGTTGCTCACGAGCTCACGCAGGAAGATCTCGTGGTCACTGTACAAAAATTTCTTGATGACGGGGAAGATGTTGTTAGTCGTTACCCCAATAGTTCCTTTTGGCATAGTATATTTTAGTTGTTAGTTGTTAGTTGTTAGTTTCTAGTCCTTAGTCCTTAGTTTTTAGTTGTTAGTGGACTTGCGTCACACATCAAACAGAGGTGGAGGGAGTTCACTGCCCCAATCCACCTCAAATAACATGCCATTATAGAATAAAGTGACAAATCGTCACCCCCATCTGCCACTTTATGCGAACTGCGCTCGCCGATTAGTGATTAGTGAGATGAGAAGACAAGAAGGACAAGAAAGACAATTAATTATATTTTATGAATAATCAGGTTTTTGTCTTTCTTGTCCTTCTTGTCTTCAAATCAGAATGACTTGGAGGCTTGGCGTGAGGACTACCAGTTGTCGGCGAGCAGGCGGACGTAGCCGTAGATGCCCTCACTGCGGTCGATGACGCTGTAGTGCGTGGGCTCGTCAATGACCTCGCATTGCATGCGTCCGACAGCGCACATGATCTCGTCGCGCAGCTCGGCAAACTTGTCCTGTGCCTGCTGCTCGTCGCGATAGTTGTACACGTCGCTCATCGCGCCGTCCTCGCTCTGGAATTCAAAAACCACCCGATACTGCATCTCTAGATATCATTATTGACCGTGCCGGAGCACGGGAAATTCATCAAATTAATATTAAGAATTTGTTCAATTTCGAGGGTGTTGCAAAACTAACGCCTGAAAACTTTAATCGAGCCTCGCTCGAAAAATTGAACAAAATTATTAACAAAATAAAAATAAATATTGGTTTTAATTGAATTTTATACTAAATTTTGTTTAATTTCTCGGCCTTTAGGCCGATTAAAACTGAATCAAATGAAGTTTTGCAACAGCTCGTAGTATGTTCATTTGGCCTTGTCTTGAGGGAGTTACCGGTTGCCGTACATTTCCTCGTAGTAGCGCTGGTAGTCGCCGCTGGTGACGCTGTTGACCCAGGGCTGGTGGTCGAGGTTCCAGCGGATGGTCTTCTCGATGCCCTGGGTGAAGGGGGTCTCGGGGTACCAGCCGAGTTCGCGTGCAATCTTGGTGGGGTCGATGGCATAGCGCATGTCGTGGCCGGGACGGTCGGTGACGAACTCGATAAGGTCGTTGTTGATGACCTCGAGGTCGCACTTGAGCAGTTGCTGGTATTCGGGTTCCTCGCGCATGATGCGGGCAATGATGGCAATCACCTGCTTGACGATGTTGATGTTGCTCTCCTCGTTAAAGCCGCCGATGTTATAGACCTCGCCGACGGTGCCCTGGCGCAGCACCAGGTCGATGCCCTTGCAGTGGTCCTCGACATAGAGCCAGTCGCGCACGTTCTCGCCCTTGCCATAGACGGGGAGTTTCTTGCCCTCAAGGATGTTTTTGATAATCAGGGGGATGAGTTTCTCGGGGAAGTGGAAGGGGCCGTAGTTGTTACTGCAGCGGGTGATGTTGACGGGCAGGCCGTAGGTCTCGTGATAGGCCATGGTGATGAGGTCGGCGCTGGTCTTGCTGGCCGAATAGGGCGAACGCGGTGCCAGCGGTGTCTCCTCGGTGAAGAAATGGCGGCCGTAGGTCTTGAGGTCGGTGCGGCCCTGGATCACCTCGCGCACGTCGTCGCTCACCTCGAGCGGATGCGGCTCGTCATAGTCCTTGCTGAGCGAGCCATAGACCTCGTCGGTCGAAATCTGCAGGTATTTCTTGCCTGGGGCATAGGTGTTGCGGCCCTGGGCGTCCTTGCCTGTAAACCAGGTCTCGCGGGCACAGTCGAGCATATTCTGGGTGCCCAGGATGTTGGTCTCGAGGAACAGGCGCGGATTGGTGATGCTGCGGTCCACATGGCTCTCGGCGGCAAAGTTGACGATATAGTCCACATCGTTGTCCTGCAGGATGTCCTGCACCAGTTCACGGTCGCCCACGTCGCCGCGGATGAAGGTCACGTTGGGACGCTCGATTTCCTCCTTGATGGATGCCAGGTTGCCGGCATAGGTCAAGGCGTCGAGAATGATGACCTCGATGTTGTCGCCATACTTGTTAAGGATGTATTTCACAAAGTTTGAGCCAATAAAACCTGCGGCTCCAGTCACGAGATATGTTTTCATAATGCAGTAACGGTTTTATAGTCGATGTGCAAAGGTAACAAAAAAAGATGTAACTTTGCAGAATAAACAAAAAAACATTGTCATGAAACGATTCATTACCTCTATTATCTTGCTGCTGGCGGCAATCGGAATGGTTGCCCAGCCGGTAGTTGAAAAACGCAAGAAAGTGGCTGTCGTGCTGTGCGGCGGCGGTGCCATGGGTACTATCCATATCGGCGCCCTCAAGGTGCTGGAAGAGGCCGGCATGCCCATCGACATGGTGACCGGCACCTCGATGGGCAGCATCATCGGCGGCATGTATGCCGTGGGGTATGACGCGGCCGACATCGAGACCATCGTCAACAGCATGGACTGGGGTGACATCCTGCGCGACCGCTTGTCGATGAGAAACCAGACCCTTGCCGAACGCGAGAAGCAGAACATCTACCTGTTTGACTACCGCCTGTTCCTGGACAAGAGCCAGGACACGCTGGCGGGAGGCTTCATCCGCGGCATCAACGTCGAGAAGACCCTGCGCCACTACCTGCGCCAGCCCGAGGACATCGACTTCAAGACGCTGCCGCGCCCCTTCGGGTGCATTGCCACCGACCTGGTTACCGACAGCCAGGTGGTGCTTGACCACGGCTCGCTGCCCCGCTCCATCAGGGCGAGCATGGCCGTTCCCGGTGTTTTCGCCCCCGTGAGAATGGATCCCTATATCCTGGTCGATGGCGGCACCAAGAACAATTTCCCTGCCGACCTGGCACGCAAGATGGGTGCCGACATCGTCATCGGCGTCAGGACCGATTTGGGTCTGAACGATAAATACTACTCCACGTCCGATATCCTGGAGCGCTCGGTGGGAGCCGACATCCGCAACCGCAGCGACGAGAACGACAAGTACTGCGACCTCATCATCCGCGTGCCTGTCAGGGGCTATTCGGCAGCCCACTTCTACCGCTCGGCCATCAAGGAGCTGATCAAGCGCGGCGAGGAGGCAGCAAGGGCCCAGATGGACTCCATCATGATGCTCAAGAAGAGGGTCGGTGTTCCTGACGACTACAAGCCCGAATACAGCATCATCAGCCTGAGCGACATCGACAACACCACGGCGGGCAAACTCGTGAACGAGGAGAATGCCAAGAACTCCATCAAGGCGAGCGTGGGCGTGCGCTATGACAACGAGGAACTGGTGGCCGCACAAGTGGGTGCGACCTATTACTTCGGCAACAAACTCGACAAGACGCTGGACCTCACCCTGCGTCTGGGCAAGCGCACCATGGGCCGCCTGGCCTGGAACATGATACCCAAGCCTCACAGCAAGATAGGCCTGTCCTATGAAATCTGGCACGAAGACATCGACCTGTACCAGGGCAAGCATCGCTCGGATGCTATAAAATTCATCTATCAGAAAGCCAATGCCACCCTGTTCTCGTTTGACGCGCTCAACCTGAACGTTGACCTGGGCATCGCCTGGGAGCATTACCACCACTATGATGTGCTGAAAAGCGAATACAGCGTCCACGACTTCCTGAAAAACGAGTACTACTTCAGCTACCATGCCCGCGCCCAGTACAACAGTGAGGACCACTGGTACTTTACCCACACGGGTATGCGCGCCGAGGCACTATATGCCTACTATACTGACAACTTTGCCCAGTGGAAAGGCCATGCCGGGTTCAGCGAGGTGAGCGCCCGTTGGCGCATGAATGTCCCTTTGACTTCCACGACCCATCTGCAGCCCATGGTCTATGGCCGCATGCTCTTCGGCAGCGACATTCCCACAACGGCCATGAACATGCTGGGCGGCAACCGCGGTGGCATCTACTATGCCCAGCAGCTGCCGTTCTCGGGCTTCGGCTACTGCCATTTCATGGAGAAGAATGTGCTCGTGGCAGGCCTCAAGGTGCAGCAGCGCCTGTTCAAGGAGCACTACCTCATGGTCAAGGGTCACGTCGCCGAACATGACAACAAACTGGGTGACATCTTTAAAGGCAAGCCCATCTGGGGCACCCAGATAGGCTACGCCTATAACAGTATCCTCGGCCCCCTGGGCGGCTCGCTGAGTTGGAGCAACTACACTAAAAACGTCTCCTTCTACATCAACCTGGGCTTCGAGTTCTAACCTCCGCCAAAGGGCCCAAAAACAATGAGGTGCCGTGTCATAAATTCATGACACGGCAATATAACCGTACTAAGGCACGGGAAATTTAGCAAATTACTTCGTTTTCTGTCAGGATTTCCTCATGAGCTCGACGATGCGGCTCATCTGGTTGGGGATGCGTATCTGCTGCGGGCACTTTGACAGGCAGGCCTCGCAATCGACACACTGGTTGGCACGGGCATCGGCAGGCAGGGCCTCACGATAGCCGGTGAGGAAGCGCTCCTTGCGCTCGGCATAATCGGGGGCGGTGGGCACCGGCAGGGGCAGGATGTGCTGGTTGACGGCCTCGTTATAGAAACTGAAGTTGCCCGGTATGTCTACGCCATAGGGACACGGCATGCAATAGGCACAAGCGGTGCAGAGAATAACGGGAATGCCCGCCATGCCGTCGGCGATTTTCTCAAGCAGGGCGTTCTCGGCATCGGTACACAGGTCGAGAGGCGAAAAAGTGTGCACGTTCTGTTCCAGGTGTTCCATCTGGTTCATGCCGCTCAAGGTGGTCAGAATGTTGGGATGCGATCCCACCCAACGGAAGGCCCACTCGGCCGGCAGGGCATCGGGACGCACGGCCCGCAGCTGGCTGGCATATTCATCGGACATATTAGCCAGAGAACCGCCGCGCAAGGGTTCCATCACCACGACCTGAATGCCTGCCTTCTCGAGTTTGTCGTAAAGATACTCGGCGTCGGCATCATGCTTCCTGCCGCTCTTGTTGAGCGATGCATGGCGCCAGTCCAAGAAATTCATCTGAATCTGCACGAAGTCCCAATGGTACTTGTCATTGTGGTCGATGAGCCAGTCAAACACCCTCACGTCGCCATGATAGGAGAAGCCCAGATGGCGTATGCGGCCCGCCTCACGCTCGCCAAGGAGGAAATCGAGCAAGCCGTTGTCGATGAAACGGCCGTTCAGGCTATCCATTCCGCCCTGCCCTATTCCGTGCAACAGGTAATAGTCGATGTAATCTACCCGCAGTTTCTCGAAGGAGCTCTCGTACATCTTCTTAGCCTCGTCAAGGGCCCAGAGGCTCTCGTTGTAGTTCGACATCTTGGTAGCCACATAGTATTTCTCGCGGGGATGGCGGCTCAAAGCGGCACCGGTGATGCCCTCGTTCAGGCCACCGCCATAGATCGGGGCGGTGTCGAAGTAGTTCACGCCATGGGCAATGGCGTAGTCCACCAGCTGGTTGACCAGCTCCTGGTTGTCACGGGGCAGGCGCATCATGCCGAAACCCAACAGCGACACCTGCTCGCCCGTGCCGCGCTGCACACGATAGGTCATGCGGACGGCCTGGTCGGGCGCCATTCCCGGGGATTGATGACTGCTGGTCGTGCCAGCCAACATGCTGAACGGCTCCAGGGCCGCCAACGCTGCTGCCGAGCCAGCGGTGATACCGATGCGGCGCAGGAATTCACGTCTGTTAATGTCCATAGCTGTAAAGGTTTAGGTTAAGTTTCCAACCGCAAATATACAAAAAAATTGAAACTACCAAAAGAATCCGTTGATATAGATGCTGGCCCCTAGAAAAACGTGAGGATGTGCCAGAATCCTGACACATCCTCAATTATTGTGCGTGTATTTGATAAAATACAGTTTCTTAACAGTACATCTTAGTTCTTTTTAGGTTTTAGGCTTTAGGCTTTAGGTTTTAGGGCCTAATGCCTAGTGCCTAAGGCCTAATGCCTAATGCCTAACGCCTAACACCTAATGCCTAGTGCCTAGTGCCTAATGCCTAATGCCTAATCAATAGGATTGTTCTCGGCAAAGATAGCCATGCGCTCGTCAAGGATCTTGTACTGGTGATCCTGGATGAACGAGGTGCACACGCGCAGGCCTTCCTGCCATGAGCCGGTAGTGGCCAGGCAGATGGCGCTCACGCCGTAGTACATCAACTCGCGTGCCAACTCACCGCTGGTCATCTTGCCGTAGCCGATGGTAAAGTAGAAGCCGTCGGCAATGGGCTTGTCACCGTCCATACCATAGACGATGCGGAAGCCGTGGCGGGTGAAGATTTCCTTGAGCTTGTGGGCGCGCTCACCATAGACGATGACGTCGTCACGGAAGTGATACTCACCGTTGCTGGCAGCGTCCATGATGGCTGCAAGCGCATACTGGGCGCTGTGGCTCGTACCCGATGACAGGGCATAGAGCGTGCGGGTGATGAACACCTTGCCGAAGGGCAGTCCGTCGTAGCGGGCCGACAAATCGGGATAGTGGCGGTTGAAGATGGCCGGGCTGATGCAAGTCATAGCGATGCGCTCGCCGGCATAGGAGAAGGCCTTGCTGCCACTGATGTGCATGATGTAGTTGTCGGTGTATTTGGCCACGCTGGGCTGGAAGGGCGGCTCAAAGGGCTTGCTGATGTCCAGACGGAAGTCCATGGCAAAGTAAGCCAGGTCCTCAAGCACGATAACGTCATACTTGGTGGCCAGCTCGCCGATGTCCTTCAATTCCTCGTCAGTCAGGCAAATCCAGGCAGGGTTGTTGGGGTTGCTGTAGATCAGGCAGCAAACGTCGCCCTTGGCCATATACTCCTCGAGCTTGGCGCGCAGCTTCTTGCCGCGGAACTCGTAGATGTCGAACGTCTCGTAAGGCACGTCCTGAATCTCCAGCTGGAGCTTCTGCACGGGGAAACCGGGGTCGATAAAGAGGGCCTTGTTTTTCTTCTTGTTGCTCTGGGTGATGGTGAGCAACGAAGCGAAGGTGCCCTGCATCGAGCCCACGGTGGGGATGCAGCACTCGGCGGGGATGTCGATGTCGATAAACGCCTTGATGAAACGCGATGTAGCCTCCTTGATCATGGGCTCACCGGGCAAGGCGGGATAGAGGCGGGCGCAACCGTTCTGCAGGGCCTTGATCTGTGCCTCGACACCGATCTTGGCAGCGGGCAGACCGGGAATACCCATCTCCATCTTGATGAACTCCTGGCCCGACTCGCGCTCGGCGCGTTCGGCGATGGCTTTCACCTCGCGGATGGTGGCGTTGGCATAGTCAATGATGCCGTACTCGTCAATCGCGCGATCGATGATCTCGCGGCTAATGGGTGTGGGCTTCATCGCTGGGCCTCCTTTCCGATGGCAAGTGCCTTGAGGTTAGCCTCGACCACGGCGTCGCCCTTGCGGCCAAAGACGCGGCGGATAGCGTTCTCCAGCTTGTCATACTCGATGCCGAGGGCCTTCTGGGCAGCACCCAGCAGGATCACGTTGGCCGAGCGGGGAATCTCGTTGTCCTTGGCCAGCTGCTCGATGTCGAGGGTGATGACATTCTTCACCTTGGCCAGGTCGGCCATCACGGTGTCCACCTCGGGATAGTTGGTGATATTGATAAAGGGCTTGCTCGAAGTGATGATCCAGCCCTCCTTGCTCAGGAAGGGCAGGTAACGCAGTGCCTCCATCGGCTCCATCGAGATGATGACATCGGCCGATCCCTTAGCGATGAGGTCGCTGTGGATGGGGTTACTGCTGATGCGCAGGTTGGACTGCACGTCACCGCCACGCTGCGACATGCCGTGAACCTCGGCTTGCTTGATATAAAGATTCTCGTGCATGGCAGCTTCGCCAATCACGGTGGCGATGGACAGGATACCTTGTCCGCCCACGCCGCAAAGGATGATATCAGTTTTCATTGCTTTGCCTCCTGTGCTTTCTTTTGTTTGAGATGACGTTGTAATGTTTGCATGCACTCGCGGCGCGGGATAATCACGCTGGTGCCGCGGTACTCGATCTCCGCACGCATCATCTGCGTGATCTCGGGCATATTCGTGGGCAGGGGAACTACCACACGCAGGTGCTCCTCGGGCAAGCCCAGGCCACGGCAGATGGCCTC
>JAEEGF012064863.1_pt1 | contig 12726 bp, 3 predicted proteins | sample 9134171 | NCBI WGS metagenome assembly JAEEGF01 (sample SAMN16246542, study PRJNA631951) | gut metagenome | biome: gut microbiome; feature: rumen; material: AP-attached | host: Bos | place: Iran: Karaj | collected 2018-10 | reverse complement strand
ATGAATGTGTTAATTGTTAAAAAAAAAGAAAAAATGAATGTTATCATTGTAAAATTAATTTGCAAATAAAATGTAGAGATTGTAAAACAAAATTAAATCCATGTTTAAATTGTAAAAAATTATTTATTTGTGATGAAATGTGTTATAAAGATTTAAGAAAAGAAAGATTAAGTAAAAATCAACATATATGCCTTATGTATGCTTGTGAAGAACATCAATTATGATTTTAGATAATTATTATTTTAATAAATAAATAATATATTTTAAAAAAATTTTTATTAAAGAATTGTTTTCAATTTTATAAATTAATTTTAATATATCAGAAATGGAAAAATATTTTTTTTTAGATGATTCAAATAGTCATATTATACATCCTATTACATTATCTTTTTCAGAAGAAAAATTATCAAAATTATATTTTGATTCAATTTTTTCATATAAAACTAATATTATTTTTACTAGTATAGAAATTTTATTTTCAATATCTGTAATTATAATAGCAATAATTAGTTATATAAATGCAAAATCAAAAATCAATAATCTTCGTTTATTTATGGGAATTTTAATATTAATATTTTTATTAATTAATTTAGTATTTTTCCTATTTGTTAAAAATATTCAAATTTTTAGAAAAGCTTTAATGAATTTTAGTATTTGTGTTCAAGTTGCTTCATATAAATTATTATTTTATTTATTTTTATCTTTATTTTATACAGAATATCATAGAAATTATAGAGATTTGGCTCCTATATTTTCTTTAATTGAAATGTTTTTAGCTTTATCCTTTATGATTTTTATAGATGATAATTTTGTTTTTCATATTTTAACTCATATTACTACTTGTATTTTAATATTTATTGTCGAAACTTTTTTAATTGAATTATGTCAATTTTCATTTATTTTTCTTTGTTCTTTTTGTTCTTCAATTTTAATTTGTGTTTTTTGTTATTTACATCAAAGATATAAAAAAATAGAATGGTTAAGTCATTATAAAAAATTGACTGATTTAGAATATTATTCTAAATTATTTGTTAATAATACTTTTGTTATGGCAACTTTTTCAAGAAAAGAAATTTTAAATTTTAACCCAACTATAAGATATCTTCTTCTTAATTCAAAATTAAAAGAAGAAATAGATAAAATTATAATGGAAGAACCAGAATCAAAATTAACAAATGAAAATAATATAAATTCAAAATATATAAATGAATTAAGTTCAATAACAAAAAAATTAATATTTTCAAAAATAAAAATAAAAAATGAAAACTTATCAAGTATAATAAAAGAACAAATAAATAATATCCCATCAGATGAGAATAATTTTATAGAAAGAATAGATACATTCTTTTCAATATTACGAGATAAAAAAGAAATATTTAGAAAAATATATTATTTAGGAGAAATAAATTTTGACAATGTAAATAGACCATATTCAGTATTTATAAATGTAAATTCATTAAATGATAATATAAATTATTTAGCAATTGGATTAGATTTTCCTGTAGAAGCTTCTCAGAATTTAGATTTATTAGGTAAAATATCAATTTTAAGTTCTAAAATAACACATGAAATAAAAAATCCTTTAGCTGCAGTTGAAACTCTTGTTTCTGAAATAAAAACATTTATTGAAAATACTGGAATTAATGAAGTTATTAATAAATTAGATGCAATATATGATTATTCTGAATATATGAAATATATTACAAAAGATTTTGAATTTTTTGCTTTGAAATTAAATAATATTTCTGAACAAAATAATGTTACTGAAGTTGATATTAAAAGAGTTAATTTTAATGTTATTGTTAATTTTGCAGTTGAATTAATAAAACATATTTGGAAAAATAAAAATAGTAGAGTTTTAATTAAAAAAGAAATTGAAAATGATATTCCTGAATATATAAATACTGATGAAATTAGAGTAAAACAAATTATAATAAATTTATTATCAAATTCATTAAAATTTACAAAAATGGGAAGTGTTACTTTAGTATGTGAAAATTATGATAATGATTATATATTAATAATGGTGAAAGATACTGGAATTGGAATAAAAGAAGAACAAGTAGAAAAATTAAATCAAGATGGTACAATGTTTTTAAAAAGTAATGAAAATAATAAATTTGGTTCAGGACTTGGTTTAAGTATAGTTAAAGATATGGTTAAAATATTAGGAAAAGATTTTAAAGTAGCATCAAAATATAATGAAGGAACAAGTATATCATTTTTATTAAACAAAAATATAAATACAGGAACAGAACAAATAAATATTCAAAATATAGAAAATAATAAAAATGTAAAAAATACTCAAAATAATAGAAAAGAAAAAGATAAAGATAAAGATAATTTAAATTCCTCAACATCAGCATTAACAGGTAATACTAGTAATTTAGATCAATTAAATTATAAAAATAAAAGAACTTCATTATTTACTCATAAAGAAGAAAATACAAAAAGAGAAGAATATATTTTAATGAAGCCTCAAGATATAGCATCAATACCAAATGGATTAAAAGATGTTCAAAGTAATTATTTAAATTTACCAAGAAAATCAATGAATATAAATTCATTAAATAAAAGAAGTGGTCCTTTTAATTTAATAAATAAAGGTAGAATGTCTGTGATGGTTAAACCTCAAACTTTATATTTACCAAATATACCAATTCAAGATAATTTTGAAGAGTTTTCTGAATCAAATAGAAATGGAAGAAAAAAAATTTATGCTTTAGTTGTTGAAGATGAACAAGTCTTAAGAAATTGTAATGTTAATATTATTACTAAATATTTCCAAGAAAGAGGAGTTGATATTTCTATTGATGAAAGTAATGATGGAATTGAATGTATTTATAAAATTTATAAAGGATTTACTAAAGATAAGAAATATCAATTTATTGTTACTGATGAACAAATGAATACAATGAATGGTACTATGATGACTAATATAATTAGAGCTTTAATTGAAGAAAAAAGATTTTATCCTATTAAAATTTATTCTAGTTCTGGAAATAATATTGTAGATGATAATTTTAAAAAAAATTACGAAGGTGTATTTTCTAAACCTTTAATTATTGAAAATGTTGGAGAAATTTTTAAAGATAATGTAGTTGATAATGTACCAATTGCTCAATAAATTTAAATACATTATATTTTTATATATTTTTTAATATAAATTTCAAATAATATTATTTATTTGATTATATTATTTATATATAAAAAAAATGTATATTAAATTCTATTTATATTGACTAACTATTTATTTAATAAAAAATAATGTCGATAAAGCGTTCAAAAAGTAATATCGATTTCAATTATTGTTCCCTTGAACAAAAAACAAATTTTAATTTGGATTTATTTGAAAATGATGATAGAGCTCTTTCAATAACAGAAGATTCTTCTTTTTACATTGAAAGTCCTTTTCCTAAAGAAGAAAGTGAAGATATCTTAATAAATATATCAAAAAAACAAAGAAAGTTAAGTAATTATAGTAATGATGATGGAATAGCTTTTAATTCAAGAGAAAGTATTTTAAACTGGGCTGATAATGTTTTAAAATCTGTTAATTTAAATGAAAATGAAAGAGAATCTATATTTTATAGATTTTCTACTTGTTTTGATTTAGTTATGGATAAATTATTTATTGAAAAACAATCTATTAATAATGAAGATGATATGAAAAAAATGACTATTACTATTTTTTTATTAACTTATAAATTTGAAGGATTTTTAATTGGAAAAGTTTCTATTAAAAATTTAGTTGAAGCTTTCTTATCAAGTATGAATATTGATAATGAAGAATTAGAAAATACAATTCAACAAAGTGAAATGAAAATTTTACAACTTTTAGATTATAATCCTTTTTGTTTAGAAAATAATATTTATGAATTAAGTTTAATATTAATGGATTTACTTAAAAAAAAATTTTCTTTATCAAAAGTATTGTTTGAATATATTGAAAGTAAATTAAATAATTCAAATAAAAATATTATTTTAAGTAATAAAATTTTATTTCAAACTATTCCAACTGATAAAGCAGCTATTTCTATTATATCAATTATTATGTTAATGAAAAAAACTTTAAATGATTTAAAAATTAATAATCCAAATGCTAAATTATTATTATTGGAAATAGAAAATTTAGACAAAAACTTTTTTTTGTATTTAAAAAATGATTTAAAGGTATTAAGAGTAAATAATTGGAAAGAATTTAAAAGTTGTATATATTTGGAAAATCAACTTGAAGGTTAAAACATTTTTTTATTTATTTTTAAACTATATATATATATAATATGGTATTAAATAAATAATTAGGAAAAAATAATTTATATAGATTTATAATTTCTAAAGTTTTATCAAAATTATTTTAAAATAATAAATTAAAATTACAATGTTTTGTGTTTACTTTTTATAAATATTATTTTTTTATTTATATTTAAAAAACCAAATATTAAACTTTCATTTTATTCAATTTGTTGTAGCTTTTATTAATAATTTTGGAGTAGTTCCTTCTTGATAAGTGAATGCAGCGTCTGAATTGATTGTTCTCGTTGTTCCCTTATCTGCGTTTGTGTCATGAGTTTGTTTATAATTAATTTCTATATTATCAATTTCACCAAAACCTACATCAACATTAGGTTTTTGAATCTTTACAACATTTTCTTTTTGTTTAAAACAGAATAATTTTTTTTTATAAAAAATAAACGTTATCACACCTACTATAATTAAAATACAAACAACTAGAATAATAACCCAATATAAAGATTTTTTTTTATTTTTATTTTCATTATTACCATCATTCTCATTTTCTTCTTCAGGTTCCTCAGTAGATAAATCAGAAGAAAAATAATCAGAGGCAATAATTCTACCATTTGAATCAATTGTTTCAACTCTATATCCAATTGTATATTTATAAACAGTAATTTTTTTATCAATAGAATCTGTATAATTAGTTAATTCTCCTTTTTGTAATTGAACATATTTATTATCATTTAAAAGTGAAGTTTTTCTATAGAAAATATATGATTTTACATTATCTACATCATCTGCTTCTGCTGAAAGAGAATATTTTGGTGAATCATATGTACCTTCATTTACTACTGTTAATTTAACTGAACCTCTTGAACCTTCTTTATAACTTAAACCAAAATTTATTTCTATTAATTGATTTACTAGACTACTATCTTCACATCCTGCACTACTTTGACAAAGAGATACATCTAAAGATTCTACTATATTTTTTTTATCTGAATCTAATCTTCTTAATCTTTCAGAATCATTAATAATTTCACCATCATCAGTAATTGTTGAATTTGTTTCATTTTCTAATTTAGTAAATTTCACATAAATATACATTAGATTTTGTGTATTTTGAGAAATTGTTGTATCAGAATTAATTGTTAAAATATTTTGATTATCATCATTTGTTGAAACTGAAAATGAAAGTTCAGAATCTAATGCATCTTCTACTGTTGTTACATTTTGTGGAAAAATAAATCTAAAACCAGTTTGATAACTATCTTTACTTCCAGTATTTTTAACTGCTACTTTAATTTTCATCATTCCTTCATCATTCTCATAAATATCTTGATCAACACAATCTTCATATTCACCAGTTTCATCATTATAAACAATAATTGAATATTCACTTATAGATGTTGTCATCCAAGGACCATAAACAGAAGCATATCTCTTTTCAGGTGAACCTGTTCCTTTTTTTAAAGTTTTCCTTCCATCACTATAAATAACATTAGCATCAGTAATTATATGTCTTCTACCATAAGTTAATTGTGTTGCTGATGATTTAACTAAAATATCAAAATTTGTAATATCTGGTTGACCATATACAACATAAGGTAAAAGAGGATATAATTGACTCATGTCAATTGTTATTATTTTATAATTATATTTTGAATCTTTTATTGAATATGAAATTTTATTATTTAAATATGATTTAGATGAATCTGTATATTTATTCCAAATTTTAAGAAGTTCTTCTTGAATATTTTCTGATGAAGCTGTTGCTTCACCTAATAAATAAGTATTATCATCCTCAATTACTCTTATATCATCAATGCTAAAATCACCATAATATGTATAACTAACTTTGATCTCTGATGCTCTTCCTAAAGTATAAAAAACTTTTCCAGCATATTTTGAACCTGAAGGATATGGTACTCCAAAAACAATTGGAGGTATTTTTAAACTATAATCATGAATATTTGTTGGATCATTATATGATGGTAATTTATCGAAATAACTTTCAATAAGTGTAACATGAATTTCCCATAAACGTCCTCTATATTGAGAAGGAAAACCATTATTTACAGTTAATTTATAATAATAATCTCCTTCAAATCCATCTCTAATTCGAACTGCATTTATACATTCAAAATCACCGAATTGGGGATCAACTCCTTCAACATGATTAGAAGGTTCAATAGTAATATAATTTGAAATTTCTGATGGAATAGAAAGTTTTAAGAAATTATATTTACTTGGACTTTCAACAATATTCATAGTTTCTTTCATTAAAGTAGAAGAACTTACTGATACCCCATTTCCTTCTATTGCACCTCCATACATATTCCAATCAAAACCAGCATTATTATACATTGTAATTTTAACATATGTATAATCACCTGGAGAAATAATACAATCAGTATCATTTGTTCCTCCAACATATACTGATGTTGTACTATCACCAAATCCATATGAATTTGTATATGTTGACATTGTATATTGACGTTGATTTTCATTTTCATCATTTATAGTAAATAATTGATATAATGTTGTTTTAAATGTATCTAAACTAGTTGGATAAATTGCTGCTCCTATTGATAAATCTACTCTTTTACCATATGCAATATTAACATTATTATCAATATATAAATATGCACTTTTTGATAATGCAGGATTCCAATATACAAAACGTCCTCCATCTTGAATTTTGGTTGATCCTTCAAATTGTCTATCTGAAAATGGTGATAATTTCATTATAACATTTATAGTTTCTTTAGCTTCAGCACGTAATGCTACTGCAAAATATAACCAATCTCTATCATTATTTGTATATACTCTATTATCTACTTCTGAAATATTTGTTGAATCATATTGATTTTTATCACTACAATCATAATTTGTATATCTTGTATCTTCAGATGTTAAATCTGGTAAAACTGGAATCACATTATTTTGATAAGTTCTATCTGGATGTGATAAAATTAATTGATAAGGAGTTACCTTAACTCTATGTTGATTGAATAAACAAACATAAATATTTTTTAATTTATTTTTTACACTACTTGGTTCTATATCTTTTGCATTAATCCAATCTGTTGATTTAAGTAAAGATGATTTTCCTACACTAATTGTATTTACACTACTTTGTCCTGCTAATAAGGTGTTATCTTGATTTTGTAAATTATCACTCCACCATCCTTTATATTTTTTATATTTAGAAAAAGTATATGATGGGTCATAGTCTATTTTATATCCAAAACCTTTAAAAATTGGAAAAGCAACCATATTATCTGGTTTACCCAAACCATCAAGTCCAGGAATTCCATTATCAAATGTCCAAGGATATCCTTTTTCAAAATAATTATCAGCATAATCAATTTTTTGAAAACTCCACATTTCTTTTTCATTTATATAATTCTTAGGATAATATGAATTAACATCAGGAGAATAATTCCAAGTTTTATTTGGAGTAGCATCATCATCATCACTATATTCAGATTTTCCTTTTAATTGAGGTAAATTTAATTCTTTTAATTTTTTTGCACAAGCAGCCATTGTATCAGCATCACCAGTTGAAGCACAAACCATTGCTTCAGTCATACTATCAATTATACTTGAAGTGATTTTTGTACCATTTAAATAAGCAGAAGTACTTTGATAACAAGTTCCATATACTAATGAATGTCCTAATTTAATATATGAAGAATCACCTACATCTTCTGTCGCATCAGTACCATTATTATTAAAAAAAGGTTCTTGATTTTTTAAACAAACTGTCGGACTGAAATATTTAAAATAATTATTTGTAAATTTCATTTGAACATGTATAAACATATTTTCATCAGATGGCCATTCTAATAATCTTGTTTTACCAGTTGAATCATATAATTCATATGTTGTACTCATCATAAATGACATATAAGGACTTGGTAATGGTGGGGTATCAGGTAAAATTGTTCTTATTGGTTGTGACCAATGTCTTCCCCATACATCTTTCCATTCTAGACGTGAAGTATATGTTACTGAAGGTGTTGCTAAAATTCCATGATTAACATAATCAGCAAATGGAATTGATGATATCCCAATATTTCCAATTAATGAAAATCCACCAGCATTAGATTGAAGACCTGTATCTGTTATATGATTTGATTGAGCAGAACCCCAGATTGGTCTATGTCTTAAAAGTTCTTGATAATATAATCTATAACGTGCATATGGATTTAAAATTTCATATTCTTTTATTGTAGTTGCTTCATTTCTATTCATTGTATTTTTAATTATTAATGCTGGGAATGACCAAAAAGGACAATATTTCATTGTATAAGAAGTAGAAAATGATGAAACTATTGTATATGATTCATAATTAGTATCTGGTGAAGATAAATCATATTTCATTGCATAAAGTGTAATAGTTACTGGAATATTTGATTTTGTGGTAATTCCTTCAAAGTTTATTTGTTGATTTGAATCATTATCATTTGACTCATCAGGCATTAAACCCCTTTTAAAATATATAGTAACAATATTTGAAGAAGAATCATATTCTGTTTTATAAAATGAAACACCATCAGCAGATGTTGTAATTAATTCATTTCCAACAGGATCATTTGTATTAAATTCATATGAACCAAGAGAAATTTCAAATTTTCCACCAAGACGAGTCATTGCTGCTTCAATTGTTACTGAAACTGTATGTGCATAAATAAATTTAACAGAAGGATATTCCGTTAAATATCCTGTTAAACCATCAGAATTTTCTGTAAAGTTCATTACTGAGCCTGCTCTTTTTATACGATCTCCACTTTCAATAATTAAAAAATGACTTAAAGTAATATCACCCTTTGAAAATGATTTAATTGTATTCATATCAGATTCTTTTGTTGGATTTAATAACTTCATTCCATTTACTTGACGTAAACGATTAGACCATTGATTTGGAACAATCGGATCATCTGAATAAGAAGAGTCAACACGGCCATTTACAACTATATAAGATTTGGCTAAATCTACTTTATTAACAAAATTTTTTGTAGGTGCATCATATTGATCAACTGAAAATAATAACGATCCATTTGTTCCAGTTGGTAATTGATAATTTATATTATCTAAAAAGTATATATCACATCTTGCGAATCCTAGCATAACTTTTGCTTTAGTTTCATCATCTGGATCTTTAATATCATCAGGTATAGAAGAACCATATTGTGTATTTGCTCCTTCAGTTGTAGAAGTATCTACAAATAATAATTTCCTTTGTTGTGCACTTTCATAAAATAAGTCAGCATCTCCAAAATACATTTCTTTTAAAATTGTTTGAGAATTAGTTAAAGTTGTTTGTGAATCATCTACATCAATTGAAGTATCTGAAGGATTATATTTATTAGAATATGTTACTTCATCTCTACCAACTTTAAAAAATTTAACAGGAGTATCAAAATCTTTTACAACAACAACACCTCTTCCAGATAATTCAGCATAATCTATAAAATCATATTCACTCCCTGTTGAAGTCCATGGAAAAGTAAAACCATGTGAACTATAATATTGTTTATGAAATTCAACTATATGTGCAATAGTTCCATGATCACCGCCTTCAACAAGAGGTGTAATTAATGGTATAATTGTATATAAAGAAACATCACTTGCTATAGTATTTTCTTTATTTTCAACATTAAATACTAAAGAAAAATCATTTCCTCTACCTTTTAAAGGGTATTTTCCTCCTGGTTCTGGATTAGCTGTACATCTTAAAATAGCAGCTAAAGCAGCTTCAACTGTAACAGCACCATTATCAATTACAATATCTTCACCTGTATTATCATCATGATATCTAATATATGGATAAAAAATAGGAATATTTGTTGCTTTTTGTGTAACTTCTGCTGATTCAATTTCGATTTTCAGTGATTTTGAATATTTTGAATATCCATCTAATGAACTTTGAGAACAACGAACATAAGATAATATATTCATATCTGTAACACTCTTATATATTGAATTATCATTTGTTGTTAAAGTACATCCTGATGGAATTTCACTGAAAGAAACTAAATTTGGAATAAATATATCAATATAAATAGATGATAATGAAGTTTCATATAAATTTAAAAATTGGAAAAAAGCATTTAATTGAACACCTTCTTCTCCTCCTGGAACAGGGATATCATCATCATCCGAATCATATTTAATATAAGCATCAAAAATTACATTTTTACCCATTGAATAAAACATACAATTTAAAATTGGATAAGCATAATCAGAATTAGTTAATGAATTTCCATTAAGAATAAAAATTCTTCCTTGACCTTCATCTTGTTTAGTTAAAAGAAAAGGAAAAGTTTTTGAAGAATCAGCACCTAAAGCAGTTTCAACACCATCTGCATTTTTATATTCAACACCTTGTGAATTAGAAACATCAATAGTCATAATAACATCTAATTGACTATAACTGACCATTGGATAAGTTGAAACTAAATAACTTTTTTTTAAATCATTCTCACATAATAATTGTTTGATAAAATCAGTTTGTTCACTTGAAAATTTATTTACTGTATCTTCACATCCTTTAATTTTAACTGCATTACTATCAGAATTTTTTGCATAGAGAAATTTACTAGTATCATAAGAACCTTCTGATAATATTCCCCATTTTTCTAATAAATAACCAGATTTTCCACTTGCAAGAACATTTCCTCCTTGTTGAATAAAAGTTTTAATTTTTTGAATTCCATTTGAAGTTAATAAATTTTCAATAACAGATTCAGAACCATAAACATGATCAGGTATAATAAGTAATCCAAAATTATTACTACCATCATTAGTAAATAATAAATTATTTGTATTTAATTCTTTATTATCAATTAATACAACAGTACCAGATGTAGTTGAACTAGTTCTATATTCTTCTAATTCATTCTTTCCATTTAAACATTCTTCAACTTTTTCTAATCTAGAAATGAAAAAAGTACAATAAGCATCTGTTTCAGTAAATAAATTCATTAAATTTCCATTAAATTTAGTTTCAATTGATAAAATTGCAATATCAATATCATAAATTGCTTTTGATTTCCCAATATTAACATCAGTAATATTTGATATATGCCAAAAAGGATGAGCAGCATCATCTTTAGGTAGATTATCAGGAGCTAATGTAAAAAAACACCATAAGGATTTTGTAAAGTTGAAGTAGTTTCTTCATCATCTTGATGAATATATGTAAATGCCCATGGATAAACTATAAATGTACTTTTGTATTTTTGAATATTTCCTAAAATATGTTGATATGCCCAATATGTATAACGTATATTTCTTTGAGGAAAATATATGAATCCTACATCATTTAATGTTGTCTCACTTGAAAGGGAACGAAGGAATTTTTCTTTTTCTAAATGGTCTTGACTTTTATTTTGGTTATCTGGAGTTTGAAATTGATGAAGGGATATCATTTCACTGTCAACAAATTTTCCTCTTTCTAGAATTTCGATATCTTTTTTTGTTAATTTATAAGTTCTTTCTTTATTGAAATTTACTAATAATATGATTATGGTCAATAACTTAGTTATTTGGGTCATTTAAATTTATTTAATTTTTAATCCATATATATTATAAAATTTTACAATCTGATAAATTATGTAAAATTTTTTCATTCATTAAAACTTTCTGAAATAAAAAAGTTTTTTAACTTAAAAAGACAAAAGTAAAGTTTATTAAAAAAAAAGTTTTTAAAAAATTATAAAAAATGCATCTTTATTTGATAGATGATGAAAAAATGTCCGTAGGGCATCCTCTCCGAGGACGCGTCCGCAGACATTTTTTTCTCCAATTTGATCATTTCTGGTTAAAAATGATAAGACATTAAAAGAACTATTAATTTCATAAAATAAATTTATTAACTGTTCGAAATCAAAAACACTTTACAATAATTCAACTTTCATCTTTCTTAAGTTTGCATTCACTATTCCTCCTATTGCCCATCGCCCCAAACCTCGGGATATATTATCATTTTCAAAATTCATTAAAATATAAAAAATATTAAAAAAAACAAAATGATTCCCTTATCAATAAAAATAAAAATCAATTTATTATTTCAAAAAAATTTAAAAATCATATAAAGCATATGAGCAAAACTTAAAAATAACGAAATGGATGAAAAAATGTCCGTGGACTTTTCCGCGGACAGCACTCCCTACGTACATTTTTTCATCCATTTCGTTTTATTCTTTTAATATATAATAAACATGATTGTTTAATAATTTTTGATAAACATCATCAAATGGAATAAATATTTATTAAATAAATAATTAAAATCCATGATGAAGGATTATTTTTTATAATATTCAAGATTTTGAATTTATTTTCAATAAATAAAAAAAAAAATTATTATTTATAAAAATATGAAGTTTGATTTCTATAATATATATTTTAAACAATAGGACAATAAACATGATAATATATCATTAAAAAAAATTAATAATCAAAAAAAAATTATAAATG
>JAEEGF010880037.1_pt1 | contig 12727 bp, 11 predicted proteins | sample 9134171 | NCBI WGS metagenome assembly JAEEGF01 (sample SAMN16246542, study PRJNA631951) | gut metagenome | biome: gut microbiome; feature: rumen; material: AP-attached | host: Bos | place: Iran: Karaj | collected 2018-10 | reverse complement strand
TGCTGTGTTATTGTCGTGTTTAGGCTCAAGAAGAGCTTATTTCTTCTTGTGTCTGTCCTTTCTCAAGCGTTTTTTGCGCTTGTGAGTCGACATCTTGTGTCTTTTGTGTTTCTTACCGTTTGGCATAGTATAAAGATTTTACAAGTTGTTCTTATTTGACAGCGTTCATGAAAGTCTTGGCAGGCTTGAAAGCCGGAATCTTATGGGCCGGGATGGTAATGGCTACGTTCTTGCCAATGTTACGGCCAGTCTTTTCAGCTCTCTGCTTGATGATAAAGCTGCCGAAGCCTCTCAGATAAACATTTTCACCCTTAGCCATGGCGTTCTTCACAACTTCCATAAAGTTTTCAACAACATTCTGGACAGCGCCTTTTTCAATACCAGTCTTGCTTGCGATTTCAGCAACGATTTCTGCTTTTGTCATTTTTTCTCTTATTTAATGGTTAGTTATTATGTTTGTTGTAAATTTGCGGCAAAGGTACGAACATTTTCGATACGCACACCCTATTAATGCAATTTTTTTCTTCTAATGAGTTATAAATAAAGAATTTCGCATCTGAAAAAGCAATGAATATCATACAAGACACCTTAATTAATTGGTTTTCCTCAAACCGTCGAGACCTTCCTTGGCGACACGACCCGACGCCCTATCAGGTTTGGCTTTCCGAGGTTATCCTGCAACAGACACGCGTCAATCAAGGCATGGAGTACTATTTGCGATTCATCGAACGCTGGCCTATGGTGACCGACCTTGCAAATGCTTCGGAAGAGGAGGTGTTGAAGATGTGGCAAGGCTTGGGTTACTATTCTCGTGCCCGCAACCTGCACCATTGCGCTCAGCAAGTTGTTACGGAATATGAAGGCCAATTCCCTGCTGATTACGAGAAACTTAAACGGCTGAAAGGCATTGGTGACTATACTGCTGCCGCCATCGCGTCCATTGCTTTCAACTTACCCCATGCCGTGGTAGATGGCAATGTGTATCGTGTGCTCTCACGTCTCTATGACATAGACACACCTATTAATATTAATGAAGGGCAAAGACTCTTTGCCCAACTTGCCGACGATTTGCTCAATCGCGAGCAACCCGGCCTCCATAACCAAGCCCTGATGGAGTTTGGCGCCCTGCATTGCACGCCCAAAAGCCCCAACTGTTTGCTCTGTCCCATGCAAGCCCAATGTCTTGCCCTTGAGCATCAAACCGTGATGCAAAGACCTGTAAAACTGCAAAAGGTAAAAGTCACAACAAGATATTTCAACTATTTGATTATCAGGACAAACGATAGCGTTTACCTACACAAACGCAGCGACAACGACATATGGAAAAACCTTTACGACTTCCCTTGCATCGAGAGCGAACAAGCTATGTCGGTGGAAGAAGTCGTCGCCACGGAAAAGTTCAAGCAACTTCTTGATGGCGAGCCTTTTACTATCGAAAAGGTCTCCCCTATCTTCACGCACAAACTGACCCATCGCACCATCCTTGCCCAGTTCATCGAAATAAAACTTGAAAAAAAATTGTTGCGGATTGAAACAAAAGATTTATTTTTGGCGCTCGTAACGGATTTGGGCAATTTTCCCATTCCACGCTTAATTGACTTATACTTAAACACTTAAAAAGACTACACAATGGCAAGCTTAAACAAAGTCATCCTTATAGGCCGACTTGGGAAAGACCCTGAAATCACCACTTTCGACAACGGCAACCGCAAAATTTCAGCAACTTTGGCCACCTCGGAACGCTACCGCGACCGCGACAACAACTGGGTGGAACAGACCGACTGGCACAACCTCGTGGTTTGGGGTAATCTCGCCAACGACATTGCAGAAGGCCGCCGTAATTATTCCAAGGGTGACCTTATGTATGTTGAAGGCAAGCTAAAAACCCGTCAATACACTGACCAGCAGGGTGTTGTACGCTATGTTACCGAAGTCAACGCCGAAAAGATGATGCAGTTGGCTCCCGCCCGTCCCCCGCAACAGTCGTCATATGGCCAGCCTTACGCTCCCGCCCAGGAGCCGGCCCCAGGTTATGCACCACAGCCCGACCAGGACGAAGGCAACGACCTGCCATTTTAAGTAGTTGTTATCGAAATCGTCCGCCTATGTCATTCCTATGTTTGCCCTCCAATAGATCCCAATCGCACAAACCTCTACAAGGGATGACATTGGAGGTCAAAGTGATAAGGGAATCTATAGGCGGACGATTTCAGAAACGACAAGCTTAGAGCTTTTTACAAAAAACAAAACCACTTCAAAAATTTTTACTAATTTTGCCGCGCAAAACATAAAACACACTGCTTTGGAAACACCCGACCCTGACCCTCTCATAGGACTTCTCACCGTTGTTTCAAACAACTTTTACAAAGGATTTACCGAACAACCCATCAGCGCCATCATCGGATTGGCGGTGCTTGTGTTGTTGCTCATCGCTTCAGCCTTGATTTCAAGCAGCGAAACCGCTTTCTTCTCACTTCAGCCTGCCGACATTGACGACCTCGAATCGCGCACCGATGTGAAGAGTAAACTCGTATTGAAGCTTCGCGAAAAACCCAAGACCTTGCTAGCTACCATCCTGATTGGCAACAACTTCGTCAACGTGACCATCACTTTGCTGTCGACCTACCTCATGGCCTTGTTGTTCGACATGAAGCATCACCCCTGGGCTGCTTTTCTATTGGAAGTGGTGATTGTCACCTCTCTGATTTTGATTGTGGGTGAAATCACGCCGAAAATCTATGCTGGCAAACGTCCCGTCAATGTGGCCCGTTTCATGGCTCGTCCGCTGCGTTTCCTCATCGGTTTCTTCAAGCCGTTGAGCAAACCTTTGGTCAACTCCACTTCGTTCATGGACAAGCACTTGGAGAAAAAGAAAGGCGACATTTCGATGGAAGACCTCTCCACGGCAGTCGACATCGCCACCGAAGAATCCACTCCGCTCGATGAGAAACAGATGCTGAAAGGCATCGCCTCGTTCAGCGAGAAAGAGGTGAGTAGCGTGATGATTCCGCGAGTCGATATCATCGGGGTAGAGAAAAGCATGGAGTTTACCGAGATGTTGGCCATCGTCATCAAGAGCGGATTCTCAAGGATTCCAGTCTATGACGAGACCATGGACAAGGTGAGCGGCATCTTGTATGTGAAAGACCTTCTCCCCTATCTTGATGCCCAATCCTACGAATGGCAGAAACTTATCCGTCCCGCCTTCTTCGTGCCTGAGAACCGCAAAATCAACGACTTGTTCCAAGACTTCCGTGAGAAGAAAATCCATATTGCCATCGTCGTCGATGAATATGGCGGCACTTCGGGACTCATCACCATGGAAGACGTGATTGAGGAAATCGTGGGCGAAATCAATGACGAGTTCGATGAGGCCAACGTGGAAGACCACTATACAAAACTTGACGACGGCTCCTATCTCTTTAAGGCCCAGACCAGTATCGTTGACTTCTGCAAGGTGTTTGGCGTAGATGAGAACTACTTTGAGCCTATGCAAGGCGAGGCCGATACGCTTGCCGGACTCATCCTCGAAATTGAAGGACGCATCCCTGAAATCGGGTTCAAGTTCAACTTCGAGAAGTTCCACATGGAGATCACCGATGCCGACACCAAACGCATTAAGGAAGTAAAAGTAGTGTTTGATGAAGAATAGACTATCCATATTGCTTGCGGCTCTTGCCATCGCTTTCATCGCCAACTCATGCGACGACAACGACAACTACTTGCCCAAGCCGCGCGGCTATTTCCGCATCGACCTGCCCGAAAAGGCCTACACAAGGGTAGACACCATTGAGCGATATAGCTTTGAATGTCCCAACTATGCCCTTTTAACCTACGACCGATATTCGCCTGACGAGAAAAACTGGATCAACATAGAGATGCCACAGTTCAAAGGCTCCATCCATCTGACCCACAAACCTGTAAATGGCAACTTGGGCGAGTATTTGGAAGATGTCCATACCATGGTAACCAAGCATTTGCAAAAAGCCAACGGTGTGCGCGACAGCCTGATTGTCAACGAGGAACATCAAGTTTACGGACTTTTCATCGAGATGGATGGCAAGGGTGTGGCTACTCCGATGCAGTTCTATCTCACTGACAGCACGAAGAACTTTGTGCGTGGTGCCCTATACTTCAATTTCCTGCCCAACAACGACTCCATGCAGCCCGTCATCAACTTCATCCGCGAGGATATTGACCATATGATCAGCACTCTCGAATGGAAATAGGAAAAGGCTAGGCTTTATCCTTTTATCTGTATCGAGAAACCTTCATTAATCAGCGGCAGGACCAAGGCACGCATCTCTTCCACTGTGAACTTCTGCAAACCTTCCTCCGGTGTGGGACGGTCGATGGTGTAGACCATGACTTCGCGCGGCTTCAATGTGCGCACAATCCCCATCCAACCATTCAACACCTCGGGACTGGACGAGTCGAAGTCCTTGCTTTTCAGAAACATGGTCTGCAAGATGAAATCCCCTTTGAACTGCTTCAAAGCCTCCACAACACGATGGATGTCATAGCCTGGCGCAGGATGGTTGATTTTTTCAATCAACTCATTCGTCGGGGCATCGATTTTCATCGTCGGGTTGTCGACCTTACGCAAGGCGTTGAAAACCTCAGGCTTATGCACCATTGTGGCATTCGACAGCACCGTAATCTTCGAGTTGGGATAATACTGATTACGAAGCCTTATCGTGTCGTCAATAATCTGCGGAAACTCAGGGTTGATGGTCGGTTCGCCGTCACCGCTGAAAGTGATGGAGTCGATGGGAACGTTGACTGCCAAGCAGTGTTGCAACTTGGTTTCCAAAACTTTGCGCACCTTCTCAGCCGAAGGTAATTGGGTGTCGTTGTGTCCGTCCTTGTTCCAACCGCATTCACAATAGATGCAGTCGAAAGTGCATATCTTGCCTTTCTCAGGGAGCAAATTAATGCCTAAGGAGCTGCCTAAGCGGCGGCTCCTTATCGGCCCAAATACGACTTCCTCTCTAATCATAATGCTGGAAATTATTTCGCATAGCTGACAGCTCTAGTCTCGCGAATCACCGTAATCTTAATCTGGCCTGGATAGGTCATTTCGGTCTGGATCTGCTTCGAGAGGTCGTAGGCGATGCGGTCGGCGTCTTGGTCGGTCACCTTGTCGGCACCCACGATAACGCGCAGCTCACGGCCAGCTTGGATGGCGTAGGTCTTCACCACACCCGGATACGACATGGCCATCTCCTCCAACTTATTCAAACGCTGGATGTAGGCCTCCACCACCTCGCGGCGGGCACCCGGACGGGCACCAGAGATGGCGTCGCACACCTGGACGATGGGCGAAATCAGGTTGTCCATCTCGATTTCCTCGTGATGGGCACCGATAGCGTTGCAGATGTCGGGTTTCTCCTTCAGGCGCTCAGCGACCTTCATACCCAAGATGGCGTGCGGCAGCTCCTCTTCGTTCTCGGCCACCTTACCGATATCGTGCAAGAGACCGGCACGTTTGGCGGCTTTCACGTTGAGACCTAGTTCGGCAGCCATGGTGGCACAGAGCTTGGCGGTCTCGATGGAGTGTTGCAACAGATTTTGGCCATAGCTGGTACGGTATTTCATGCGGCCTATCATCTTGATAAGTTCAGGATTGAGGTTATGAACGCCAAGGTCGATGCAGGTACGCTTACCTGTCTCCATAATCTCTTGATCCACTTGCTTTTCCACCTTGTGCACCACCTCTTCGATACGGGCGGGGTGGATGCGGCCGTCGACGACGAGCTTCTGCAAGGAAAGACGGGCAATTTCACGACGAATTGGGTCGAAACCAGAGATAAGGATGGCATCCGGGCTGTCGTCGATAATGATTTCGACACCAGTCATCGATTCAAGGGTACGAATGTTACGACCTTCACGACCGATGATGCGGCCCTTAATCTCGTCATTTTCAATGTTGAACACGCTGACGGTGTTCTCAATGGCCGTCTCCGAAGCTGTACGTTGGATGGTTTCCAGCACAATCTTCTTGGCAGTTTGCGCCGCGCTCATCTTAGCCTCTTCCGTGACTTCCTTCACATAGACCATGGCATCGGCCTGCGCTTCTTCCTTAATCAATTCGACAAGTTGTTCTTTTGCTTCTTTGGCTGACAGACCCGAGATGGTTTCAAGTTTCTTTGACTCCTCGGCATAAATGCGGTCAAGCTCGGCTTTTTTCTTATTAAAAGTTTCAATTTGGCCTTCCAGTTTCTGTTGTGCAGCCTGCACCTCCTTGGCCTTGCGCTGTGCCTCGTCCATCTTCTGGCTGGCGTCTTGCTTCAGTTGGTTGGCCTTTTGTTCCACCTTTTGGGCAGCGCGGTTGCGCTCGTCACAGGCCTTTTCGTGTTCATCCTTCATTTGGAGGAATTTCTCCTTGGCTTGCAGGATACGCTCCTTTTTGATGACTTCGGCTTTTTCCTTGGCTTCTTCAAGCAATGCTGTTTCTTCTTTGGTGACGGCCTTTTTCAGCAAAGTGGCCGTGATAAAATAGCCGACCGCTAAGCCCACCAAAAGGGCTGCAATCGGAATAATGATGTTTAATGCATTGAGTAATAACATTTTAAAAACTCTGTTTTACTCGAAAAATGAGGAGGAAACAAAGAGAAACTGCCTGCCCTTGGGAGATGCGTAAACCCCAAATAATACGCTTGTGGCCACCGCGTTGCGCAAACGTCCACCGGCACCATAAGGTACTTCCCCGAAGGGAATGAGGCCTGTTTTTACAGAGCGCGAGTAGACCGATTAATGTGTTGATAGTGTTGAGTTTACCAAATGCGCTGAACAGGCAGTTCCAGATCTTCAAAGAACGATTCCACGGAATTGGCGTGGAACTATAGTTGTTCGCTCAATAAGTTGTTCAGGTCTTCCAACTTGCGTTCCAAATTCTGATTGCGATAGGTCAGTTCAGTGTCCATCTTCACCACCGATGTGGCAAACTGCAAGGCAGTCATCGAGAGCAAATCCTGCACATCCTTGTAAGCATAGTGCTTCGAATAATACTTGATCCTCTCGTTGATGAGGTTGCCGGCCTTGCGGACCTTCTCTTCGTCAGCGCGGGCCACCGAAAGTCGGTAGGGCCTATCCAACAGGGTGATATTGATTGTGATCTCATCCATCTCGCTGACATTCAATTATCTGTTTATTCCTTACTATTCAAAATCGAAACGCATCTGTCAATTTCTCTCACCAACTCCTTTATGAGCTTTCTTCCTTCTTCTACTTCTCCCTCGTTGTCGAGTGCGTTAACAATTGTAGATTTATTTATTTTGTCCTGCAACTCCGTCGCCGAATGGCGCAACGCCAGATTTTCCTTGTCCAACGCTTCGTTTTCCTCGGCGAGTCGCTTGTTTTCCCTGGCCAGCTGATTCTTCTCCTCAATCAATCTCCGCAATTTGGTCTCAATTTCGGATACTATGATGCTCAAGTCGGCCATGTTGCAAACGGTCTTGGAATTGTGCCACAAAAATACGGAATATTATGTTACTACGCCCTATTTCACGAAAAAAAAATCCTTGATTTGTCGAACAAGGCGGAAAATATCTTACTTTTATCGCTCCAAATTACCAATCAGCATGAAGACAAAACTCACTTTTATGATCATTTTGACTGCATTATTTGCATCCTGTTCGCAAAAAGAAACCACTTTAACCATTTTGGAAACCACTGACACACATGGGCGTTACGATGAATTTGCCAACGACGCACTCATCATCAAACAGATGAAAACCGAGCTGGGCGACCGTCTCATTCTCTTGGACAATGGTGACGACATGCAAGGCTCTGTGTTCCAATACTGTTCCAACCAAGATGCCGAACATCCCAACTTAGTTTCCGAAGTGCTCAATTACTTCCCTTACGATGCCGTTTGCGTTGGCAATCATGACATTGAGGCGGGACGCAAGGTTTTCGACCGTGTTTATTCTGAAGTCAAGATGCCTGTTTTGGCCGCCAATGTCATTGACGAAACGACGGGCGAGCCCTATTTCACACCATACATTATTCTGAAACGTGATGGCTTCAAAATCGCCGTACTCGGACTGCTGACACCCTACGTCGTCACATGGGTGCCCGACCGGCTGCGCCCTGGACTGCGTTTTGAACAATTGGAAGCTTCTGCCGAAAAGTGGGTGAAAATCATCCAAGAAAAGGAGCACCCCGACCTCATGGTAGGGCTTCTCCACTCTGGATTTGAGCCTCAGGCACAAAACCTGCCTCCCGGCCATCCATTAGGCCGAGAAAACGCCACCAAATGGGTTGCCGAAAACGTGCCAGGCTTCGACATCATCTTCTACGGCCACGACCATCGCTCGAAAGCCGAGAAACTGACCAATAGCAATGGCGACCCTGTTTATGTGCTCAACTCAGGCTGTCGAGGCAAAGGATTCGCCATGGCCGAAGTGACGCTGAAGAAAGGCCAGAAGTCCAACATCAATGTCAGCCTGATGCTCACCGACCAAGAGAATAAAGATGAGGCATTCCTGACCATGCTTCAGCCCTACTTGGACCGTGCCGAGGAATACAAGCAACGCGAAGTGGCTGAGTTACCCGTCAGCATTTGCTCTGACGACGCTTTCAAAGGACCGTGTCTCTGGGTCGATGAGATCCATCGTTGCCAGTTTGAGACCGTTGAGGCCGAAGGCGTTCACGCTGACATTTCCATGGTGGCACCGCTCAGCGGAGGCAAAACCATAGAGGCAGGAAAACTCACCGTGCAAGACTTCTTCACTTGGTATCCCTTCGAGAACGCACTGGCAGTCATGGCGTTAACCGGAAAAGAGGTGAAAGACTACCTGGAATACGCCTACGAGATGAAGAACCCTATCTATAATTTCGACTCAGGTGCGGGCATCATTTACGAAGTCACCGACAACAATCCCATGGGCGAACGAATCAACATCATCAGCATGGCCGACGGCACACCTTTCGACATGGGCAAGACCTACAACGTGGTGATGAACTCCTATCGCTCGATGGGCGGCGGCAACCACCTGATGAACGGTGTCGGTTGGGCTCAAGAGGAAATCAAGGACCATGTGGTGTGGCAAAGCGACCGCGACTTGCGTTCGATCTTCATCGACTGGGCAACAAAGAAAGGGGTGCTTGACAGCATACCATTGAATTGCTGGAAAATAAAATGAGAGAAGAATTCCTATACTACATCTGGGAAAACCGCCTGACCGACAAGGACTTGAAGACAACGGAAGGCGAATCGGTTGAAGTGGTGGCGACAGGCTACCGCAACACCGATTCGGGCCCTGACTTTTTGGAAGCCAAAATCCAAATCGGCGACAAACTCTGGGCCGGGCATGTGGAGATCCATGTGAAGACCAGCGACTGGAACCGCCATGGCCACCAGAACGACAAAGCCTACAAAAACGTCATCCTGCATGTGGTATATGAAGACGACCTGCAAGTCAACGACATCCCAACTTTGGAGCTGAAAGGGCATTTCGACGAAAGTCTATTTACACAGTATCAAAAACTTATATCTTCCAAGAACTGGATTCCTTGTGAGAAAAGCATCGCCAAAGTCCCCGTCTTCACTAGACTATCGTGGCTCGACCGTATGGCAGTGGAGCGCTTAGAGAGCAAGTCGGAGACCGTCACCAAGATACTCGAAGCCAACCAATTCGACTGGGAAGACGCACTCTATCAACTGTTGATGCGCTATTTCGGCCTAAAAGTTAATAATGAGGCTTTTGAGTATTTAGCCAACATTCTGCCTTACAAGACCTTGCTGAAACATGCTGATAACCTTGTGCAAGTCGAAGCCATGCTGATGGGTTGCGCAGGCTTCCTCGAAGCCGACTTCACGGAAGAATATCCCTTGTTGCTCAAGCGCGAGTTTGCGGTCATGCGCGCCAAATTCAATCTATTGACCATGCCTGCCGAGCGGTGGAAGTTCATGCGAATGCGGCCCAGCAATTTTCCGACCATCCGCCTAGCACAAATGGCGCAATTGATTCACAAAAACGGCTGCCTGTTCTCCAAAATCAAGGCGGCAAAGACGACGATAGAGGTCAAGGCCTTGTTTGATGTCAAGGCATCGGAATATTGGGAGACGCATTGGCGGTTTGAGACGCGGCTGCCTAATCCCCCTGACCCCCTTAAAAGGGGGAACCATGGCAGCCGCAAACCGAAACATCTCGGTGATACCACCTCCGATGTATTGATTATCAATGCCGTAGCGCCTTTGCTGTTTTGCTATGGCAAACTACACAAAGACGAATTGGTATGCGAGACCGCCATGCAATTCCTGGAAGAGACCGAGGCCGAAAGCAATGCCATCATCCGTCATTATGCCCAGTGCGGCATCTCAGCGGAAAATGCCATGCAAACGCAGGCTTTGTTGCACCTTTATTCTTATTTTTGCAAGCGCAAACGGTGTCTCGAATGCCGTATTGGAAATGTTTTGTTACACAAAATCAACCAAATATCATGAAGAAATCCTTTTTTACTCTTCTCTTTGCCCTTTGCATCAGTGCATTGTTTGGGCAATCCAACAGTCTTCAACACGTCATCGTGATGATGGCGGAACGCTACGATGACAGCCAACTGTCGCAAAAAACAGCCTTGATGACCAAGAAGCAACGCCGCGACTTTGTCATCGCCGAAAGAAAGGCCTTTTGTCAAGCCTCGCAAGCCCAAGTGCTTGATTTTCTTGAAGGTTTCAAGAGTACTGATATGGTCAGCGACCTGAAATCCTTCTGGTCGTTCAACGGATTCAGCTGCTCGGCAAGCGCAGAAGTCATCGCCCAACTTGCTGAACGCAAGGATGTTGCCATGATTATCCCCGACGAGATGCGCCCGATGGTACCCAACATTGAAAAAGCCCATTCTGCCACTGCCAAAGCCAACGCTTGGCATGTCGACAAAGTCAATGCGCCTGCGGTTTGGAACTATAACGGCACAGGTTATACTGGCAACGGCGTCATCGTGGGCCTCATCGACACAGGCGTCAACTACAACCATATCGACATCGCTAATAGCATGTGGGATGGCGGCAGCGAGTTTCCGCACCATGGCTATGACGTTTTCTATCAAGACCTTGACCCCATGGACGATCAAGGTCACGGCACCCATACCGCTGGCATCCTTGCGGGACAAGGTACGGCAGGCACGCAGACGGGCATCGCTCCTGGCGCCAAGATTATGGCCATCAAGATTTTGAACGAGGAAGGACAAGGCGAGGCCACCCACCTCATCGAAGGCGTTGAGTTCGCCCTAGACCATGGTGCCGACATCCTCAGCCTCTCGCTCAGCGACGTAGGTGCCGGTCCCTGCTACTACTACCGCGATGTCTTTGCCACCTGCCTTGATGCTGGCGTGGCGGCTACCATAGCCTGTGGCAACGAAGGTCAGACACAATACACCTACCCTGTCCCCTTCAACATCAGCGCCCCAGGTAACTGTCCTCCGCCATGGCTCCATCCCGACCAACAGATCGAAGGCGGTCTGACCTCCGTCATCAGCGTGGGTGCCACCGACTCCAATGACGAACATTGTGGTTTCTCCTCTATCGGTCCCTCGACTTGGACTTCAGGTCCCAACGTGGGCAACTACAACGACTATCCCTACGAAAACGGCGACGTCAACCAGCCTGGCTTGATCCGTCCCGACATCTCGGCCCCTGGTGCCAACATCACTTCGTTGAACTACCAGACCACCAACAACTACATCGAGATGGACGGCACCTCGATGGCTACGCCTTGCGTGGCAGGTGTGTTGGCTATGCTGCTTGAGGCCAACCCCGAGCTGAGTCCAGCAGAACTGGATTCCATCATCGAGCTCACCTCGGTACGCGTAGGCAACACCATGAAAAACAACCGCGTAGGATCGGGTCGCATCGATGCCTTGGCTGCCATCAATGCCTTGTTCCATCACGGTCCCACCAACCTCACCGCCGACTTCGACGGCGAGCAGGTCGTCCTCAACTGGACCGCCGCTCCCGAAGGAATCTCCTACGATGTCTATCGCGACGGCATGCGCATCGCCAACAGCCTGACGGCAACTACCTATACTGACCACATCAGCTACGCGGGCTCCTATACCTATTATATTATCGCCCATCTGCAAAACGACATGACCTCACTCCCCTCCAATTACGTCACTTTGACGAAGGCGGTCGAGATCGAGGCTGAAGTCATCAACAACATGCGCGTCTCCCTGTCGTGGAACCTGCCTGCAGGCATTTACGATGGCTTCGAGTCGGGCGACTTCTACCAAAACATGTGGATCAACGATGCCACCAGCCCTTGGGTCATCACCACCACGCAACCCAACACAGGCACCTATTGCGCCAAGTCGACCAACACGGGCATGTTCTCCAACAGCAAGATCTCGTTGGCGGTCAACCTGCCCACCTCGTGCGTGGTAAGCTACTATGCCCGCGTCAGCTGTTTCCCGCTCAACGGCTGCGGCTTCTTCATCGATAACGTGCAGTATGGCGAGACCTTGAAGGATGAAGTGCCGTGGACGCGCTACACGGTTTCCATCGGTCCCGGCAACCACATCCTGGAATGGAAATATGCCAACCAACTCGCCGAAGGCGAATACGATAACGCCTTCTATATCGACGACATCACCGTGGGCAACACTTACAGCATCTACCGCGCCAACTGCGACGGAAGCAATGCCGAGCTGATCGCTTCAAACGTGGCCGACGCTCATTATGTGGATTACGGTTGGGATGCCCTGCCGATTGGACAATACGAAT
>JAEEGF011199540.1_pt1 | contig 12729 bp, 12 predicted proteins | sample 9134171 | NCBI WGS metagenome assembly JAEEGF01 (sample SAMN16246542, study PRJNA631951) | gut metagenome | biome: gut microbiome; feature: rumen; material: AP-attached | host: Bos | place: Iran: Karaj | collected 2018-10 | reverse complement strand
GTTAAATTTGATTAATAAAAATATTTTTATATTTATAAACGAGTCGTGATGGCTCGTTTTTTTATTGTTTTTTTGCAGTATATGAATATTATTTATTAGGTGTTTTATATAATTTTTATTGCAAAATGTCATATCAGTGAATGCAAAGTTTTAAGGCAGAGAATCAAAGAAAAACAGTTTTATTATTGATTCTTTTCCCTGCGCTTTTGTTTGTGATATTTTGGGTAATAATATCTTTGTTTTTCACGGATTCTTCTACAACGCAAAATGTATTTGATGCGTGACTTAATATGACGTTAGCAATATTTCCTATTGTTCTAATTGTATTATGAATTTGGTGAGTGGTGTCATTTGTATTACAGAAAGATATAATGTTTGGATTATCTGGTGCTAAAGCAATTACAAGAAAAGAAAATCCTGAAGTATATAATATCGTTGAAAACCTGTGTATCGCGAAGTGACTTCCTATGCCAAAAATTGCCATTATGAATGAACCTTGAATGAATGCATTTGCTACGTGATGGAAACAAGAGGATTCATGGATAGCTTTTACGTCTTGATTATTACAGAATCTTGATAAGAGGGAAATAGAGGCAGTGGCAGGTCATGAATTAACTCATTTGATTAATAGAGACTCTCTTTTGATGTATGTGGCTTATGTTTTTGTCGGTGTTGTGTCAGTGGTGTGACAGTATATATTGAGGCTTTGAAATTCATCATCTTCTTCTAAAAAGAACTCATGAATATATTTCTTTGGATTGGCATTTCTGTTGCTTTGATATTTATTGTATCCTTTGGTAAGATTGGCTATTTCTCGTAAGAGGGAGTATATGGCTGATTTATGATCGGTAGAGATAACTAGAGATAATCAGTCTATGATTTCAGCTTTGAGAAAAATTTCAAGTAATTCATATGTAGCTAAAGCAAATGAATGAATTTCATCATTCTTTATAGCAGACCCTAAGAGTTATTTAGGTAATCGTAAAGTGATAAATCATGCTTCTCAGACTCCCAAAAAAATAAAAACATCGATACGGGATTCTCATCCAAGTATCGATGATAGAATAGCTAGATTGCAGCAGTATTAATATCATTTGCGAAGTCTTTCTAGTTTTTCTTGTTTCATTTCTTTTATTTTTTTCATTTGTCTTGAATTTTTAATAGCTCCCATAATCATAAGATATGTGTATATGATTATAAGTATTACAATTTCGATGACAGTTAGGTATACTAAAGTTTGATTTTCAAATTCTGAGATTCAGAAGAAAAAGAATATTAATGAAGTGACAAGCCAGAATATGTAATTTCGTTTGTTTAGTCTAAAAATTTCAGCATCATCGTTAATTCTTGGGTCAGCAGTACGAGCTAAAAAATTTCATATTCCTGTAGCTCAATAGATTGTAATGAGGATTCGTAGTATGAGATTGAATCCAAATTGATCGATAATTGGCATTTTATATAAAATTATAGAATAAAATTAAATTTTTTCTGCAAAAACCATCATTCTTTTGTCAGTTCTTCCAATAGGATAACATCACATGAGTGTGATGTATTCTTTGTTTTCATCTCAGAATTTTACATATGTATCGTTTACTTCTCTTGGCCTGACTACAACAGTTTTTACAACCTTATATTCATATAGTACTCCATCTCGAACTACTTGAATTTTGTCGTCAGTTTTAAGTTGAGGGATGTTACGAAATACGGTTCCATATGGGTTGCTTTTCCAGTATTCTTGTGATGTATGTCCAAAGAAAAAAGCATTACCCCCTTCTCATGGGTTTGGAGTCGTTGGGTATTTTACTACTCCGTTTTCAAGATCTGCATCAAAAGTTGTTTCAGTAAAATTTTTGTAATCACGTTCATCTGTTTCCACCAATGGTACATCTAAATTTATTGCAGGTATGACTAATCTATTAGTTGGTGGTAGAAGATTAAATGAAAAATCGTAACTATTTAGATTTTCTTGTAAATAATGATCCATATCTGTTGCAATCTCTTGCTGCATTGAAACCACACTTCAATATTGCTCTATTAAAGCATCTACTTGTTGTGCGTGGTTTTGTGCTGATAAATGTTCAGTATTGAATGAAGAGCTGGAAACTTGTTCTGATATTCCATAAACTTCATTTGGTGAAAAACGGTCATTGAAGTTATCAATTACTAATTGTGCATTTGTGACTAGATATGTTCATAAGAAAAGTACAGTGAAGATTAGTCAAAGAATCTTTAATTCATTAAAAAATTTATAAAACTTTGAACGTGCTTTAGGTTTACGTGAAAGTACATATTCTAGATCGTCTAATGTTTGATACATTCAATAATCATTTGATATAAACACAATTAATTATATCCACGAAAGCGAAAAAATGCAAAAAATCAGGCAGATTTTGTCCGATTTTCATTAATTATTGAAAATTTATGGGTACATTGTATTGACAATTTATATTGCTATAAACTTTTTGATAACTTTTGGTTTTAAAAAACCGGCAATTATGGCCGGTTACTTTATTTTGTTAAATAAATATTCTAATTTAATGCTGCTCAGTTTGTGATTTGAACTTGAATAGCTCAAAGTTCTTCCATATCAGCTTGATCTCACATTTCAGTAGTTAAATATCATGGATATTTATCGAAAAATACATGAGATCTAACCTCTATTTGTTCTCGTTTTTCATCTAATCAATACATTGGGTATAGTTTTAAGTGTAAGTGATTAACTCACATTCCTTCCATAATCATTCATACACGTTGAACTTTTAGGCTTTTTTTTAGCATATCGATTACTTCTTTCGCAGCCATCATTAGTTTTCAGTAAAATTTTTCATCATCAATCTGAAATAAATCTGAATCGTAATGCTTCTTTGGAATAAGAAGAGTTTGTCATTTTACATTTGGCATTATGTCTAAGAATGCCATGAAGTCATCGTTTTCCCAAATTTTAAAGCTTGGAGATTCGTTGTTAGCAATTTTACAGAAAATACAGTCAGACATGGTTGTAATGATTATTATATAAAACTAGCAAAATATTAGTTCGCAACTGTGATTTTTTGCTCGATTTTGAATGGTTTTTTTATCGTTGTTGGATAGGTTGGCAAAACTGATAGAATCGAGAATAAATAGTGTATTTTCATTATTATTCTTTCACTGAATTATTCAGTTGATTATTTGAATGGAGGATTCAGTATCTGTGCGTAATTTATTAGTAGAAGTGATGTCTCAAATAGTTAAAAATTCATCGAGAGAGATTTTCTCATTCAGTAAATTTTCATAAGCTTCAAATATAAATCCGTGTCTATGGTGAACTTTTAGATTTTTATTTCATCTTTCTTCTAGTTTTTTGGCTGCTGCTGCGAGTTTCTTCTTTTCTTCGACTATAAAATCATCATCGTCAGGTCGGAGTAACTCGAGTAATAAATCAAAGTATTTTTGCATATGGTTATTGTATCATGGAATAAAATTCAGATTTTTGAGACTCATTTAACTGTAATTTATCAGCGATTTGCTCAGAGTATGAATTTATAATCATATTTGTGGCTTTTTCTTGAGATAGACCACGACTTTGCATGTAAAATATTCTTTCAGGCGATATACGTTGTATTTTGGCTCCATGGGAAGCTGTTACATCTGGGGAATCAACTCTAAGTCATGGAATAAGTGATATGTATTTTGCGTTTCACAGAAGGAGAGTCTCTTCATATAGTTTTGCCTCAACATTTTTAATATTTTTTTCAATATGTAAGTTTCCGTTTAATGTGATGGATGCCTTATCGCTAGCGAGGGCAAATACATTAATCAAAATTTTTGTATCTTTAGATTTAAAATTTGTTTGAATATCTAGTTTCACATCCTGATTTTGTATAGCAGGAATTAAGAAATAACATTCTAAGGATGTGTTTTCATGCTGTGCATCGAAAATAAATGAAATTTCACTATTTTTAATCACAGCTCAGAATTTAGTGTTTGAATCTCATTGAGGAATGATATGAAAATCATTCTTTTGATTTTCATACAGTTTTAATATGGTTTTTTCGGTGGAATTAAGAGCAATTTCTTGCATAGATTAATTTTCAGTATTTATAAATCCATATTCTCATTCAACATTTTCATATCCATCATTGCTATGGAATAATGATTCTAAATCATCCAAAATATCTTGTTCAGAATTTTTGGATGGTTGGATATTTGCTGTTGTATCTTCAATTTCGGTATCTTCGTATAATTCTTCTGGTAGAGCGTCTGGTTCTCAAGCACTATGCTTGCGTCATCATATCATAAGGCAAAGAACTAGAATTAGTATAACACCTAATGTGCAGTATAAAATGATTTTTACTTCTTTTTTCATGTGATAATGTCGATGTAAAACATATATGTATATATTTTATTGTATGCAATTCAAAGCTTTTTAAATTAGTATTTTTTGGGTTGACTTTTTTAAGATTTTATATATTATATAATTAATATAATATTTATCCTTTAATTAATTTGAAGATGGGAAAGGTTATGGGTCTATGATTAAATACAAACGATAATAGGTCATATAATAACGAAACATTAGTTGGTGCCTGAAAAAGATTGGCTCATGAGTGAACTCCTAAACAAATTAGTTATGATTCGTGTGTTTGGATAAGAAGTAACGAGGAGATATTAATTGACCAGAAAGGATATACTATAATTAGAGATGTTGATGGCTTATTAAAGAATGTATTACTTTCAAAGTGGCCAAGAAAAGAAGGGGAGCAATTATGATGAGTTTCTTTCCAGTTGATAGAAGTGCTTACCATGGTCCCAAGGGATTTAGAAAAAGATGAAGAAAGGGAAGTTTATACGGATATTTAGGGTTAACTTTTCAATTTATAATTTATATATTATAATTGGATTTATTTGACTTTTTTGCTATTAATACATATAATTACATTGTTAATGATTATGACTAATTTTATTCATAATTCATGAAGCTATGTGAATAGAGTCGAGTATAGATAGACGTGATGTAATGCTAAAATTGTATCATAGTTTTTCAGATAGTCTTTCTGGTGAAGGTAAGAAAAAACTTGAAAGAGTCAAAAAATACTGTAGTAATGGAAAACTTATGAATCTTTTTATAGAATGCTATTACAAGGACTTAACTGCGGGATATGCAGCAGAAAAAGTAATGTCACAAAGCAAAACTCGTTATGCAAATAATGAAAATTGGCGTAGTATAATAGAATCATATCAAATGTTTCGTTCTCGATTTAAATTAAATTGAAATTTTCAGGGGGAGATCGTGAATTCTAATTATTTATCAGTTCATGATGAAGTTTTATCTTGTTTCAATAGTTCTTCAGATTTAAAACAAGAATATATATGATGGGAAGAATCCTTGAATAAATCAGAGAATCAGGATGTGCTTAAGGCATGGAAAGAATTACATATGGCTCACAAACCTGAGAAGCTTAAAAAATTTTGGGAAATTATACCAAAAATTATTAGTGCACAAAGCATTAAAGAAATCGATAAAATGTTGGAAGATAACGGATTTGTATTTATTTTAAATGGAAAAAATTGACAAATTTGGCGCGCTTCTGCTGTTAGAGATAGAATATATAAAATTATAAAGTATTATAAAATACGATATCCATCTCGAATTAAGGAACAAGAAACCAAAAAAAATTTACTTCTTGTGATGGAATGAGCGATGAATCATTATGGAGGCAATGACGACAATATTGTAGATGAAGAGGGGAATGTGGTCCCTAATTCGCAAAAGTTGAATCGATGAGAATATTGAGGAGAACTTCAAGACAAAGAATATTTTAGGACAGAAAAACAAGAGGAGGGAGAGATGCAATCTGAGCAGGATCCTAAAGTGAAAGATCAGCCAAAGCAGCTTAAATTGTTTGCGGAAGAGGTGTCGGAGAGAAAATTAGGAAAATCTCAGCAATTTTCGCAAAAACCACAACAGGAAGTTGGGGAAAAGCAATTAGTTGCAGATAGCCCTGTTATAAGAGCGCTAGAAATTGATAGAGATGATGGCGATGATGATAGCAGTATACCTTCTTGGCATAGTTGGACTGATATATAATTTTCTGTTTTATTTTATTATAAAATTCCTATCTTATAATAGGAATTTTTAATTACAAGATAAGATATGTTATCTATAAAAAATTTATCAGTGTCAGTATGAGATAGAGAAATACTTAATCAGATTTCTTGTGATTTTGACTTAGGTAAAAATTATTGTATCTTATGAAAAAATGGAAGTGGAAAATCATCATTAGCAATGACATTGATGGGACATCCAAAATACAATGTTACAGGATGAGAAATAGTATTAGATTGAGAAGATTTATTAAAATTATCACCCGATAAGAGAGCTAAACTTTGAATTTTTTTGGCATTTCAGAATATTCCAGAAATTCCATGAGTAAAATTATTTGAATTTTTGAAATGAGTTTATGACAATTCGGTCAAAACTACGACATTTATGGAATTTAAGAAATTAATTGAACCAATTTTAGATGACCTTCAGCTTTCTAAAGAATTCTTGTGGCGTGATTTGAATGTATGATTTAGTTGATGAGAACGTAGAAAATTAGAGATATTACAGATGAAACTTTTGAATCCTAAGTATATTATACTTGATGAAATAGATTCTGGATTAGATGTAGATGCATTTAAGGTTGTTGCTGAAATGTTGAAAGCTCTTTCAACAAATGAGAATTCGTTTATTATTATTACTCATATATTTACGATATTGGAATATATTAATATTGATGAAACAATAGTGCTTGAAAAGTGAAGAGTTGTTGAAAAATGATGATGAGAAATCGCTCAAAGAATTAAAGAAAACTGATTTAAAAAATAATTTTATTTAATAAAAGAGAAAATGAGTATTAGAGATTGGTTTAAGCCAAATGTGGAGCCTATGAATCGCATTTATATTAGTAAATCGGCTTTGTTACATAATTATGGGTATTTACAGTCGTTGAAGCCAAATGCAGATTTATTTCCAGTGATTAAGTCAAATGCCTATGGACATGGAATAGATAATATATTGAAAATTTATAAATGATTACCGATAAAATATATTGTTGTGGATTCTTTTCCTGAGTATAACATAGTTCGTCGTCATAGTAAATTTAATGTGTTATTATTATGAGAAACTTTACCTGTAAATTATGAGAAGTTTAATTTTAAGAGGACTACATTTTGTGTTTATAATTTAGAAACATTGCAAGCATTGGTTAAACTAAACAAGAAAATAAAGATTCATTTATTTTTAAATACATGAATGAATCGTGAATGAATAGATGCAGATTTGCTGCCTAATGCTTTGGAGTTTTTGAAAGATCATGATAAAATAAAGATTGAGTGAGTGATGTCTCATTTATATTGAACGAATAGCTTGGATATAGAAAAACAAATAGATGCATTTAAGATGATGTATGCTCAAATATTAGATTATGGACATACTCCTAAGTATCGTCATATATGAGCTAGTGCTTGATTATTAAAGATACAGGATGATTTCTTTAATGCATATCGTCCATGATTGGCTCTTTATGGATATAATCCATTATCAGAGGAGGATTCAGATTTTGATTTATGAGAAAAATTACAACCAGCTTTGTCTTTATCTTCTGTGATTACTGCAATAAATTCAGTTCCGTATAATGAGTGAGTATCATATGCTCCTCAGTGGAAACAATTAGATAAATCTGACAAAACCACAGTTACAGTTCCATTTGGATATGCGGAATGAATGCCACGTTCAGTTCGTGAAAAAATAGAGATTAGTCATGAAGATGGAGATTTGAAACAAATTGGAAATGTTTGTATGAATTTGTCATGTTACTTATGAAATGAAAAAGTGCTCATTTGAGATAAGGTATGGTTATTGAAACAAGATCAAAAAGTATCTGGTTCTGTCTCATGATGGGCTAGTGCCGCTAATACAATTCCATATGAGATATTAGTTCATTTAGATAGATGAATTAGAAGGGAAATTATAGATTAAAATTAGCTAAATACGAAAAAGTGAGGATTGTTAAATTGATAGTAAAAAGTCCTCATTTTTTTGACATATTTAAAATTATATGTATAATATTCTTGGACTTTATAGTATAATATTGTTTAATCATGGATCTTAAAAAGAATAATGAATTTGGTAGTGTGGAGAGTATGTTCACACAAGAGGATATTGAAAATATGGAAAAAGATAAACAAGAAGTTGAGAATCTTTTTGATAGGCTTTCTAAAAAATGAAAAAAATATTGTATGAGTCTGTTTGCAGATATACAGTATGTTCTTATGAGTACTGAAATATTACAAGATCAACGGGGGAAGCAGGCTCCGATGTTAACTAGAATTCTTAGAATTATTGAATGGTGGGGATCTAAAGATAAACATATGATGGCATCAAAGTTGTCAACTAAATATAAGATTAAAGAAGTATTTAAGTATGTGGAAGATGAAAAAGATCCTGATAATGTACCAGATAGAATATCGGATAATGAGGAGGCGGGGATCCCAATTCATCGTCCAAATAAAAAGAAGAGACAAACGGTTAAAAAATAATAAAAATATAATAAAAAGCCGCTCTATTTAGAGCGACTTTTTTATTTTAGAGTGAATTATTTTGCAGCTCTCATAAGCATAATCATTACATATCATCTTAATTCTTGTAATGTTGGATCATCATTAGTAATGATTCATTCAGCTTTTAATTTAGCTAAGTGAGTTGTGTAATAAGCATCTACTCAGTCTGCTAAACCAAATAGTAATCTAGATAAAGCAGTACCAAATTCTGCTCTAGTTACTGTATCAAATGGTCTAAATTCATTATTAGGCATGTTGATTCACATGATACCTAATTGATATGCTAACGTAACAGCATTTCCATATTGTTCGTTCAATTCACTTGATACATCTGTAAATTCAGGAACTACAACATTAGCTGGTTTCTTTCATAATATATTCATACCATAATTAGATAACATTTTAGCCATTGCTATTCTGTTTAACTCTCCATACATATGTGCGTTTTGTATGTCAGGCATAGTAGTAATACCATTTCTGAACGCAAACTCGTATGCATTATTAAATTCTTTAGTAAATCCATTTTCTAAAATTTCTTGAGAGTTAGAATCTGTGCTAGTACTTCATTCGTTTTCTTGTACTAATGAATTATCTAGTGTTGTTGTGTTTCATGTGTTAGTTAAAGCTGTATCTCATGTAGTGGCTTGTGTTTCTGATTTTTCACATTTACTATTGGTAGCATTCCATGTAAATCCAGAATTACATTGGAATGTACATACAGCTTTAGTATCAGTGCTATAAGAATAATTAGTGTTGGCTTTAGGTTTATCTGTATTATTAGCAGTGGCATTAGATGGTAAGTTTTTACAAGAGTAGCTTGAACTACTTCCTCCACCTCATCAACCTCCACCTCATCATCAGTTTGAAGTTTGTTTAGCTGTTTCAGTAAATAATGCGTAATAAGTTGTATTTTCAGTAATTTGCTCTGATGTTAAGTCTACGATAGTTTTATTATCTCTACTCCATCATTTAAATGAGTATGTGTATGAGGAAGTTTCAGGTTTAGTAGGTGCAGCTGTTCAGTTAAATGTTGGAGTAGATCACCGTGACACATTTTCATCTTTTTGAAGTTGAGTCTCTCCGTTCATCCATGTAACTGTAAATGTATCAATGTCCCATTTAGCAGTTAATATAATATCATCAAATGTATTATATTCAGTGTATTTAGTTTCTCCATTGAACCATCCACTGAAAGTATAGTGTTCTCTTGTTGGATTTTGTGGGAATACAGCTGGTGTTATAGATTCTGTATAGTTTGGAGTTAATGTAATGTCTCCTGTTAATTCAATAGATGCTCCTTGATAAATTTGTTCATTAACTTTCCATCCAGCTGGAGTATATGTTTTAGTTACTGTTGCATTTCCATCCGGTGTCATATCATCATTATACTTAAATGTTACAGTCTTTGTTTCTGAATTTTTAGTAGGAATTACTGGTAGTGTGTAAGTATCTCCGTAATGATGTTCTAGTCAATCTGGAGCATCATTTATTGTTATAGTTATTGGATCTCCTGTCCATTTGGCAGTTAATTCTATATCATTGTCTCCAGTATAATTTGTATATTTTATTTCTCCATTATACCATCCATTAAAAGTGTAATGCTCTTTTTCTGGATTCGGGAATGTAGCTGATACTGTTGTTGGTGTATAATTTGGTTCGATTGTTGTATTTCATTCTAATGTGATTGTTTCACCATTTTCTTTATGTGCTCAATTTACTAACCATCCGTTTGGTGTATATGTTTTCGTTACTTTACTTGTTGTGTTTTCAGCTCCGTTATCATATATGAATGTTACTGTTGCGTGTTCTGTTGGTTCTTTTGTTCCATTATTTGTTCATAATGCATATTCTTCTCAATAATTATGTCATGCCTCTCCATTTACTGTTACGGCTTCTCCTACCCATTTTGCTGTTAATTCAATATCTGCAACGGTATTATAGCTTTCATACTTTGTTTGTCCATTATACCATCCATCAAAATCATAATGGTCTCTTGTTGGTGTTGGTAATACGGCTGCTGTTACTTCTTCTGTATAATCTGGTACCAACGTTACATTATCTGTTAATGTAATTTCAGCTTCATTCGCATAATGTGTTTCTCCTATTGTCCATCCATTTGGCGTATATGTCTTCGTTACTGTACTTGTGGTATCTGCTGTTATGTTATCATTATATTTGAATGTTACTGTTGCTGTATCATTTGGTTTTTGGATATGATTTGTTGGCAATGTATAAATATCTCCATAATGATGTGCCTGTCCATCATTTTCTCAATCTACTGTTATTATTACATCTTTACCAGTCCATTTCGCATACAATACAGTATCTGCGCTTACTGTATCACTTTCAAAATTCCATATATTTTCACATGTAGCTTCTTTATACCATCCTCCAAAAGTATATCATAGTACTTCTTCATTATAATTTGGATCTGTAATTTTTGATCCGTGTGCAACTTCTAATGCTGTTGGTCCATTTTCTTCTCCGTGCCCATTCAGATTAAATGTTACTGTATATTTTATTTGAGGTGTGGCATATACTTCCTCTGCCTCATTTCAATTTTCTCCTAGTTTTACTACTATATTTCTTCATTCTACTGTTCATCTTCAAATTGTCAGTGGATCCTCATGTACTGCATATGATCAATTTTCATTTCATCCATCTATTTGATAGTCTATCATATAATATTTATTTCATAAATACGTAGCAGTATAGTAGTTTTCCGTATTCAAGGTTGGATTTAATATCGTAACGTTATATTGTAAAGATCTTCAATCAGTTTCATTTGGATGTCCATGTGATTCTTTAATTACTAATGCAGATTTTGCACTACTCACTCTCTTACTAAAAGTACTATCTTTTACTGTTATATTCCATCTTTTTGATCCATCTGTATTATGTACATGTATGTTCCTATCGTATCAATTAAATGTACAATTATCAAACGTTATATCCCCAAACCATGTCCATACATTCCAATATTTTTGATTCTCTGGTATATTAAATGTACATCTATTAAATTGCATATCTCAATATGACGTTAACTCTCATTCTATTACACAATTATTCATTACTATTGGAGCACTATTATGTTTACTTGTTGTTGAATCTATATTTCAATATCCAAATCCATGATAATATGGATCCTTTCATGATGTTGTTGGTTCTATTAATGAGAATTTAACACCTTCAAATGTTGCTCAATTTGGTATATTTGCTATATTATAACTATCATTTGCATCATGCTCAAACACTACTCCATCTACTTCTCATTTTATTGTTATATTTACTGGTAGATTTGGTAATTTATACGTTCATGATTTTAATACTTTTACTATGTCTCATTCTTGTGCTGCAACTATTGCTTCTGCAATCGTTTCGTATAATTGGCTTCATATCTGTGCTTGATATTCTACTTCATCTTCAACACATACTCCATTACTTGCTGTGTGATGATGTCCATCTTCAGCACAATCATATTTTGGTGTACTATATACTACATCTCAATCAAGAGTGATAGTAATCTCTCATCCATTCTTCGTTCCATAACTTTGAGAATCAACATTCGCACGAACAACTTCTATTGCACTTCCATCCTCATACAATCATGATCCAATGATATCATCTACCATAAATATTTTACTACCTCATAATTTATTTGTAGGAAAATTTCATTCAGTTGTTACGTTATCAATTATAACATTATACTTTAATATTGCATATCACACATTTCCATTCACTTTATCTCACTGTTTTACTTCTTTTACGTTAATTGCTGATTTTCAAGTTATCTGTGAACCATTAATGAATTGCGTTCCATTAAATGTTACTGTATATTTCTCCAAACCTCATTCTTGATTATGAGCAGTTACATAACCATAACCATTCGAATTTTCTATTGTTCATCCACTAAAATTAATATTTCATAATGACGTTCGAATGTTATATAAATTTGTATTTTGATAAAAATTACAATTATTAAAGTTCATATCTCACATAGTTGTCAACAATCAATTTATTTTACAACCACTCATTGTAATCACTGCTCAATCAGTTTGTGTGAAATAATGCCTAAAATACTGCCCACCTTCTTGTCACTCTAATAAATCAAATGTTACATTTTCAAATGTCACATTTGCAGAAATT
>JAEEGF010383021.1_pt1 | contig 12729 bp, 9 predicted proteins | sample 9134171 | NCBI WGS metagenome assembly JAEEGF01 (sample SAMN16246542, study PRJNA631951) | gut metagenome | biome: gut microbiome; feature: rumen; material: AP-attached | host: Bos | place: Iran: Karaj | collected 2018-10 | reverse complement strand
GACGCTGAGGGTTGCAACATGTGTAGATCGTAACCTTGTTGCCTTTGGCAAGATGGCTGCTTAGCTGCTCAGGAGTAAGGAGCGCCTCCCTGAACAAGAAACTTATGTCATACATCCTTTCGGCGATTTCGGGTCCGAAGTAGTTGACTGCACCCTCTATCTTGAAGTTCTTCTCCGCCTTGTACACTATCGCATAAGCATGCTCGAGCAGGTCTTTGGGGCGCTCATCCATGGCAATGCATGTCTTCTCGAACCATCCCTTGGCCTTCAGGTGTTTTGCAAAGTCAGTCAGGAAGGGGAGGAGATAGTCTTCATATTCCTTGGATCCGGGTTCCATTTTCTTTGTGACAGTGCAGTTGAGGGCGGAGTCAAAGTATTCGAAAGTGAGATGCCAGGGAAGGATTGAATAGCAGTCGATCTGCTGGGTTATCCCGCAACTCATCATGAACTCGACCCACTTGTCGAAGACTGTGTAATCATATCTCCAAGATCCGTCCAGACCCTTGAACTTTCCGACCATACTTTCGAATGGATCCTCAGTCTGGCTGTTCCAAGGATGCTGGAAAATGCTGGTAGTGATGACTTTCTGCCCGGCTGAAGCAAGATGTTCCATTATTGGACGCATCCGGTCGAAATGCTCTTTGCTCCATAGTGGAACATTAAAATACCTTGCTACTGCATAGGGGTTCTGCCAGAGGTCGAGGTGGAACTTCCAGTCCTTTGGTTCTGGGAGAACCCTCTTGCTGACTTCAAGGGTAAAGGGGAGAGCCAACACTTTCCCGTCACAGTTTGCAGTAATGCTTCCCTTGTATTTTCCGGGAGCGGCATCACGGGGAATATTCACAGTGAACCAGACAGGACGTACTGTCCTGGCAGGTACCTGCAGTTCCTCGATCTTGATCAGGCGGTCAGGGCGCAGGGAGGTCTCTCCCTTGAACTCTACCTCTCCCATCACATAGGTCTCGAAGTACCTGTCAATGGCTGAGGAAGGGATTACGTTCTTCCCTGATTTGAGATCGCTGACCTTGAATTTGAAGGAGGCTACCGCTTCAGGCGCCACTAGGACTGCCTGGGCATGTACCCTTTCGCCTCTCCATCCGTAGAGGGCCTGGCTCTTTGCCAGGACTGGCACATCGTCGATCTTGTACTTGGTGTCGATGGTTCCCCAGCCGAATCCGGTTGTACTAACATTATTCCAAACTCCCGATGGGGTTGGATGCGGGTCAGCCATTTCCTTGACGGTGACCTGGGCATTTACATTGAGGCATGCCAGAATTAGGCATGCCATCATCAATTTCTTTATATTCATGATTTTAGTTGGTTATTTGAAGAGAAGCCTGGCGAAGGTGTTGAGGTACAGCCTCCAGTTCGACCAGGTGTGACCTCCGTCGGAAACGAAGAAGGTGTGGTCAAGTCCCTGTTCAGTGAGGGTCTTGTCAAGGGTCTTGGATCCTTCGAAGAGGAAGTCGGCGTCTCCGCAAGCGAGGAAGTACAGCTTTACTCCTGCCTTCTTGAGAGCGGCTATCTGCTCAGGAGTGGCCTGGCCGGCAGCCGAGAGGGGACAGATGTAGTCGAAAAGGGCCGGATAAAGTATGGAGGCGGAAATGGTGTGGCCTCCACCCATTGACAGACCGGCGATAGCCCTTGATTCAGGCTTGGGGATAGCCCTGAAGTTCTTCTCGATGAACGGGACGATCTCGGTACAGAGGCTGTTGACATAGGCATTGCGGAATTCCTCGGAACGCCAGTTTATGTTCTTTTCAAGAATATTGAGGGTTCTCGCTGCCTGCTGTCCCGGATTACCGTTGGGCATGACGACTATCATAGGCTCTGCAAGTCCCTTCTCGATAAGGTTGTCCATAATCTGGGCGGTACGTCCCATGGAGATCCAGGCTTCCTCATCTCCGCCTGCTCCGTGAAGGAGGTAGAGAACGGGATATTTCTTCTTGGGGTTGGCCTCGTAACCGTAAGGAGTGTAAACAGTGAGACGGCGGCTGTAACCTAGAATCTTGCTGTCGTACCAGGGATGGCTGACTGTTCCATGCTTGGTCGCCTCGACATAGTTTTCAGACCTCTCTCCGGGAACGAACAGCATGGGGAGATAGCGGGTACCGTCCCTTTGGACAAGAACGTTCTGGGGATCGTTGACAGCCACACCGTCGACCACGAAGTTGTAGGTGTAGATTTCGGGTGCGGGAAGGGGAATCTTTACTGACCAGATATTGTTCTCACCACGGACCATGTCAATGGTGCCTCCGTAAGGATTGGCCATCCATGAGCCACTGAGTTTTACGACAGTAGCATAGTCAGCTTTAAGGCGGAAAGTAACACTGTCGCCTTGGATTTCAGGGGAAATAACAGGCCTGCCACCACGGGCAAAATTGGATAGTTCCTGCGCCTGCAGGCTGGCAGCTATTGCAAGGATTGCCAGAATGAGGGAAAACTTCTTCATATCAGATGATTTGTGGATTTAGACGAATATAATATTTTTATTTGAAAAGAGTAAAATTTAATCGTTTTTATAGCTATATTTGATTTATGTATCATATTTAATCATTAGATAATGAAAAATTATTTTGATTTCAAAGGGCAGGTCGCCCTGGTTACCGGTTGTTCGGGAGGTCTGGGAGTTCAGATGGCACGCGCTTTGGCCGCAGCAGGATGCAACATAGTTCCCATTGCACGTAGGATGGAAAAGCTTGAAGAGGTTGCATCGCAACTGCATGAGGAATTTGGTGTGGAGGCTTTCCCAATCCGCTGTGACATCACTTCCACTGAGCAGGTCGAGGAGACCGTGGCTAAGGCACTGGCCCATTTCGGAAGGATTGACATTGTAATCAATAATGCCGGAACCGGAGCGGTCGCACCGGCTGAAGACATAACAGACTCACAGTTCGAGAACGAGATGCAGATCGATCTGTTCGGATCTTTCCGTGTAGCAAGGGCTGTGGCAAAACAGGCCATGATCCCGGCACGTTACGGCCGTGTTATCAACATCGCCTCGATGTACGGTCTGGTTGGAAACAAGATCGCTCCATGTTCTCCTTATCATGCAGCGAAGGGAGGTGTGGTCAATCTCACACGAGGCCTTGCTGCCGAGTGGGGGAAGTATGGCATTACAGTCAACACGATTTGCCCCGGTTATTTCTACACACCTCTTACAGTTGAAACCTTGAATTCCGACTATTTCCAGGATTACGCCAAGCGGGTCATTCCTCTTGAACGCTATGGTAATGAAGGTGAATTGGATACAGCCGTCTTGTTCTTATCTTCCCCTGCATCGGGCTATGTAACTGGGGCTGCGCTGCCTGTTGACGGTGGCTACACATGCGTATAATGCGAAGTTTTTTTGCTAACTTTGCAGAAACGACTTGACGACAGTTTCAATCTATGGGAGCATTCTTCGGAACTATTTCAAAAGGTGAATGTGGAGCCGACCTTTATTACGGCACCGACTACAACAGCCATCTGGGAACACGCCGCGCCGGCATGGCAACTTATGATGAAAATCGCGGATTCCTGAGAGGTATTCACAGTCTGGAGAACAACTACTTCAGGAACAGTTTCGAGGATGAATTAAGCAAGTTTACCGGCAAGGCTGGCATTGGTGCCATTAGTGACACCGATGCCCAGCCCATGCTGGTCAATTCCCATCTGGGACGTTTCGCCATGGTCACTGTGGCGAGGATAAACAATGCTGAGGCAATTGCAAATAAACTGTTGGATGAGGGAATGTACCTCACTGAATTCAGCAGTGGCAAGATTAACATCACTGAACTGGTGAGCGTGCTTATCCTTAAGGGCAAGGATTTCGTGGAAGGCATCGAGAATGTCTATCGGGAAGTGAAGGGGTCCTGTTCCATCCTCATCTTGACGGAAGACGGAATCATCGCAGCACGTGACGCTTGGGGGCGTACCCCTATTTCCATCGGCAAGAAGGAAGGAGCTATGGCCGTGAGCAGCGAGAGCACTGCATTCGCCAACCTTGGCTTCAAAACTTGCGGATTTGTCGGCCCCGGCGAGATAATCAAGTTGACTGCCGACGGAATAGAGCAGCTTCGCAAACCAAACCCTCGCAAGCAGGTCTGTTCTTTCCTTTGGATATACTATGGTTTTCCAACCTCAAATTATGACGGAAAGAACGTGGAAGAGGCCCGCTTTGCATGTGGCAAGGCTATGGCAGAGAAAGATGATGCCGAAGTTGATTGCGCTTGCGGAATCCCGGATAGCGGAATCGGTATGGCGGTTGGATATGCTGCCGGCCGTAGTGTCCCTTACATGCGGACAATAGCCAAGTACACTCCGACCTGGTCCCGTTCATTTATGCCTTCCACTCAGACCAGGAGAAACCTCGTTGCAAAGATGAAGTTGATAAACAACGAAGACATGCTCCGTGGCCGGAAGGTCCTTTTCTGCGACGACAGTATAGTCCGTGGCACCCAGCTTCGCGACAATGCCAAACTTATCCATGAAAGCGGGGCCAAGGAGGTCCATATGAGAATAGCCTGCCCTCCTCTGGTGTTCGGGTGTCCTTTCCTGAATTTCTCTGCCAGTAAAACTGAGCTGGAACTCATCACCAGGAGGATAATCAGCGAACTTGAAGGGGACAGTAACAAGAACGTTGACAAGTACACGGATTCAACCTCTCCGGAGTACTCCAGGATGGTTGACGAGATTGCACGTCAACTGGACCTTGATTCTTTGAAGTTCAATACGATAGAAGACCTCGTAAAGAGCATCGGTCTTCCTCGTGAGGACCTCTGCCTTCACTGTTTCGACGGATCCTCTTCCTTCACTCTTGAGGAAGAGAACAAGTAGCAACAAGACAGTTTCTACAAGGACGCGAGAGCTTTTTCAAGCTTCTCGAGTACCACTGTGCCAAACACTATTTTCCCGTCCGGACCTATAAGGTACATGGAAGGTATCCAGTTCACCTTGTAGTCCTGTGACACCTGGCTTTCCTTCCATTTAATCATGGGACTTACATGTGTCCACTCCATTCCGTTCTCCTTGATGAAGCCGGTCCATTGATCCTTGTCTGTATCAAAAGAGACTCCGAGAAATGCAACCTTGTCGGATGAGTACTTTTCACAAAGGGCTTTCATCGCAGGTACATCCTTCCTGCAGTCAGGACACCAGCTGGCCCAGAAATCCAGGACTACATATTTACCCTTGAAAGCCTCGAGGGACACGTCATTCCCATTGATATCCTTCAAGGTGAAAGCAGGAGCCTGGGTGCCCTTGGTCAGCATCTCAGCGGCATACTTGACGTCAAGGTCCTCTTCTTCGGTAACTTCAGTTGCCTCATGGGCAACATCTTCAGCTTTCTTACCTGCTCCCTGGCGGCAGGAGGAGATAATCAAGCAGGCGGGGAGTACGATTGATGCCGCCATCAGGATGAATCTTTTATTCATTGCTTGGGTATTTGTTAGAGTCGTTAAAAAAAGGCCGGCACGACGGCCGGCCTTTTTCGGCTTGACCTGTGTTTTACTTCTCTTCCTTTGCAGGAGCGAGGGCACACCACACGATTGCACTGAGGGCACCGCCGCAGAGAGGAGCGACAATGAAGACCCAGAGATCCTTCAGAGCCTGTCCGCCTGCAAAGAGGGCGGGTCCGATGGAACGTGCGGGATTCACTGAAGTACCGGTCAGGTTGATGCACACGAGATGGATCAGGATGAGGCTGAGACCGATTGCAAGACCTGCGAAGTTGCCTGCTCCTACCTTGCTGTCAGTGGTTCCGAGAACCACAAGGACAAAGAGGAAGGTGGCTACGATCTCAACAAGGAAAGCACCTCCGACACCACCGGCTCCGGCGACACCGTTGCAGCCAAGCCCGGCGGGGTTGGCTCCGGTGAATGCTGCTGAAGGAGTCATCACTTTGGCGAAGAGGAGCAGGAGGGCACCGGCGATGATAGCTCCGATGACCTGACCGATCCAGTAGCCGCAGGCATCCTTCCAGCTCATGCGTCCGGACAGGGCAACACCAAGGGTGATAGCGGGATTGATGTGGCAACCCGAAATGCCTCCGATGGTGTAAGCCATTGCTACAACAGAAAGACCAAAGGCGGCAGCAGTGGCGAATAGGCCTGCAGGCGTGCCGCATCCCACGAACATTGCCGTGGCGCAGCCGAGGAATGTCAGAACGAATGTTCCGATGCATTCAGCGATGTACTTTTTCATGATCTTAAACTATTAAGTGATTAGAGTGTAATGTCCAATACATTTGCCAATTTACAAAATATTCTGTTTAAATCCATCAATTTTCTTAAATTTACAAACAGAAAACTATTGCTTATGGACACACATGTAGTGATTATGGCTGGCGGAGTGGGAAGCAGGCTTTGGCCCGTCAGTACCCCGTCGATGCCGAAACAGTTCATAGATATCCTGGGAATAGGGAAGACCCTGATCCAGATGACGGTTGACAGGTTCCTTCCGGTTTGCAACCTTTCGAATTTCTGGGTGGTTACTTCTGCCGACTATGTGGAAATCGTCAGCCGGCAGCTTCCCATGATTCCCGCAGATCACATACTTGCCGAGCCGGAGCCTCGTAACACGGCTCCTTGCATCGCCTATGCATCCTGGAAGATAGCATCGGTCAATCCTGATGCCAACATAGTGGTCACTCCGGCTGATGCGCTGGTGATCAATGTCCATAAATTCGCCGCCGCGATACGCAAGGCCCTCAATTTTACCGACGGAAGCAATCACATCGTGACGGTTGGTATAGAACCTTCCAGGCCAGAGACCGGTTACGGCTATATCTGCGCCAGCGAAAAACAGTCGGATGAAGTGGTAAAGGTCCTGGGATTCAAGGAGAAGCCCAACCTTGCAACCGCCAAGGAATATCTTGCCGCGGGCAATTATTTCTGGAATGCTGGGATCTTCGTGTGGAATTGCAGGACGATCATAGCCGAGATCCGTACCCATGTCCCCCAGATAGCTTCGTTGATGGACAGGATAGCTTCCTCATTCGGTACGTGGAAAGAAGAGGACGTGCTTCAGGAATGTTTCCCCGAATGTGAAAAGATATCGATCGACTATGCCGTCATGGAAAAGTCTGACGAAATCTACGTCATAGCCAGTGACCTGGGGTGGTCCGACCTGGGAAGCTTCAGTTCGATCAAGGATAATATCCCTATGCCTGACGAAGACCCTGTCCCTGACGGAGGAGCCGCAAAGGCAATAGAAGGTGACAACAAGGTTATCGGAAGGGACATAAGGCTGTTCGGCTGCGAAGGATGCATCGTTCATGCCGAAGGTACGGGAACAGTCGTGGTCTCCGGCTTGAAGGATTACGTGGTGGCTGTCAATGGACCTGATATCCTGGTCTGTCCGATAAGTGAAGAGCAGAAGATCAAGGAATATTCTGCCCCGCAGGATAGTTGAAAGGATGGAACGGATTCATTTCAAGACAGTTGTCATATCTGACGTTCACATGGGGGCCCCTTTCTCCAAGATAAGCGAGGCCACCCGTTTCCTTACACGGCTCTCCTGTGACAGGCTTATCCTCGCCGGAGATATTGTCGATGGTTGGCAACTTAAACTCATTGATGATAAGTGGACGGTCCGCCAGTCTGCTTTCTTCAGCGCTATCATGAAGATGAAGGAAGCCTTCGACACGGAAGTCGTTTATGTGACCGGCAACCATGATGACTTCCTGGACTACATCACTCCATGTCAACTTTTCAATATCTCTTTTATCAATGAATATATTATCGAGGAGGAAGGGAAGAGGTATGTTGTAATCCACGGTCATGCCTTCGACAGCGTGACCTCCGGTTTCCGATGGATCTCGAAGTTCGGGGATGTCGCTTATAATTTCCTCCTCAAGTTCAACAACATCTGGAACAAGGCAAGGGAGAAGAGCGGAAAGGAGAAGTATTCATTCTCCAAAGCCATCAAGCATGGAGTGAAAAAAGCTGTCAACCTCATTTCGGGATTTGAATCCGATCTTGCTAATTTTGCCCATTCCAAGAAGTGCGACGGGATTATCTGCGGGCATATCCATCATCCCGAAGATAAGATACTTAAGAACGGAATACGTTACTTGAACTGCGGAGACTGGGTGGAAAGCCTCACCGGTTTGGTGGAAGATGAGTCGGGTGAATGGAGGATTTTGAGATATTCCGACCTCGTTGAAGGCTGATTCGCACTTAAAGTTTGAAAAAAAGTTAAAAAAAGCGGGAAATATTTGTTTTTTTCTGCTGAACAACCTAAATTTGCAATCCCGATTCGGAAACATGCCGAAGCGATTGGTAAGAATCGTTAGCTCAGTTGGTAGAGCACAACACTTTTAATGTTGGGGTCTCGGGTTCGAGCCCCGAACGGTTCACAAAGGAGCAGATTCTTTAACGTTCTTTTAAATGCTTTGTTAGCTCAGTTGGTAGAGCAACTGACTCTTAATCAGTGGGTCTAGGGTTCGAGTCCCTAACAGAGCACGGAAATCGCCTCCAGAGAGCATCTGGGGGCGGTTTTTGTTATATAGGATATAATTACTTATCTTTGAATATGTTCGATAAGATTGTATCCACTATCAACGGGATAGTGTGGAGTCCCGCATTGGTTGTCCTCCTTGTAGGAGCCGGTCTGTACTTCTCTTTCAGGACCCGTTTTGTCCAGTTAAGGCGCATAGGCCTGATGGTCCGTCTTCTCTTCAGGAAAAAGGACAAGGATTCGGAGAAGAAAGGCGTTTCGTCGTTCGAGGCTTTCTGCATCGCCCTGTCGGGCCGTGTGGGTACCGGCAACATAGTGGGTGTAGCCACTGCCATAGCCCTTGGCGGCCCTGGAGCGGTTTTCTGGATGTGGATTATCGCTTTTTTCGGAGCTTCTACAGCCTATGTGGAATCAACCCTCGCGCAGATGTTCAAGTTCTCCCATCCGACCGGTTACAGGGGAGGTCCGGCAACATACATCGAAAAGGGCCTCAAGGCACGCTGGATGGCCATCCTGTTCGCAGTGGTTACAATCATAGCTACAGGACTGCTTCTGCCGACCGTCCAGGCGAACGGTCTATCGGCAGCCGCGTTGAATTCATTCGGTGTCAATCCGTTGGTTTCCGGACTTGTCCTTGCATTCATCCTCGGACTCGTAATAGTCGGGGGAGTCAACAGGATTGCCAAGGCTGCTTCACTGGTGACGCCTTTCATGGCGATAGTGTATGTTTTGATCTCTATAACCATCCTTGCCCTCAACTGGAAAGCCATTCCCGGCCTTCTTTCTTTAATAGTGCAGAATGCCTTCGGAGTCAATCCGCTGTGCGGAGGTATCCTGGGTTCAACCATCATGATGGGGGTGAAGAGGGGGCTGTTCTCAAACGAAGCTGGACAAGGTACCGGAGCGATCCCTTCTGCTTCGGCTGATGTAAACCATCCTGCCGAGCAAGGACTCGTTCAGGCGTTCTCGGTTTATGTTGACACTCTTCTTGTCTGTACAGCCACGGCCCTCATGATCCTCTCTGCCGGAACTTTCAATATCCTGGATTCCAAGACAGGAGAGATGCTCCTTGCCAACGACCCTTCCCTTGGGGCTAATTATGTCGGTTATACCCAGGCAGCCGTCGACTCTGCTATCGGTGGGTTTGGCAGTATATTCGTAAGCATAGCACTGGCATTCTTTGTCTTTACGACTGTAATGGCGTACTATTTCTACTCGGAATCCAGCTTGATGTACCTGTGCAGCTTGAAAAAGGGTTTCTCGACTAAAATGGAGATGCTCCTTATCAGGATTCTCCAGGTGGTAATCCTGGGATCTGTAATCTTCGGTTCTGTCAAGGAGGCCAACCTGGTCTGGACCCTTGGAGACATTGGTGTCGGTATCATGGCATGGGTGAATGTCGCTGCCATCATACTCCTTTCTCCAAAGGCCTTCGCTGCCTTGAAGGAATATGAGAGCCGGAGCTGACGATGTTCGAGAAGATCGTTTCCCTCATTAACGGAATAGTCTGGAGCGCTCCTCTGGTCGTCCTTCTTGTGGGCGCCGGCCTGTATTTCTCTCTTCGCGGAAGGTTTGTCCAGATTCGTCGTATCGGTCTGATGACCAGGCTACTCATCCGTTCCAGAAAGAAGGCATCAAGCAAGAAAGGCGTCTCTTCCTTCGAGGCTTTCTGCATAGCTTTGGCCGGCCGGGTCGGTACCGGGAATATAGTCGGTGTCGCTACGGCCATTGCCCTTGGAGGTCCAGGCGCTGTCTTCTGGATGTGGATAGTAGCGTTCTTCGGGGCATCTACAGCCTTCGTAGAGTCAACCCTGGCCCAGCTTTATAAGTTCCCACATTCCTCGGGATTCCGCGGAGGACCTTTTTGTTATATAGAAAAAGGCCTCGGTTCCAAGTGGATGGCCGTGTTGTTCTCCGTCGTTACCATAATCGCCTGCGGCCTCCTGCTCCCGGGTGTCCAGTCCAACGGTTTGTCAGCTGCTCTCTATAATTCGTTTGGAATCAATACACTGCTTTCAGGCTTTGTCCTGATTTTCCTCGTCGGTCTTGTGATAGTCGGTGGAGTCAGGAGGATTGCCAAGGCAGCATCCATTGTCGCTCCTTTTATGGCTGTAGCCTATCTGCTTATCGCCGTAATAGTACTGGCAATCAACTGGAAGGTTATACCCGGAATGCTCATGTTGATAGTCAGGAGCGCTTTCGGGATCGACCCTTTGTGTGGCGGCATCCTTGGATCGACGATAGTGATCGGGGTCAAGAGGGGACTGTATTCCAATGAAGCCGGCCAGGGAACAGGGGCCATTCCATCGGCTTCGGCAGATGTGGACCATCCGGCGGAGCAAGGACTGGTCCAGTCCTTTTCAGTCTATGTTGACACCCTCTTCATATGCACTGCGACTGCCTTGATGATCCTGTCTGCGGGTACATACAACATCTTCGATGCACGGACAGGAGAGATGCTCCTTGCTAATGTTCCGGAGCTCGGGGCGAATTATGTGAACTATACCCAGGCGGCCGTGAGTTCAGCCCTGGGAGGTTTTGGAGGAGCGTTGATCAGCATAGCTCTTTCATTCTTTGTCTTTACTACCATCATGGCCGATTATTTCTATTCGGAATCAAGCATCGCTTACCTTTGCAGCATGAGGAATAACGCCTCTCCGCGGTTGGAGAAGACGTTGATAAGGTTGCTGCAGTTGTTTGTGCTTGGATCCGTTCTTTTCGGTGCCGTCAAGGAGGCGGACACGGTCTGGATGATGGGTGATATAGGTATGGGGCTGATGGCATGGGTGAATGTCGCCGCCATCATACTCCTTTCTCCTAAAGCCTTCGCAGCCTTGAAGGAATATGAGGGACTAAAGTGAGCTGTTCCAACCCTCGAAGAATAACTTGAAGTCACCCTGGGCCGATGCCGCGGGCATGATGACTATTGTCTTCGATGAGTGTGGCATCAGGGTGATGAAGTTGTCTGAATATACTGTTCCATGAACCGGTTCACCGTAACTGTCCCTTAGTTGCAACCTGTTGAAAAACGCTATTTTACCTGAAGTGTTTTTCAGCGTCACTTCAATACTCCCATCGGGCATTGCCTTTTTGGTGAGCCTGACCTTTGCCTTAGGCATATCCTGCAATTGTTCGAAACCTGATGTGCATGGACCGGTCACTGTCTGAGGACCGTCGTAGCTGTCCGTTGAACGCCAGTAGAAGTTCTCGGAGAGAATCTTTCCGGTTTTGTCGGCAAGGCAGAGGCGGATGAAGTGTACCTTCGAAATCCCTGAAGGGAACTCAAGTTTCATGATATCGTCCAATGCCCTGTCTGCTGGGATGTCTGCGGTAGCGCTCCATGTCTTGACAAGTTTGCTGTCAAGATTGTACAGTTCAGCTTTAACCACCAGTTGGCCGATATCCTCGGCAGAATCGTTGATTATGCTGACGGTATTCTTGAGATAATCAAACTGAACATGCAGTGGCTCAAGAGAATGCATTGTATGATACAATGAAGCCGTAGGCTCCAGGTACCAGTCCCACATCCTGGCGCATACCTGGACATTGGGACAGTTGTGGTACCAGAACAGCAGTCCGGAGCAGAACCTGTCTCCGTCGTCAAGACGATTATAGTTCCAAACCTCCCAGATGCTCTTGGAATTCATCGCTCCAACCAGTTGTCCCTTCCTGGCATATTCCTCTATGCTTGAGGATTCACCATAGCACCGTACCATCTCATCGTAGAGTGTGCTCATCAGGTGGAAACCGTTACCGTCCAGATAGTCCCAGGTCGCCTTGTCGAGAGGCCATAGCTTGTCGGCAGGCATCATATTCCTAAGGCTCTCTATCACAGGCAGGGTAGGGGCCCCGTATTCGGGGTTGAATCCGTCCACACGGCTCCCACGGTCTGAAGCTGTGTTGGTGTAGTGACGCATAGGATTGACCTGCTTGTAAGGACTTCCATCATGGATGCCATCGCATTCGGACTGCATCTGGTAGGGGCGGGTGCCGTCGAGTTTTTCCAGCAAGGCATGGGTTCCGGATACTTCAGTGCTTTCATTTGAAGCCACGTAGAAGACTATGGAAGGGTGATTCCTGATTCTTTTGACAGTGGATGTGACGTTGTTGAAATAGATGGACTCATCATGAGGGTGGCGTGTGTCTCCGGTCATCCAGAACTCCTGCCAGACCATGATTCCATATTCATCACAGAGTTGATAGAAAAGGTCGCTTTCGGCAATGCCTCCACCCCAGAGGCGGAGGAAGTTGACACCGGACTGGTCGGTGTAGGCCATCTCTGTCCGCATC
>JAEEGF011587272.1_pt1 | contig 12730 bp, 9 predicted proteins | sample 9134171 | NCBI WGS metagenome assembly JAEEGF01 (sample SAMN16246542, study PRJNA631951) | gut metagenome | biome: gut microbiome; feature: rumen; material: AP-attached | host: Bos | place: Iran: Karaj | collected 2018-10 | reverse complement strand
GCAAGGTATCCCACGCTTCCCATCACCTGCTTCTGGCCGTTGCGCGCCGCCACGAGCGTCTGCTCCGCGGAAAGTCCCAGATCAACACGTAGCTCCGGGTTGAATATCTGCGCCACCCCGAAGTCGCTCAGCACCACATGGCCGTCCGGACCCACCAGCACGTTCTGGAGTTTGAGGTCGCGGTGAAGAATGCCGTTCTTGTGGATGTACTCGAGCCCATCGCGCAGGTCTTCGTACCACATCGCCACCTGCTCCTCGTCAGCGCCCTCCGCGCCCGCGTCCGCAAGCGTGCGCGGATGCCCTTCCGGATCCAGCACGAGGTCCATAACGAAGTACGGCCTGCCGCTGGCCTTGTCCTCGCCGATGTCATACACTCGCACGAGGCGCGGGTGGCATAGCTTCGCCAGCAGCCTTCCCTCGGCGAAGAAACGCTTGCGCACCGCCTCCTGCTCGCCGCGTTCGTAGGTGAAAAGCTTCAAGGCATACCGCGCGCCCAGCTGTACGTCCTCCACTTCGTACACCTCGGCCATGCCGCCCTTCGCGAGCAGCGTCACCACCTTCCATCTGCCAAGAAGCGCGCCTTCTTCCAAGGCCTGGTTCATCGCGTCGACGCCTTTCTCTTCTCAGCGCGGAGACGCTCAAGCGCCACCTGCACGGCGCAGGGCTCCTCCTTGCCGGTCCAGTCCTTCGACGCCACCCACTCCTCCGCGGAGAAGATGCGCTGCGCGGCTTCTTCGTAGGAGATGCCGCCAAGCTCCACGAGAAGGCGGATGCCGCGGTCGATTAGCTTCTTGTTCGAGATGGAGACCCAGCTCATCCAGTTGCCCGCCACGCGTCCCGAGGCCGCCATCGTGCCCGTAGAGAGACAGTTGAACGCGAGCTTGACGGCGAGGTGCTTCCAGATCTCGAGAGGCGAGTCGGCGATTTCCATCTTCACCCAGATGCCGTCCGTCGGCTGCGGGCCGATGTGGAACTCGATCTTTTCGGGCCAGTCGGCGGCGAGGCGGTTTGCGGCGGCCATGTATTGCGCCGGCTTGTCACCCACGGTGAGCATCACCGCGGCGGCGCGGTCAAATCCCTTGATGCGCTCTGGCGCGGGTTCATTGCCGATCATGTAGGTGACGAGGTCGGAGTACTTGATGAGCGGCGGCGAGTCGATGAAACGCTGCGGCATCTTGAGCGAACGGGCGTCCTCGGACGTGAACTCAAGGCAGCGGGGATGGCGGCGCATCATCTCGTTCCAGCATTCAACGGTGGGATGGAGCGGATTCTTCACGAACGCCCAAGACTGGGCGAGGTGCCTGTCGCGGCTGGAGCGGAGCGGCGGCAGCATGAAGGTTGGGGAACGCTCGGTGTTGTCGGTGAAGAGGTCGAGCATGCACTTGTCGGCAAGGTACGTGATGCGTCCGTGCTTGTCGTAGACGCCCTTCTCGAACTCGATGGCCTTCACGAGGCCGGCGCGTCCACCGGGCGACTCTAGGCCGGCGAGCAGCTTCTCGAAGGCAAGGGTGTAGTCCTTGGACGTCTCCTTGGCGAAGCGCGGCAGCACGCGGCAGAGCGCGGCCTCTAGGGCGCACGAGCCGAGCAGCTGCTCGGATGTGGTGGCCTGCATGCGCGTGGATCCGGCGAGCGACATCGAGCCGCAGTATATGTCGATCACCGTCACCTTCGGATTGTCGATCGCCTCGCGGCAGCGGTCGAGGTAGCCGCGCAGGAGGTCGGCGGGGTTGTTGAAGACTAGGAAGCATTTAGCGCCATGCTCGGCCGCGTACTTGAGGGTGCCCAGCACGGACGACGTCTCGCCGCCCTCCGTGATGGCTACGAACGTGTCGCCTTCGCCAACGTCGAGCGCGGCGGCCTGGCGGCGGCCGCCCTCCGCGAAGTCCTCGAAGAACTCGACCGAGCGGATGAGCGCGAAGTCGCCGCCAGTCATGATCGAGGCCGACCTGTCGGCGAGCGCGCGCTCGGCCGGAGTGAGCTCCGCGGCGCGGCGATGGAAGAAGTCGCGCCACATCGACTCGAGCAGGATGGAGAGCCGTCCCGTCGCGCCGCATCCTGAGAAGATGATGCGTCCCTTCTTCGCCTGAAGAGTCTCCACCATCGACGAGACGAGCTTCTCGAACTTCTCGCCCGCGAAGACGTGGCGCATCGTAATCGGAATCTGGCGGTCGCCGCGCTGAAGGCACTGCACGCCCGCGAGCGTGGAGCGCTTGAAGTCCTCCTCCAGCGTCGCAGTGATCGGGTTCGACTGCTCGGTGGGCAGGAAGCCGAGATGGAACTGCTTCTCGTTGTCGATGAAGTCTCGCGCCTTGGCGCGTGCCGCCTCCGAACAGGTGAAGGCAGTCGCCGCACCAGCGACGAATGCGCACATGCCAAATGACATCATCTTTCTCATAGTATCAATCCTTTCACCTTTCACCATTCTCGATAAGAGCCGGGCATATCCACGCCGTCACTGCGGCGCACTCCATGCCGAAAGGCAGGTATCCGCCGAAGCCGATGAGCGGCATCTCCCATATCTGGAAGCGGTGCACGAACGGCACGGAGTATATCCACTTCGCGAGCGCGTAGTAGTTCCAGGTCTCCCAGCAGAGTCCGCATACGAGCGCCGCGAGCGCGAAACGGAACACCACCGACCAGTTGCCAACCGCCAGGCAGTCGAGCGCGCACGGCTCCTTCAGCGCCACCTGCACCAGCAGGAACACCATGAGCGGCGAGAGCCACAGGAGCGGGAACGTGTAGCGCGGAAAGAACACGATGCCCGCGAGCCCAAGCGCCGCCACGAACGACAGCACCGCAACCGCGCGCCATCCGCGCATGTTCACCTTGCCCATGTTGGCGTAGTTCTCGTCGGCGAACGGACGGAACGTGTGCAGGAACGCCGCCACCGAGCAGACGCCAGGCAGCACTGACGCGAAGCAGATGGTGGCGTAGAAGGTGTATTCCAGCGCGCCAAGCTGCGATATGCCCACGTAGTACCAGTTCCACACGTAGCGGTTCAGGTACTCGAAGAACCACCAGAAGAGCGAGCTCGCAGGGAACAGCGCCGCGTATGCCCACGGGTGGTCAGTCATCGGGGAGTGTCCGCTCCGCTTCACGCAGAGCGCATTCACGAGAAGTATGAACCCTGCCCAGACGGGCGCGTACGACAATTGCACCTGCACTCTCTCTGGAAGCGTCGGGAACCAGCGGAAGTGGTAGTTCCAGGAAAGTATCCAGCCCGAGGCGAGTATGACTACACCCAACCAGCCCCACCAGGGGAATGGTGAATGGCGAAAGGTGAAGGGTGAGGGGTTAGAGGTGGCGGAAGACTGGCGAAACCCCGAGACAGCCGCCTTGAGACAGCGCTTCACGAGCGGACGAAGACACACGAACGTGAAGAGCGACAGGCCTATGAACCATGGCCAAGAGAACGGACAGCGGTGGTTCCACAGCTTTTCGGGCTGGAACCCCCAGTCTTCGGTCCGCGGCGGAAAGCTCTTCACCCCCTCCCATATCTCGTCGTATCCTCCAAGCCAGGCACATAGTGCCGGCGCACCAAGCAGCACGACGGCAAGGATCAAGTAATGAAGTATCCGTTTCATTTCCAGAAGTCCCAAAAGCCACAGACCACAAGGGCCACGGCGATTCCAAAGAAGACGCCGGCAACGACCTCAACCCGCGTGTGCCCTAGCCGCTCGCGCAGGCGTTGCGCCTCAAATCGTTCCTCGCCGGTCAGGTTCAGCCGCTCGACGATGCGGTTGAGCAGCTGCGCGTGCTCGCCGGCCGCACGCCTGATGGAGAGAGCATCCGCCAGCGTGATGGTGCCGAACCCAACGGCGATCATCGCCTCAGGCGAATCGAACCCGTCGGTGAGTCCCACTGCAACGGCGAGCGCCGTAACGAGCGCAGCGTGCGCGCTTGGCATCCCTCCCGGAGCGGAGAGGACCTTCTTGTCCAGCTTGCGCGTGCGAAACCAACCCTGCACAAGCTTGATGACCTGCGCAAGCCCCCCCGCGAGGAACGCGGAGATGAACCACGGATGGCGGATGATCTCGAAGGCGTTCAGGTCCCGCCAGTCCCTGATGACGCCCATGGCGAAAGACAACATGATGAATATGAATAATATACCATCGTATCGCTCTCCCGTCAATTCTGCTTTGTCGTAGGGCGCAAGAAAATGTTTGCCGGGGCGCAGATGGTACGAGACGCCGCTACTTCATGAATATGACGGTGCCGCCGGTGTACAACAGCCTCAGCCCGTTGTCGTCCGCCACGAGCTTGAAGCCCATCTTCTTCAAGTGGGGATTGATCGCAAACGTCGCATTGGGCATGCTAGACCAGTTCACCAGATACGGATTCTCGGAATGCGCCAGCGAAAGGATGTCCTGTCTTTCGCCCACGTCCACCATGATCTCCGCCCCGTCGGCAAAGGACACAAGGCCGGGATCGGTGCGAAAGACATTGCCTTTGTCCAACGCCCTCCCGTCTGGAGTCCACAATCCATCCACCTGGGAAAGGTCGAGCGTGGAACCGCTCTGCATGGTGAACGGAGCGCGGAAGTCGCCCGCGATGTACCTTCCATACACAAGAGACTGCGCACCGGTTCCCTGCGAACGCCACTTTCTGGTCTTTCCGTCAAAATACAGATCGCCCACGACGAGTCCGGTGCTGCCGTTGAAGAAGTAACCGCCTTCGATGAACTTCACCGATGCCGTCCTGAAGTCAATCTCTCCGTAGTAGGTGCTGTCGCCGTGGATAAAGGCTATCGTGCCGGCGTCGAGCGTCTTGAGGTAGCGCATGTTTCCGTCGCCGTTCAGGTCCAGGTACAGCGTGTGGCCGTTCAGCGTGATCGTGCTTGGCGTGGCCGAGGCGCTGCCGCCGACGAACGCTTTGTTCTCCGATCTAAACGTCGCGTCGCCGAAAAGCGTCAGCGACCCGAAAAAACGAGTCCATCGGCCACCGGCGTTTCCAGTGGACACCCGGCTTCCGCCGTATAGCTCGAAGTTGTAGCAGCAGGTGGAGGCATTATTGTTGGCATTGAAGTTGAACGTCGCGTTCTCGCCAAGCGTCACAGTCTGCGTGGCGTTTCCGTCGCCAAGCGGGTGCGTGGCCGTGCCGACCACCATCGTGCCTTCGGCCACCAAAGTGCCGCCGGTGTAGGACTGGTTGGGCTTGGACACGGTGAATGTGCCCGCGCCCCCCTTCACGAGCTTCATGTTGCCGCTCAGCGCCACCGTGCTGTTTGCGAGAGACACGCCTTCGGGCGCAATCAGATGCAGTTCGCCCGGATGCGCCGCGTCCGCCGTCGAGTCCGTCACCATGCCGCCGCCCCTCAGAGAGGCGAGCGAAAGAACCTTGCCCCTGAGATCGATCATAGCACCCTCGGCCATGTAGTCGAAGCACGTGGTCATATCCCACGAATCCACGTCGTCCGGCAGCGCGACCGTTCCATCCAGCACGTACGCGATGGGATCCACCGTCTGGGTCTTGATCGCCTCGTATTCGGCGTATGAAGAGAAGCGCACCTCCATTTCACCAGTCACGCCATCGGTCCATTCATCCGGATACTCCGTGCCGTCGGCACGGTAGAACCTCCATCCTGGCGGAGAGGCGTTCACATCCCATCTCGCGACCTGCGGCGTGAGAAGGCTCTTCACAAAGAGGCCGTAGCTGCCGTCCGCAGCCCTCACCGCGACACCTATCATGCGTTCCTCGGGCGTCTGCTCCGCCCCGGTGGCGACAAGCGTGAACACGACCGACTCGTCCGGGACAAACGAAGGCGCGAAGGCAACAAGCTGCTCTCCCACCGCCACGTCGCGCGTGCCGATGTCAACCGTGTATGAAGCGCTCGACGAAAGAAACGTGACGAGTCCCGTGTCGGTATAGTCCCTGTTGGCGCCATCGATCGCTCGTCCGGATGCGTCCCATGTGCCTTGGACTTCGGACAGGTCAAGCGTGGATCCGTCTTTCATTGTGAACGGCGCGCGGAAGTCGCCGGCGGTGTACCGCCCCAGCACATAGGATTCTGCTGCGCCCTGGGAATGCCATTTTCTCGTGCTGCTCCTGAAATAGAGGTTGCTTACCGTCATGCCGCTGTTGCCGTTGAAGAACCATCCGGTTTCCTCGAAGCCTACGGTCGCGGTCGAGAAATCGACGTTGCCGTAGTACGACGCATATCCCGCCTTGAACACGACGGACCCTGCGTCCAGCGTCCTGATGTATCTGATGTTGCCGTCGCCGGCAAGGCTGAAATAGAGCGTATGGCCGTTCAGCGTCACCGTGCTGGCGTGGGATGCGTCCAGGCCGCCGAAGAAATCCCACGTGCCGCCCTTCAGCGTTGCATCGCCTTGAAGCGTTATCGCGCCAAACAAGCGTATCCATCTCGTGTTGGCCGAATGCGCCTCCACCACGCTCCCGGAGGACAGGACGAAATTGTAGCAGCACGTGGTCGCATTCTTGAAGGCTGCGAAGTTGAACACGGCGCTCTCGCCGAGCGTCACAGTCTGCGATGCGTTTCCGTTGCCGAGCGGGTGCGTGGCCGTGCCGAGCGCGAGCGTGCCGGCCATGACCTCAGTGCCGCCGTCGTAGGACTGGCCGGCCTTCGCCGCTGTGAACGTGCCCGCGCCTTCCTTGACCAGCTTGAGATTGCCCGCAAGCGCCACGCCGCTGTTGCTCACCGTCACGCCTTCGTCCACGGTCACATGCAGTTCTCCTGGCGCATCGGCGCCTTCGGAGGTGATCGTGCCGGAGCCTGCAATGCCCTTCACGGAAAGGCTGTGCCCCGCAAGGTTGACGGTAACGCCTTCATCGACGAACAACGTACCGTCCACCATTTCGTCTTCGGTCAGTGCGTAGTCTGCACCGATCGTGCGGTCTGCCGCCGCCGCGCAGAACGACAGCGCCGCCGCGCAGATTGCGGCGCTGAAACCCAGCTTGATGTCTGACTGCATGACAACGCTCCTTTTCTGCATCAGGGACCATACACGATTCCCATAATCTCGGTAGATTGTACCACAATCGCCTGCGCTGTGCAATAGGCGCGAGAAAAACTTGCGCCAGCGGCTCAGCGGCTTGAATGTCTATTGACTGATGTGCCGTTTTATGAGACAATTACATGCGTTGGAAAACAGTTAGAAAGGAGTAGACGATGGATGTTTCAAGACGTCAGTTCATGGCCGCGGCGGGAGCGCTCGCGGCGGCGCCGGCCGTGCTGGGCGACGCGCAGAAGGTGTTCAAGGTGGGGCTTGTTGGCTGCGGAGGACGCGGCACGGGCGCGATACAGAACATCATGGACGCCGCGGCGCGCCTTGGATGTAAGGTGCAGCTCACGGCGGCGGCGGATTTCTTCGTTGACAAGGCCAAGGCCATCTGCAGCAAGTATGGCGTGGACGGGAAGATGGCGTTCGGCGGAGCGAACGGATACAAGAACGTGATCGGCTCGGGGTGCGACATCGTGCTTCTGTGCACGCCGCCGGTTTTCCGTCCCCGCCAGATGGCCGCGTGCGTCGCCGCCGGCAAGCACATCTTCGCAGAGAAGCCAATCGCCACCGATCCGCGCGGACTGCGCGCGTTCCTCAAGTCAGTCGCCGAGGCGAAGGCAAAGAACCTCTCCATTCTCTCCGGCACGCTCCACCGCCACTCGAACCGTTTCCTCAAGCAGATCGGTCCGATGCGCGCAGGGTGCATAGGCAGGATACTCGCCGGGCGCGTGTACCGCTGCCACGGGGGAATGTGGGTGCGTCCGCGCCGCCCCACCGACACGAACGCCGCCTACCTCTGCAACAATTGGTACCACTTCTGGGAGATGAGCGGCGACCAGGTGACGGAGCAGGCCATACACGAGGTGGACCTCGCGAACTGGTTCATCGGCCGCTTCCCCGTTAGCGCCTTCGGCATGGGCGCGCGCTGGCGCCGTCCCGCAGGCATCGGCGACATCTACGACGAGATCGCCATCGACTTCGACTACGGCGAAGGGTTGCACACCACCACGTTCGGCCGCCATATGAACGGCTGCGCGAATCCGTTTGGCACGCGTCTCGTCGGCACGGAGGGCGAAGTCTCCGTGGGAAACACGTTCAAGCGCTGGGACGGCAAGCCGGTGGCGGAGGACCTCGCCGCCATCAAGGGACGCCCCGACAGCGGCCTCGTGGCGGAGCACGTTGATTTCCTTTCCGGCCTCCTGAGCGGCAACTACCTCAACGAGGGCGAGCAGGTGGCGATGTCCACCGCCACCTGCATCATCGGTACCCTCGCGGCCTATTCGGGACGCACGGTGCGCATGAAGGACGTGCTGGAGAACACGCGCAGCGAGTTCTACGACGGATGGAACGCCGCGTTCACGCCCGAGCAGTTCGAGGAGACCGAAGACATTCCGCTTCCGAAGGAAGGCGTGGGGATTGTGCCGGGCAAGGCATGAGGAGTTCAGAGTTTGAAGTTCAAAGTTTTGAAGTCAGAAGTCTGAAGTCAGAAGTCCTATCAGAGGTCTGAAGTCCTATTGGAAAGTTGGAAAGGCTAGGAGCTTAATGATGACAAACAGACGTGGTTTTCTCATAGGCACTGCGGCTCTTGCGGCGGCAGGGATGCCGCGTTTCACGCGCGGCGAAGAAGCTGGCGCGGAGAAGTTCAAGACCGTGCTCAAGAAGGCGCTGATACGCAAGCGTCTCACGCAGGACGTGGTGAAGACGCTGAAGGAGAACGGCTACCCCGGCGTGGAGCTGATGGACAAGACGGTGAGCGAAGCCGAGGCGCGTGCGGCACGGCGGATGGCCGAAGACGAAGGCCTGCAGATTCACTCGTTCATGGGAGGATGGTTCGAGTTCAACTCCAAGGACCCCGCGAAGCGCATGGCGTCCATTGAAGAAGGGAAGAAGAACCTTCGCCTCGCCAAGGCGTACGGCGCGAGCGTGATGCTTGTGGTGGCAGGTCGCATTGGCGGAATGCCCATGCCGAAGCCGCACGAGTTCAAGCCGGAATTCGATTCGAAGTCGCTCATGCTCTCGCGCGCGGCGGAAGGCGATTTCCCCGAATACGTGCAGGCGCAGAACGACGCCACTAAGTATGCGCAGGACGCCGTGGCGGAGCTCGCTCCCGTCGCCGCCGAGCTGGGCGTCAAGATCGGACTCGAGAATGTGTGGAACAACCTCTGGGTCACGCCGGACTTCGCCGCCGCCTTCATCCGCTCCTTCAGAAACCCCTGGGTGAAGTCGTACCTCGACCTTGGCAACCACGTGCGCTACGCTCCGGCGGAGAAGTGGGTGGAGGCTCTCTCCGACCAGATCGTGAAGATGCACATCAAGGACTTCAAGGTCGACCGCGCCGCGAAGAACGGCGGCGCGTTCGTGCGCATAGGCGACGGTTCGATCGACTGGCGGCGCGTGCGGCGCGCGATCGACGCCGTTGGCTACAACGGCTGGGTTTCGATCGAGAGCTCCGGTTGGACCGATGCCGAGCATTCGGCGATCATGGACAAGTTCTTCAACGGAACGCTGTAGCCCGGGCTGACAGGGCAAGGAGAAAAAGAAATGGCCAAGAAAGTAATGCTCATCGGCGCCGGCGGAGTCGCCGGCGTGGCGGCCGCCAAGATGGCCCAGAACCCCGACGTCTTCGGCGAACTGCTGATTGCGTCCCGCACAGAGGCGCGCTGCAAGGCGATAAAGGCGGACATCGAGAGGAGACGTGATTCGTGGTTCGCGACTCGTGATTCGGGCGCACGAACCACGAGCCACGAGCCACGAGCCACGAACATCACGACTGCGCAGATCGACGCGATGGACGTGGCCGCCACCACTGCGCTCATCAAGGAGTTCAAGCCCGACCTCGTGATGAACATCGCCCTTCCATACCAGGACCTCGCGATCATGGACGCCTGCCTCGCGGCCGGCGTATCGTATCTCGACACCGCCAACTATGAACCACCAGAAGAGGCGCACTTCGAGTACTCCTGGCAGTGGGCCTACCGCGAGAAGTTCGAAAAGGCCGGCCTCACGGCGATTCTTGGCTGCGGATTCGACCCTGGCGTGACGCAGGTCTTCTCCGCCTACGCGCAGAAACACTACTTCGACACCATCGAGACGCTAGACATTCTCGACTGCAACGGCGGCGACCACGGCTATCCATTCGCCACCAATTTCAACCCCGAGATCAACATCCGCGAGGTCGCCGCGAAGGGCAGCTATTGGGTGGCCGACGCTGAAGGCGATGCCAGCAAGGCGGGCGCGCCGCTCGATTCCCACGGCGTGCCGGTGGAATACAAGAAGGCGTTTGACAAGGGCTACTGGGTTGAAACCGCCCCGATGGCGATCAAGCGCGTGTACAACTTCGACCAGGTGGGCGAGAAGGACATGTACCTTCTCCACCACGAAGAGCTTGAGTCGCTTGGCTGCAACTTGAAGGGCATCAAGCGCATCCGCTTCTTCATGACTTTCGGCCAGAGCTACTTGACGCACCTCAAGTGTCTCGAGAACGTTGGCATGACGCGCATCGATCCAATCGATTTCAAGGGACAGAAGATCGTTCCGATCGAGTTCCTGAAGGCACTCCTGCCCGATCCCGCAACGCTTGGTCCGCGCACCAAGGGCAAGACCAACATCGGCTGCATCTTCCATGGACTCAAGGATGGCAAGCCAGTGGACTACTACGTGTACAACGTGTGCGATCACCAGGAGTGCTACGCAGAAGTCGGCTCGCAGGCCATCAGCTACACAACAGGTGTTCCAGCGATGATCGGCGCGAAGATGTTCCTCGAAGGCAAGTGGACGACCAAGGGCGTGCACACGTGCGAGGAGTTCGATCCCGATCCGTTCATGGCCGAGCTCAACGTGCAGGGTCTCCCCTGGAAGGAGAACTTCAACCCCGTGAAGGTGGATTGATGCCACGATACATCATCGACGAAGCGGCGCTGAGGCGCAACCTCGAGATCCTGAAGAGCGTGTCCGACAGGGCGGGCGTGAAGATTCTTCTCGCGCAGAAGGCTTTTTCATGCGCGGCCACCTACCCGCTCTGCGCGCAATACCTCGCCGGCACGACGGCGAGCTCGCTCTTCGAGGCACGCCATGGCCACGACAACTTCGGCGGCGAGACTCATGTGTTCGCGCCTGCGTTCGATCCGGCGGATATGGACGAGCTGCTGGGCCTTGTGGATCACATCGTCTTCAACTCGCCTCGCCAGATCGAGAAGTTCGGCGCGATGGCGCGCGCGCGTGGAGTATCCATCGGCCTGCGTGTGAACCCCGAAGTGTCTGTTGCGACCACGCCCGCATACGACCCATGCCGGCCGTCGTCGCGGCTCGGCACCACTGTCCAAGGTTTGAAGGTTTCGAAGTTTGAAAGTTTGCAACCCCTAAACCCCGAGACTCCTAAACATCGAAACATCGAAACGCTCGACGGTCTTCACTTCCACTGCCTGTGCGAGCAGGGAGTTGAAGAGCTGCGCAAGGTGCTTGCCGGATTCGAGGAGAAGTTCGGCTACATGCTGCCGCAGATGAAGTGGGTGAACTTCGGCGGCGGTCACCACATCACGCGCGCCGACTATGACGTTGACGGCCTTGTCAGACTCTTGAATGATTTCCACGCGCGCCATCCGCATCTCGAAGTCTATCTTGAACCTGGCGAAGCCGTGGCGCTCAACGCCGGAACGCTCGAGTCGCGAGTTCTTGAAATTCAGCCCGTTTGCCCGGACGGCATATCAAACGCGATTCTCGACGTGAGCGCCGCCTGCCACATGCCCGATGTGCTTGAGATGCCCTACACCCCCCGCATCATCAATGCCACGAACCACGAATCACGAACCACGAATCATGAGCCACGAGCTTTTCTCTACCGCTTCGGCGGCCCCACCTGCCTCGCCGGCGATGAGATAGGCACATACCGTTTCGACCATCCTCTGCACGAAGGCGACACCGTCATATTCGAGGACATGGCCATCTACTCGATGGTGAAGAACAACACCTTCAACGGCGTGAACCTTCCCGACATCGCAATCCGCCACGAAGACGGCCGCATTGAGACACTGCGCACGTTTGGATATGATGACTTTGCTTCGCGGCTCGGGTGAAAGTTGCTGGTTTCTAGTTTCTGGTTTCTAGTTTCGGGTGTTAATGTGGGCGGTAGATGATGAGGGGGCGGTTGGTTGTGATTGTGAAGGAAGTGCCGGTGGCTCGGTTTAGAGTGCCGCGCCACAGTGAATCAAGCGGCACACCGTCGAGCGGCCATTCCAAGCCGACTGAAGTCGCCTGCGTTCCGTGCGAGGGCGCGAACACCGAGACTGCATCTCCGGGCGTGCTCTCGTAGGTACGCGTGTTGGTTGCAACGGTGAACACGCCTGCGTTTGTCACGAGCATGATGTCCGGTGCCTCGCGCGCGAAGTCGATCAAGCGAAAAACGTTGCCGAGAAAATGGTCGTCGCGCAGGCCGTCAGCACCGAGAATCACAATCCCCTTCTCGCCATAGCGCGCCACTGCCACGCAGAACGCCTTCGCGAGGTCGTTCGTTTCCTGTTCGGCGACATGCACAAACCTCTCGCCGAGAGCGGCCTTCTGCGCGTCGTCGAGAGAATCGCCATCGCCCACAACGAGATCGGGCTCGCGTCCAAGCGCAAGCGCCTTCGCGTATGCACCATCGCAGCACACCACACGCTCCGCCGCCGCGAAGAGCGAAAGCGGTATAGAATGCGATGGCATCGCGCCATTCGCGAGAATGACGGTGGCTTGTTTCACCTTGGACTAGCGAATGTAGATTATGGTCCGCTCTC
>JAEEGF012031590.1_pt1 | contig 12731 bp, 8 predicted proteins | sample 9134171 | NCBI WGS metagenome assembly JAEEGF01 (sample SAMN16246542, study PRJNA631951) | gut metagenome | biome: gut microbiome; feature: rumen; material: AP-attached | host: Bos | place: Iran: Karaj | collected 2018-10 | reverse complement strand
TAAATGTACCACCAATGTACCACCGATTTCAAAAGGGGTCATTGCGCTCGATTGCACGAATCTACTATTCAACTAATTAACTAGCAATTAGTTATATCAATATTTACCTATCTTTGCCACAGCTCGGCCGAGTTGTGGCTTTTCGCCATACGGACCGGGATGTTTAACGATAACTAACTAGACTATGGCGAAGAAAAAGAAACTCAAGCGGAAAGCACAATCCCATCCCACTAATTCGCTAGCGACTTCCCCATCCCCTACTCCGGAAGAGCAGAGGAAGATCCTCCGCGAGGCACAGAACATCAACCGTGGACATCCACGGAAGGGCGAGACTCGTGAGGAACTAAGGCAAATCAACGTCAGTTGTCTCACGAGTATTGGAGAGCAGTTCACGGACCTCTCGCTTAAAACCGGCAGGACCAAGCGGGCCCTTCTCGAGGAAGCCATCACGCACTTGATTCGAAAGTATGCCTAGTGGCGGATATAGGTGGGATATTGCAGATTCATCCCTGCCCCTTTTCCCTTTCCCTTTATTCCTAACTGGATAGAGAAAAAACGCAGGAAGCGGTAACCCTCCGGCGACAGGCCTCCACGGAGAAAGGAGCCTATCCTGTCACACCAACTTCTTCCCATCTATGTCAGCAAGGAGCCAAACAAGGCTCCGAGATGAAGGGGGAAGAAATGATTGAAGCCGATCCGGAGGATGGCAGGTTTAACAGCAGGGCTCGCCCTGTTATAGCCCACTATAACTACTCGCTCCGCTTCCGTAGTTGTGGGCTCTGCCGAGGGCCTGGGCTTTGCCCCGTCCCAATCAGGGCGCCGCCCCGATACCCCGCCCAGGACGTTTCACCCCTGGGGACCCCGAGCAAGGAGGGACCTCTCCCTGCACCCACCGATCAGGGCTCCGCCCTAATGACCCGGGCATGGCTCCACATCATCATCAACACTCTAAATCACTAGCAACATGTCAAACAAACCCAAAGCTTCCGTCCATGTGAAGCCATGCAATACCGGCCAGAGCGAACTCCACAACAGGCGTGACCCAGAGTACATCAAGAAACTCAACCCCAAGAAGCTCTACGTCCGTCTCGACCTGACCAAGCACAACGCCTCCTATGTCGCGCCTGAAATGGAGGGCGTAACCCTGGACCAGTACCTCGATTCCATCCGTGTCATGGTCAAGCAGAAGACCGGACGCGCCATGCAGGAGAAGGAGATCAAGTACCCCGGCAAGGGCGGCAAAATAATCACCCGGCAAGGGGCAAGTCCCATCCGTGAATGCGTCGTCGTCACCGAAAAAGACACCAGGCTCAAAGACCTTCTCCGCTTCACGAAGGAGGTGGAAAAGAAGTGGGGCATCAAGGCGCTCCAGGTCCACCTACACAGGGACGAAGGTCACTATGAAATACCAGGTAATGACAGCACCTGGAAGCCGAACTACCATGCCCATATCATTTGGGACTGGATGGATCATTCGACCGGGAAATCCATAAAGCTCGATGCCGATGATATGTCCGCAATGCAGGACATGGTGGCGGAGGCGCTGAATATGGAGCGCGGGCAGAAAAAGGCAGAGACCGGACTGGATCACTTGGAGCGCAACGACTTCATTCTTCAGAAACAGGAAAAGGAGAAGAAAAGGCTGGAAGAAGAGAAACGCAAGGCCCAGAGCGAGAAGGCCAAGGCCGAGAACAAGGCCCATGAGGCAAAGGATGAGGCGAAAAAGGCGGTAGAGGCAAAGGATGAGGCCGAGAAGAAAACCCAAGAGGCCAAGACGGCACTCACCAGCGCTGAATCAAAGATAACCGAGAAGCAGACCGAGATAGACAGTCTGGATAATATAATCACCAGCAAAGAGGCGGTACTTGATAGGCTGATCATGGAAACCAGAGATTTGCGCTTTGCGAAGTACTCGGATAAGAGCGCCGGCAGCGATGGTTGGAAAGACTCGCTCCTGGTTGGTTTCTCCAATCAGATGATAGCCGCTGAAAAGTCCACCATCCCCTATTGCATCCAAGCCATCCAGGATTACGCCTATTCGGGCTTCATGTGTCGTGGCGGAGGCAAACACGATTGCGTCTTCTGGCCCGAGGAAGCACATGCTATAAAGAAAGTGATGACATCTTTTGCCGAAGCATTCAAGACCACACTCCACGCAATTGGCGAGTGGCTTGTCTGGATGGCCAATAAATTAGGCAATTTCAGTGACCGGGAACTATTCCGTGCCGACAATGAAGTCAAGCAGATTGCCGATGGATATTATGACGGTAAAATCCGAAAGGTTGAGAACGGATATGGTGGTATGTCGAGATAATGACAAAAAAGCGATTATCTCCCAATAGATAGTTGTTCGAGTCATGCCTCTGCTACTAAACCGGAAAAATCAGCAGTTTTTCCGGTTTTTTTGTGTCCTTCCGCATCTTCACCACCAACATAAGCACTTGATATACAACGAAATAGCTTAAGGACGGAATTTTCGGAGACGGTTCGAGGAATTTTGTTTTCCTTGTCCCAGATTACTCCATCAGGAAACGCCAATTTTTGGATTTTCTGGCGAATTTCATAAGAAACACACAACTTTGAGTCGTCAGCAATGTTTTAATGAAAAAGAATAATCTCCCCCGTCCTTATATCAATCAATGCTTGCTCTCTATATTTATAAATTATTGAATAAATTTCTTTTATCCTGTTAATATTTGACAACTCTGAACGCATCAAATTAGTTCTTACTTTTGATATTTCGGATACATCTATTTTTCCAAAATCGGCTTTATCCTTTAATGTTTGTATTTTACGCTCTTGCAATTTAATGAGATTACACTCCTCGTTATATTCTTTAAGAACAGAATGGACATATCTCATATCATATCTACAGGTTTTCTCAATATCATTATATTTTTCATTATACTTTAAATCTGCCATTTTTACACTCTCTAACTTGTTCTTGTATTGCAGTTTGTTTTTCCCCCAGTTTAGGATAGGAACAGAGAGAGAGAGGGAAACATTCATCTGAGAATAATAAGGGCCAAACAATTTTTCAAATTGATCTGACTGAGAATTCAATCCAGACCCTATAACGATTGACACAGAAGGAGCATCTGCGTTTTTTAGCCTCCTTAATGCAAATTCATCACTTAAAGACGAGACACGCCGATTTAACTCCAAAGAATATAATGCCGTCCTTTCTGCCAATAGAGATTCATCAATGATAAAAGGCATCTTCACCAATTCTTCCATATCATATTCGACAAAGAATGTACTGTCATCCTGAAGATTAAGAAAAGCAATGAGCCGATCTCGTGCCTGGTCAATATCATCCATTGTCATTCTTAAGACAGACATTCTGTAATCAATCTCCGCATCAAGCAATTCTTCTTCTGCAAGTCGTCCATAATCATAGAAAGCCTTTGCTTTATTGTAGATATACTCAGCCAGGAAAGACGATTCTTTGAGTATCCGGTATTCTTCTTGGGCAGCATAAAGATTTAGGAAAAGAGAAGTAATTTCTGCAAAGGCCTTCTCCTTCGCACGAATAAATTCATATTTCCTTAACTGTTCTTCCGCCGTATTCTGTCTTTTCTCCCATTTATATGAATTATATCCAGACAAGTTTTGACGATATGAAACGTTGAACAAATTAAGGTTATAAGATGCTTTTCGAGATGGGGAAAAATTATCAAGCCTGACCATTGACGATGATACTGTCACAGTTCCTCCCGTAAAAGGAACAAGTTGAGAAAGAGTCAACGACAAGTTCGAATTGGCATAGAACCTATTGATGAAACTGTCACTACCATCTGGCTGAGTAACAGGTGAAATGCTATTGTTCAAATATGGGGCTGTTGCGGACATGTATAAAGACGGAAGTGTCTGTATTTTGAACAGTCTCTGATTGTTAACAAAAACAAGGGAATCGGATTCTATTTGGGCATAACTGTTTGATTGATTATACAATGCTAAAAAATAATCCAAAGAAAAACTGTTTGTATTTTGCCCATAAGATAAAAACGAAATGGCGCAAAAGAAAATCAGTATCAGTGTTATTCTATTCATCGGAAGGGGAATTTGACAAGATCATATAAACATGCCGTAATAGTTTCTCAATTAATCTCTTTTCCTCTGTTATTATTTCCGCACGTCCAGTCATGGCTTCTGCAAAGGAGAAGAGTTCCCCATTCGTGCTTTTTAGTCCGGACGGAAGCTGAATATACACAAGGTAACCTCCATCCGCAATATAGTTCTTTGACACGCCCGTCACCCTGCCTTTTAACAATCCATGTTCTTCAAATGGATAGGCAGATACCTTGATATTTACATCTTGTCCAATTGAAACATTCCCGGCTCCATCATGTGGAAGCAAGGCAGTTCCATAGTATTCATTATCCTCGACAATCAGAGTAAAAACAGGTTCACCTGCAGTAATAAAAGTATTGTCGGCAATCAAGTTTGCATATTCCACGACCCCATCAACATCCACAGAGAAAACATACATATTTTCCCATTGCTTTATCTCTGACATCAGAATATTATAAGAATTCAGCATATCATAATATGCTTTCTTTTTATCTTGATCATACTGCCAAATAAGTTCCTTCAACTTTGACCTACAATTAATAATATCTTGCCGCGTAATACTGAGGGTGTTTATGTCCGACAACACCTCTTTTTGTATTCTTATATACTCAGCCAATGAATGATTTTTCTCTGTTTCAAGCAAAGCTTTCCTTGATAAAAGGACAGAGTCGACAGCATATTCCTTACTTTTCATGGATAACAACAATTCGTTTTTATCCAATAGTTGTTCATAATACTGCAGAGTAATGGAATCCTTGGCTATCTGATTTTGAAGGGAGACCATCTCAAACTCATATTGATTATCCAAGCTGGTCAGATTCTTATAATTCAACAAGGCCCTCTCGAGAGAAAAAAAAGACGAAGTCAATTCTCCCAAAGACAAAGTCCTGCAATCTGGGAGATCAAAAGAATTATTGTCAAAAGAGATTTCGGAAGAGAGAGTTTGTTTAAGAGTTCTGATGTCTTCTGCATTTGCTGGATTATCAATACATGCAATATAGTCTCCCGCTCGACAGTGTTTGGGAAGGTTATCTACCAGAAGCGATATCTTTCCGGAAGTTTTAGATCTTAGGACCTGTGGTGGAATTTTGCCGGCGATTCTTACTTCTGATATGACAATATCTGGTGACTTAATGAAAATGCAAGCAGACACAAGAGCGAGAAGGACAACGGCAGCAATTATGGTCAGTTTTGTATTAAAGTCATCTGGAACCCTGCCAAACAAGTCTTGAGTCTCTTCAGATAATCCTTCTAATTTACTATTCTTGCCCATCTTGAACGAGTTGAGATTTACATAAATTGAAGTACTCCCTCCTATTGGCAAGCAGTCTTTCATGCGTGCCACTTTCAACGAGATAGCCTGACTTTAAAACGCAAATATAGTCGGACATCCTAATTGTAGAAAGCCGGTGAGCCGCAATTATTATTGTAGTATCGGGTAGATTCTCTCTAAGAGATGCCATAATCATATTTTCATTCCTGGCGTCCAGAGAACTAGTCATCTCATCTAAAAACAAAAAGGCCGGCCTATCATATACTGCTCTTGCCAATAGTATTCTCTGCTTTTGCCCCTCACTGACTCCTCGTCCGTTCTCACCTATAACAGTCTCGTATCCAAGAGGCATTGACTCTATTTCCCATTTTACGTTAGCAATTCTCACCGCCTCCTTGACCTTTTCTTGATCAAATTCCCGACCAAATGAAATATTGTTGGCTATTGTATCTTTAACCAGCGAACTTTCTTGAGTTAGAACTCCAATATGATTTCGCCAAGATTGAATTGCCAAAGAATTCAAACGGAGATTTCCAAGACATACATTTCCAAGGTTTGGTTCATAAAGGCAGGAAAGTATCTTAATTAGCGTAGATTTCCCAGAACCACTGGCACCGACAAGAGCAGTTGTGCTTTTTGAAGGGAAAGTAAAATTAATGCTATTAAGAACTGATGGCCCTCCGGGCGAATATTTGAATGTGATTCCTTTTAGAGTTAGCGAATCATCAAAAGAAAGCATTTCATCGTTGGAACTAACCGATTCTGATTCAGCCTTAGCCTTGAACACGTCAGATACCCTAGAAAAACTAATTTGGAACAATTGCCAAGAAACGATGAAACCGACAATTCCATCCAAGGGCCCTTTTAGTTGTCCAACAATGAACAATACTGCTCCTAGCATTCCAAGTGACATATCGCCACGAATCACAGCCTCAGCAGAAACAAAAATTAATATCGCATCTCTTATCGATGCAATAAGATTGGTTCCAACATTCTGCAACTGGTCAACATTGAGCAGTTTAATGCGTGTCTTGAAAAGGCGTGTTTGTGTCTTCTCCCATTTCTTCCGCTGCTCATAACCATATGAATAATTCTTTACGTCAATTACATTTGATACGAACTCAATCCATCTGCTCTCATTATCAGCCAAATACGTATAAAACTTTATATCCATCTTTTTTCTCACCGCCCAGAACAGCAACACCCAACCACAATAGGAAAGAGAAAAAAAAGTGAAAATCCAAAACAATACTTTATTATATATGAATAGTAACACTCCAAAAACCGCCAGACTTGATACTGATAATATAAAAAAGAACAACGAATTAAGCAAAAAGCTCTCAATTCGATCAAAATCATAATTACGTTGCAGTATCGTTCCTATTGTGCGGCTCTCAAAAAAAGACAAGGTCATTTTAAACAACCTGGATATATAGTCAGCCATGAGACTTATTTTTACCCTGACGGCAAAGTACAAACATATCGATTGTTGAAGCCACTTGCCCATTGCTATTCCAGCGCCCAAGGATATACTCCCAATCAACATGATATCAATATATTTGTGATCTTGCCTTGTTATGCCTGAGTCGATGATGGACTGAGTAATAATAGGAATTAGCGCCGACAGAATAGTTATCAAAACCAAAAGAAACGCAATCTGCACAATCTGAATTCTATATGGAGCGATGTATGCGCGCAAATAGTTCCACGCCTCTAAGCCATTTGGTTTTTGACTAGATAGGGTTTTCTTGAATTCGATTGTTGGCTCACATCCAATACAATATCCCTTTTCCTCATCCTTCTTGCGTCCTTCTTCCTTAAACCAATGCGATTTGAACTCGACGGGGGAAAAAGAAACATAACCCTTCGCGGGATCCGCCACATAAACTTTATTCTTAGTAACTTTATAGACCACGACAAAATGATTGCCATCCCAGTGTACCAAGCATGGCAAGGGCATCAATTCTTTTAATTCATCATAATCAAGAGAATAAAGATTACTCCTAAGGCCCAACTTTTCTGCTACATAGATAATATCTTGTGCATTTACGCCATTCATCCCAACCCCGGACAGCCTTCTAATCTCCTCAAAATCAATGTATTCACCATAATAACGGCAAATCATATGAAGGCAGGCGGGCCCGCAGTCTTTCTTTTCAATCTGTTTTGTTAGAGGGATTCTTCTAAACATATTCCTTGCAGTCTGGCGGCATTGAAAATAATACCAAGTTTTTCTTCGTTTGTCAGTTGCAGAATCGAAAGGCAATGTTGGCATATTTCAGAGTAAAATATGTCAGAATTCGTTTTGAAAGGATAAATATCTGGATACGACAACGCCTCCGGTTTGATAGATGATACAGTCTTGATAAGGAGATTGACTGCATCTTCCATCTCCTCAAAACGATGATTAACTAAAGCTTCTTCGTACGAGCATTTTACAGCATTTCCAGATTCTTCATATTGTCTAGAGTAAATCAACAAAGCATCATCTTTCAATCGATTTATTTGCTCAAGGTTACAGTATCCGTTAGGGTTTACAACGTCTGGAAGAAGCAACCAGGCTACGATAGAATAGAATTGGGATTTATCCTTCTTTATCTCATTAGTATAGGCATTTGATAATTCTTGAATCAGATATATACCCGCCAGGAAGATATATTGTTCTAGCTTTTCGTGTTTCAATCGTTTGAATTGTTGAAAATATGATGACCAAATAGCAGCAAAAGATGGAGAAAGACGATCCAACACCTCTTGTCCGCCAAAGAATACACCAGAATTGAATGATGTATAATACGGACAGGACATTTCAATTCCAAGCGAGAGCCTGCTTAATGACACAGAGGCATCAAATTTTACAATTTTTCGTAAAACTTGTCTAGTAAGTCCATCGACCACCTTTACGCGAATGTAAATACCCTCATTCATTGCCTGCCATTTATCTTGTTGGAATGCAAAGACAATACAATCCTTCGTAATATTGACAATCGACTCAATTAACTTTAACATTCCGTTGTCGGATATCTTTTTATGAGGGAAGAATATGACAAACGATTTGTTCACCAATACATTGTTTAGGGCAGTTCCCGTTGAAGTGACATCTTGCAAGAAACTCTTGATCACCTTCTCCGAGAATGAAATAACAGCCGCTTCGTCACTCTTAATCTTATAGTCTTCCATCAACTCAAGAAATGGTTGATAATATGGAGACCCCTTAAGTATACGAATACAATGTTTTGTCCCTGTTATGAAATTGTAGGCAAGGATATGAGAAAGAAGAACAAAAATCGTAGAGACAATAAGATCTTTTTCAAGTTTATCATCAGCACATTTTAAATAAGAGATGTTGTTCCTCAACATGTTCAAATACGAGTTCACGGCTTCCTCTCCTGGCCGTTGATGAGGCATATTATCCACATATGTAGTTAAGCGATTCGCAAAACTATCATCATCCGAGAGAACAACGCATGATTTTAACATGGAAACCACCACTCCATTATACTCGTAGGATTTTTCAAGTACCATTCGATGAATCTTGGTTTTTGGGAAAAAAATCTGTTGAACTTCACCTGTCTCCTTATACAACGATTCACAATGAAAAGAACTAGCATTATCTGATATAATAATGAAATCCATATCAGAATTCGCTGTGTTCGTACCACGGGCATAACTACCCGACAACAGGACATTATTGATTGTTTTCAAGAAAAAAAGATTAATTGGATGCCATTATAATGGCATCCAAAATAAAAATACCAAGTAAGATAATATGGTTTGAAGAACAAACGGACTTACTCTCTGTTAAATGATTGCCCAATAGAAATACTTGCCATCCCATATTGGAGCTATTACCGAATCCCTTATCTGCTCGAATATGCTTATGCAGACACTTTCAGATAAGACAGAACAAGGGACATCGTGAGGCTGATTATGCACATAAAAAGTAAAATCCAAGATTGTTCCGTCGCTCTTAACGGAAAGGTAGTAGTGCAAATCATCAACTTTCAAGGAATCAAAAAATGGTTGAACCTGCCGGAAAAGGATGGATTCCATCGTCTTTCGATTGGTATCATAATTCTTCGAAAGAGAATCTGCAACGGGTTTCCATAAATCGCGATACTTCTGACGAATGACCTTCCTTGTTAAATAATAATTCTCTAGATCATCATCGTTGTTTCCTAGCGAGGCAGTTACTTGCGCCAATTCCTCATCTTGACTTGATCGTGGACAGTTATCTTCATCAAAAGAAGCAAGATGCACTTCGTAAACAAGCGTATTTCCGAGGTATGAAGAATCAATATGAGATTCTACGACAATAGACTCGGATTCAACTATTACCTTGGGCCTATATGCACAACTCGTGAGTACTACAACTACAAGAACCGATATTGCATACAAACACTTTATAGTTCTCATTATCTTATTCCTATTTATTAATAGCCATTGTTACCGTTTGTCTGACTAAAAGGTTGGCCAACAAACATATTCAACACGCATTCCCAATTATAATTCCAGTCTTTATCAGTTATTATACCTTGAGAACTATTAATATACTCCATTATTATATCCGTGTCGTAAAATCCCGTCTCTTTATTAAAAGCCCTTTCAGCCATTTCTCTGAAGCCACTATCACTTGCGGCCCTCCCAGTTATTGAAGTCCATCTTGTCCCTTCAGCATATCCCACAAGAGCTTGAATAATGTCTGCCTGCACCTCCTCGCACGCTACTATTGTTGAGGTTTGCCTTGCGCCATTAAGAATATTATTATGATACTGCCACTGATGCAAGGACTCTTCCCAAAGTACCTCCTGAGCATTGTCTACACTGTATAATACTATCATATCAGTTTCTACTATGGTCCCATCAGAGAGCTTTTGCCCTTTATGGAAAAATGCCCCTTTAATTGAGCCTTCGCCCCACCCGTTCTTATCACATATTGAATCCAGAAAAGCAGAATCAACCTTGATTGTTACTGTTTGTTGCTGTAAGCGTTCCGGCAAGGATTCCATAACTTCAGTAAACTTAGCAGCAGCATCATCAGACAGTCCATCAAATGAATAGCCATTGTATCCAACATTGTGTTCGAGATGATCCCCACTACCAGAACCATAATTCCAGGAATAGTCACCGCCGCCACTGCCACTGCCACCGCCACCGCCATAATCCGGATCATTGTTGTCATTGTCATGTGAGAATAGCCATTGCCAGTAGGAATATTCAGCCCAGCTCATGCCGCCACCCGAGGATGCCGTGCAATAAGCAGCATGCAAATACCCGTCCGAACACCAACACCCACCAACAACATTACGTGCAGACTGAACCCCTAAATGAGGGACGCTAAATTCAAGCACGTCAAGAGATTTTTTCAATTCCTTCATTTATAAAAATAATTAATAATGAAGAGTTAATCTAATATCGCATCGTTAAAAAATGTATGTCCATCCATTCTCGCTAACAGTAATAATACTCCAAGGGTGTTCTGAGGAAGATATTAATATAAGTATTTCTCCGATTTTGGGGAAATGTCTCAGTATGTTCTTCATAAAATACCTATAACTCCTACCACCAGATCTTGGGTTTGACCAGGTACCCACTTTCAAGCATGGTAGGCTTCCCGCAAGAACGATACTTTGTAGCGCATCTTCAATCCTTTCCGTGAATTCAGTTTTTGATTATCAGTATCCCAAGGTACGAGCCGTCCCAAGGCACGAACGATATGAGGACATGGCAAATAGGCCAGTTGGTGAACATAAAAACAGTTTCTTTATTTTTTTAATTTTATTTAAACGAATTTACTACTTTTTCCCATACATTCCAAATATTTCTTCATTTATGCAATAATATTTTAACGCCACCCGAATGGCCATCGCACGAAATATAAAAAGCTGCGACCCGCATCATTACCCCGACCACGCTGATTCTGGCCGGGGTTTTCTATTTCCTTGCCGACACATACGATTACCTTTCCACGATTTACCTCCCGATAGATACCAATGCCAGGACGCCGAGCGTAGCGTCCTCACTGCCCTTCAGCGTCGCTACATGATCATCAAGGAAGAACAGAACGCATAATCTCTTCAGTGAACTCCTCGAGCAGATTCAGGTCCTGGGAAAAGTTCGAGGTTTCGACCCTGTAGTCTACTAGTTAAAACGCCAATTAGTTGATTATAAACTAGTTGGCGTTTCTCTTTTTTAGTGAGTTCCTCAAATGAGATTATTCCTTGAAGAAGCCATTACCCATTGAAACAGGTCGTTTCTCAGTCCACTTGGAATTTCGTAAAACAATGTATATCTTTGACATCGGAGTTTGAATTCATTTTCCAGACATTTCTTATGAAAAAGATCTTTCTTCCCCTAGTTACCTTGCTGGTATTGACCTCCTGCGAGAAGGATCCGTTTGATGAATTCTTGAAGCAAGACAGTTATAGCCCGAAAGAGGGTATGATTTGGGATATGAGACCCATTGAATTCATCCTTGAGGTCACTGATGCCCAAGGTCATAACATGTTCGACACTGCAACACCGGATAATTGGCTGTCTGAACCTTTCTCGGCCACTTTTGACGGAACATTATTCCAATGGCCGGATTCGCAGACAAGAGCTTATTTCGCTTCACTAAAGGGCTTCTATATTTATCCTTCATGGTACACAGAGTCTGACGTTGTTTACCTTCGCTTCGGCGAACTGGACGGAACCAAGAAATGGGATAACGATCTGTGCATTTCCTGGCCAGATGGCAGTAAAGATAAGATCAGAGTCCAACATGCTATGCGATGGAACCAAGAGGGTTATCCAGAATACTACACTGCATTCAAAGTGAACGGAGTCCCCGTTGATGGTTGGCTTATTCACTTAACAAAATAACCCGAATCTCAGCCTACCCGAATAGTTCGAGGAGATACTTCGAGGCATCTATTTAACCTTATTCTCCCAAAAGTCTAATTCCCTGAAAATCAACACAACGATTCTTTAGGTTATAAACCCGAAAAACTAATTATCCAAGATGGTTATTTCGGGCTAATTTGTGGTATTGCCATGGCCTCTCTCTTCCTCCCGCCTACATCTTAAGCAACTCATCCTCAATACTTTCCGCAAACTTATCCAACCTCAGAAGGTCCTCAAAAAAGTTCGAGAATTTATCTGAGTAGTCTACTAAACAAGCCAGCCATCACGGCTGGCTCTTCTGTTTTTCCGGGCTTTTGATGATATGGGTGCTTGTACCGGTCCAAATCATGGACCTATACCAGCATTTTCGGCCATTTTTGCTTGTACCGGTCCAAACGATGGACCTGTACGAGCACTGACATAAGATTGTGTCGAGAGACTTGTCCTCTTTTTGTTTATGTCGGAATAAACGCTATCTTTGTGTCGGAATAAACGACGGAAT
>JAEEGF011560213.1_pt1 | contig 12731 bp, 10 predicted proteins | sample 9134171 | NCBI WGS metagenome assembly JAEEGF01 (sample SAMN16246542, study PRJNA631951) | gut metagenome | biome: gut microbiome; feature: rumen; material: AP-attached | host: Bos | place: Iran: Karaj | collected 2018-10 | reverse complement strand
GGGATGAAGTCGCCGTCCTTGCCGAGGTGCTTCATCACGGCGTCGCCGGTGCGCGTCATGATGTTCATGTTGACGACGACGTAGGGCGAGTCGGTGATCTCGATGCCGTACTGGGTGATCGGGTTGCCGATCGGGCCCATCGCGAACGGGATCACGTACATCGTGCGGCCCTTCATGCAGCCCTTGTAGCTCTTGAGCATGAGCTTCTTCATCTGGTCGGGGTCCATCCAGTGGTTCGTCGGACCCGCATCGATCTCCTTCTTCGAGCAGATGAACGTGCGGCCCTCGACGCGCGCGACGTCGCTCTCATGGGAACGAGCGAGGTAGCACTCGGGGCGCTTCTTCTGGTCCAGCTTGATGAACTGGCCGTTCTTGACCATCATCTCGCAGATCGCAAGGTGCTCCTTCTTCGTGCCCGTCACGACCACGATCTTGTCGGGCGTGCAGACCTTGTTCCACTTGTCAACCCACGCGAACACCTTCTCGTTCGCGAACTTCGGCGTCTTGGCCATGTCTTTTTACTCCTTGTGAATGCCCCTTTTGGGGCTTTCTTGAAAATTGGGTAGAATTATACCCTATTCTGGCGCGGAAATCAATCGGCAACAGCAAGAAATTTGCAATTTTTCACCGAAACATGGCCGTGAAGTCGACTTCTTCGCCCGCCAGGACGAGAATCACGCGCGAAACATCGCCCGTTCCCTCCCCCAGAACCCTGCAGTACTCCCCGTATTCCGCGTCCGTCTCGTCCGCCTTCGGCGCGCGGAGGCCCAGAAGCATGACGAGCGAGTCGGACGAGCTGGCGGCGATCGTCTCGGAGAACAGACGCCCCTCCTCAAGCCGCAGGATGCGCGTCGCCGCCTGTATGCGCGCCTTAGCGAGGAACTCCGAGAGCATCGTCTCCGCCTCCTCGTCCGTCCTGCGCGAGACGATCATGTTGAGCCGCAGCGGGACCTTCCTCCATGCGCGCTCACGCTTCCTGAGAAGGCACGCGAGGGCAAGCATCAGCGCGCCGTTCCTGTTCTCGCCGCGCCACCAGATGTCGATGTAGCCGCCCTTCGACGGCTCCGCGCTCTCACCAGCCCCGACGAGGACGACGTTGCGGCGGCGGATGTACGTCTCCCTGGCGACGCCTCCGGACGTCGCCTCGGTGCCCGGACGCGGAATGCCGAGGACGACGGTGTTCGGCGTCAGCGGACCATACCCGTACATCCTCACGAAGCCCTTGAGCCCCTCGCAGGCATCCGCGGCGGATGCGACGCGGACGATCGGCCTGAGTCCACGCGCCTTCATCTGCCTGAGCAGCGACTGCGCAAGCTCCGCCTCGCGCGATTCATCGCAGTACTCCGACTGCACAACGGACGCGACGGTGACGAATCCGCCCCCGCCCGACACTCCGCGCGCGAACGAGAATAGACGCGGCAGACTTGCGGGAATCTGGGTAAGGACTAGCAGGTTCGGAGTCCAGTTCCTGATGTCGCGGCGGTGCCTTTCGAGGCGGCGCAGCGCGAAACGGGTCATCGAGAGGTAAAGCCCGTCGCGCATATCGGCCCACCTCGGGTTCCTCGAGCGCCTGCGCGCGACGAGGAAGATCGCGAGCTCGCACGCGAGCGCGACGAGGGTCCATCCCGAGCTTATCATCAGCATCGCCCCGACGCATCCCGCGAAGCCCGCGTAGGAGAAGAAGCTCCGCACGCGGAACGTCGGACGCCACGACGGCGGATCCATCGTCTCCTCAAGCGCTGCCGAGAGGTTGAGGAGCGCGTACGTCGAGAGGTTGAACATCGTAAGCACAGGCGCGATCGCGTTTATGTCGCCGAGGAGAACTCCAGCCGCGGCTACCGCGTAGCAGAGAAGCGCCGCAACGCGCGGATCGTCCGACGCGCCGTATCCGCGCCCGAGGAAGCGCGGCGCAAGCCTGTCCCTCGCGAGCGCCTGCACGACGCGCGGCGCGCAGAGGAAGCTACCAACCGCGCTCGAAATCGTCGCGGCCCAGACGCCGATGAGAATCGGCATCTGCCACCTCGCGCACTTCGCGAGGATCATCGTGTCCGAGCGCAGCACCGCCGCGTCCTTCACGCACCAGTCGAGGAATAGCGGAACGGCCATGTAGATGGCGTAGCCCGTCAGGACCGCGGCGATTGTGCCGCGGGGGATGGACTTACCCGGATCCTTCAGGTCGCCCGACATCCCGACGCCGGAGAGAATTCCGGTAACCGCCGGGAAGAACACGGCGAAGACCGGCCAGAATCCGAGCGCTGGCGGAACGGACGCCGCATCGGGCGCGGCGAGCGCGGACGGAGCGCCGCCGCAGAAGAGCGAGACGAGCGACGCGACGATCGCCGCCATGACGAAGTACTGGCTCTTGAGCGCGAGGTCGGCGGAGACGGAGGAGAGGAGCGCGAGGAACGTGAGCGTCCCGAGCGCGACGTGCTGCGGGTTCAGTTCGGAGACGACGGGGAGCCCTGACCCGACGAGCGCCTCGGAGAAGCCGGACACGTAGAACGACACGCCTATCGCCTGCGCGAGTGCGAGCGGAACACCGACCGCGACGCCCGTCTCAGGCCCGAACGAGCGCGAGAGCATGAAGTACGCGCCGCCGCCCTTCATGCGCATGTTCGTCGCGAGCGCGGAAATCGACAGCCCCGTGAGGAAGGTTATCGCGCTGCCGATCGTGACGATGGCGAGCGACTGCGCAAGCCCGACGTTGCCGAGCATCCAGCCGAAGCGAAGGTACATCACGACGCCTATGATCGTGAGTATGCTCGGAGTGAACACGCCCTGGAACGTGCCAAACGAATATCCTGAACTCTTCTCCCTCGCCATTTCGTGAGATTATACCAAAATCATCCTTGCACCTGTCAACCTGCCGACTCCGCGGCGACGGTCGGTCCACCCTGATCGTCGTCCAGACCGCGCAGGCAAGCGGCGCGCTCGATGCGCTTCCCCTTTCGGCCCTCAAGCCTCACTTGGAGGTCGATAAGCCTGTTCGCGGACTTTGCAATCGTCTGCGCGTGCGGCGCGTCGACAAGCACGCGGCGCGCGTCGTCGTACTTCGACTGCGCGTCCGCAAGCGTCTTCCCAACCCCCTCGAACGCCACGAGAAAAGCGTTCATGCGCGCGAGAAGCTCGCGCGCGGTGTTCACGATCTCCGCCTGGTTGCGCGCCTCCTTCTCGTGCTGCCACGCGAGGTACACGAGCCGCAGGTAGGCGAGAAGCGTAAGAGGCGTGACAAGTATCACGTCGTTGTCCGCCGCATGCTTCCAGAGCGACGGCTCGGCCTTCAGCGCCTCGAGAAGCGGAGCCTCGTAGCCCACGAACATGGCAGTCACGGGCAGGTAGTTCCGGTCTGGATGGTCCTCGGCGAACACCTTCGGGTACTTCTTCCGTGCAAGCTGGTCAATCTTCTCGCGCACCCGCGAGACGTGCTCGGCGAGCTTCGCCCGCCGCGTCGCCTCGTCCTTCGCCTCGGCATACTGGAAATACGCCGTCAGCACGACCTTGCTGTCGATGATGAGCCAGCGGTTCTCGGTGTCGCATACCTGCGCATCGGGCCGGTCGGACGCGGTCCCGGTCTGCAGAAAGAAGTTCACGCCCTCCTCGAGTCCGGCCTGGCGCAGCTTCTCGGCGAGTATCTCCTCGCCCTTGCGCCCCTGGAAGCTCGTGTTGGACGAAAGCGCCTCGCTCACTCCCGCGAGCTCCTTCGCGACGTCGCTGATACGCCCCACGTCCTTGCCGATTGCCTCCGCAAGCTTCTCGTGCTCCGTCTGCGTCCTCACGGTTGCCAACCGAAGCGCTTCGATCTGCTCGCGCAGCGGCTTGAGCGCCCCCTCGAGCTGCTCGGCGTTCGTCTTCCTGAGGTCGCCGCTCTGCACCCTGAGCGTCTGGGCGGCGAGGTTCGAGAACTGCTCGCGCAGCGCCCTCTCGTATGCCGCGTCCTTGGCCTTCAGCAGAAGAAAAGCGCCGACGACAAGGGCTGCCGCCACGAGGGCGAATGAAATCGCCAAGGCAAGCAGAACGGCCTCGCCGGTCATCAACCCACCTCTCCGCGCCGAATCGCGGACAGAAGCGCGGTGCATCCCTCGAGGACGTCGTCGTACGTCGCATCGAAGTTACCGGTGTACCAGGGATCGGCTATGTCGCGGCTCTTCCCCGCGAACTCGAGCAGGAGATGCACCTTGCGACGGTCCTCGGGAAAGACGAGACGGAGGAGATCCGCCTTGTTGTACGCGTCGCATCCGACAAGCAGGTCGTATTCGCGCGCCTTGTCGGCGGTGAGCAGCCAGGCGGCCCTGCGCGAAAACGGAATACCCATTTCGGTCAGTTTCGCGCGCGTTCCGCGGTGGATGTCATTGCCGATCTCGTCGGTGTGAAGCGCCGCGCTCTCGACCTGGACGTCTTCCAGCCCCGCGTCGGCGACAAGCTTCTTCATGACGAACTCCGCCATCGGCGAACGGCAGATATTGCCATGGCAGAGGAAGAGTATCCGAAGCATCGAACCCACCCCTACTGTGCGCCCGTGAAGAGCTGGTTGGAGGCGTAGTACGGGTCGGACGTGTACCTGCACGCGAGTCGCCTCAATCCCGCCTCGTCGCCGGGCGTGACCATGTGCGTCATGTGCACTTCGCACGTGGAGAGCTCGCCGAGCTTCTCCATGGCGAGCTGCGCAGCGGGGTTCGTCGTCGCCGAAATCGCAAGCGCAATGAGCGCCTCGTCGAGGTTCAGCGAGGTGTAGCCGCCCTTCAGGATGTCGTGCTTCATGTGCGCGATGGACTGCAGGATCGTCGGCGCGAGAAGCGGAAGCCTGTCGGGTATGCCCGCAAGCTTCTTCACCGCGTTAAGGATTACCGCCGAGCACGCGTGCAGCTCGTCGGAGTTGCGCCCGGTGACGATCTCGCCCGAGTGGAGCTGCAGGGCCGCCGCGGAGACGACCCTGCCTCCGTCCTTGCCCTTGCCCTGGAGCCGCGCCGTCTCAGCGGCGCCGCGCGCTGCGAGCGCGACGAGCCGGTTCTCGGTCTTGAGGCCGAGGGAGTCCATAAGCATCTTCGCGCGCCCTACGCTCTCGATGTCCGTCGCGCCCTCCGCGTACAGGCACTGGTAGCGCATGTAGCGGCGGATGACCTCCTGCTTCGACGCCTCCTGCACGACCGCGTCGTCGACTATTCCGAAGCCGATGCGGTTCACGCCCATGTCCGTCGGCGACTTGTAGGGGCACTCGCCCTTAGTCATCTTCTCCCAGATCGCCTTGAGGAGCGGATAGGCGTCCACGTCGCGGTTGTAGTTGACGGTGGTCTTTCCGTACGCCGCGAGGTGGTACGGATCGATCATGTTCTTGTCGTTCAGGTCGATCGTCGCCGCCTCGTAGGCGATGTTGAGCGGATGGTGGAGCGGGAGGTTCCAAACGGGGAAGCTCTCGAACTTGGAGTATCCCGCGACCTTGCCCTGGCGGTACTCGTGGTAGATCTGGTTGAGGCACGTCGCGAACTTGCCCGAGCCCGGGCCCGGCGCGGTGACGACGACTATGGAGCGCTCCACCGGCACGTAGGGGTTCTTTCCGTATCCCTCCTCGGAGACCACCGTGTCGACGTCCGCGGGGTAGCCGAGCGTCTTGCCGTGGAAGTAGCACTTCACGCCGCGCGACTCTAGCTTCTTGCTGAACTGCTGCGCGGCGAGCTGCCCCTCGTAGCGCGTTATGACGACGCCCCTGACCGGAAGCCCTAGCGCCGTGAGGTCGTCGATGAGCTTGAGCGCGTCGTCCGCGTAGGAGATGCCGAAGTCGGCGCGCATCTTCTTCTTCTCGATGTCGCCGGAGTAGATGCAGAGGATCACCTCCGCCTGGTCCTTCAGCGACTGGAGGAGGCGGAGCTTAACGTTCGGATGGTACCCCGGGAGGCACCGCGCGGCGTGGAAGTCGTTCATGAGCTTCCCGCCGAACTCGAGGTAGAGTCTGCCGTACTTGCCCGCGCGGCGGCGGATCTCCTCCGACTGCTCCTTCAGGTACTTTTCGTTGTCGAAGCCGATCTTCACTTGGCGCCTCCGTTGATCTCGTCGAGGATCGCCTGTATCTTCCCCTTGCAGCGTCCGCAGCCGCCGCCCGCCTTCGTGAAGTTCGTGACCTCCTCGACCGTCGTGAGCTGGTTCTCGGTTATGACGCGCCGCACCTCGTTCTCGGACACGTTGTAGCACGTGCAGAGCACGGTGTCCTCGAGGTTGCGGTCGGCGTTCTCGCCGGTCTCGTAGTTCTTTATCGCCGCCTCCATCGCCTCGCGCCCCATGACGGAGCAGTGCATCTTCTGCGGGGGAAGTCCGCCGAGGTAGTCCGCGATCTGCTGGTTGGTGATCTTCTTCGCCTCCTCGAGCGTCTTGCCGATCACCATCTCGGTGAGGGCCGAGGAGCTCGCGATCGCGCTCGCGCACCCGAAGGTCTGGAACTTCGCCTCGGCGATCCTCCCGTCCGGACCCAGCTTGAACTGGAACTGGAGCGCGTCGCCGCATGCGAGGGAGCCGACCGTAGCGGTCCCGTCGGGGTTGTCTATCTTGCCCACGTTCCGGGGATTCCGGAAGTGGTCCATCATCTTCTCAGAGTAATTCCACATCGCCGTTCTGCCTTCTAAAGTCTTCTAACGTTGAACGGGTGATTATTATACCAAAAAATCGCCGCGCGCGGGAAAGAGAGCGACAAGGCGAACTAATCAAGCGCAAGCCCCAATTTTACGGACCAGCCACGGCGCTATTTAGCCGAAAATCGTCCTTCCGGGTCAATCTTGGCACAATTCCCGTCGGAAAGGATCCAGAGTACTGCAACATTCTCCCCGCCCGTAAGGAGCTTGCCCTTCTCCTCGACGAAGGTCCGGCCCTCGTCGGGACCAAGGACGAACAGCGTGGTGGAAAGTCCGTCGGCCCACATCGCGGAATTGCACAGCACCGTAACGGACGCAACGCCGTTCGAGACGGCGAGCCCCGTCCTGCCGTCGTAGATGTGGCTGCCGCGGTAGTACGTAGCGCTCGTTGCAAGCGCCTCGCCTTCGCGAAGGTCGACGACCGCGGCGAATCCGCCGCCCCTTGGATTCATCACGCCCGTGCGCCAGCCCCCCTTCGCGGCCTTGATGTTTCCGCCGAGATCGATGAGGATGTCAACATCCGGACCAGGGGTGGATTCTATTCCTTGAAGCGGCGGGACGCCGCTTCCCCCAGTCAAGCCCGCGGATTTCCGGTTTTGCATGCCCTCCACTGCGACATCAACGGCAAAACCCTTTGCGATCGCGCCGAGGTCGAGCGTCTTCGGTCCACGCCAGCGCGGATTGAACGCGCCGCCTGATACCCGCATCAGCGTAAACGCCGCCTCATAGCATGGCTTCATCTTGCCTGCGCATTTCGCGAGCACCTCGTCGTCTGCAAGAGGGGCGAGCGAGCATATCTCCGAAGTCGCCACGTGCGCGTTAAGCGCATCGGAGACTTCGTTGAATGCCGCCATCACATCTGCCGTGAACCTGCCGGAGTCCGGCGTCAACTCACCTTTAAGCTGCACGGCCGCGATCGTCCCCATGACGGGCCACTCAACGCGGTCGATATTCCCGCGCGAGCATCCGGCGGCAAGCGCCGCCAGGAGCGCCGCCGCGTAGGCCGCATAGGCGGACAGTCTCATACGAGAGCGAGTCCGCACGAGCATCCGAGCCTTGTCGCGCCTGCGCGGATCATCGCGAGAGCCGTCTTGCGGTCGCGGATTCCCCCCGCCGCCTTGACGCCCATCTTCGGCCCGACGCTCTTGCGCATGAGCTTCACGTCCGCGACGGTCGCGCCGCCCTTGCCGAATCCGGTCGACGTCTTCACGAAGTCGAACCCCGCCTTCTTCGCGGCCTTCGAGGCGGACGCAATCTCGGCCTTCGTCAGGTTGCAGCACTCGAGGATGAGCTTGAGGACGACGTCCTTCCTCGCCTCGCGGCATCTCTGGACTATTTCGACCAGCTCGCGGAAGCACGCCTTGGCGTCGCTCCTGAGAAGCCCCTGGTTGAGCACCTCGTCCAGCTCGTCCGCCCCGTCTTGAATCGCCTGAAGCGACTCCGCGACCTTGGCCTGCGTGCTCGCCGCGCCGAGGGGGAAGCCTATCACAGTGCAGACCGCGACGCCGCTTCCCGCGAGCAACTCGCGGCACATCGGCACCCAGCAGGAGTTGACGCACACGGACGCGAAGCCGTGCTCCCTCGCCTCGCGGCAGAGCCGTTCTATGTCGGTCGCCTTCGCATCCGCCTTGAGCAATGTGTGGTCGATGTACTTTGCGATGTCTGTCTTCATCTTTGCCTCTTGTTCGTTGATTTAGAATGCCCATCACGGCTTGAGGATGACTCGGCTGCCGTCCGCAGGCCTCAAGTCGAACGCCTGAGTCTCGCAGACGACATCGTCAGGGATGGGCGGGGCAGAAAGTTTCGGACAGTCGTAGAAAGCGAGCCGCCCAATCCGCTTCAGGTTTTTCGGCAGCTTGACCTTTGCGAGGTTTGAACACCCGTAGCAGACGCCGGCAGGCAGTTCCTCCAGCGTATCGGGGAACTCCACCGACGTAATCTCGCCACGCGCCGAGAACAGTCCGCAGGGAAGATAGACGACGGGTTTCCCGCCTAGAGTCGAAGGGACGACCACCGGGCAGCTGTTCTCCTCGACGGGACGTGGCGCGGACGAAACGTAGCCCCTGCGGCCGGGATAGTTTTCCGGCCCCAGCACAGCCGCGGCAGAACCGTTGTTGATGAGCAGATACCGGTATCCGCTTTCGCACGGGATTCCGTTCGTCAGCGCGGCGACATCCGCCAGTGTCGTTGCTTCAGGAACGCCGACAGCATTGACGTTATTGTAGTCCATTTGATGCGCGGCGTCGAATGACGCCCCGCGCACGTAGATGCATCCGCCTTTGGCGAGGATGTCCCGTCCGCGTCCCCCAAAGACTTCGCCAAGAATAGAACCATCCGCGAGAACCGCGTCAAACTTCAGCTCTTCGGGCAATCCCGAGCCGTTGCCGTATTCGCGGCAGGAGATGGGCATTCCGTCGATGGATGGTGGAAGTTCCACCGCGCGCGCGCGTGGCCGGAGATACGCAAGCAGAAAGACGGTCGCGCCGTCAGTCTTGAACATCCATCCGTTCGTCGACACGCGCGGCCCGACGTACCTTATTGCGTCCATGACACGCATCCCACCGTCCCTCGGACCGCGCCATGCCTCCGGCGGAAGATGTGTCGAGGGGATAGCGACGAACGTCATGCTTAAATAGCTGTTCGATCCGAGATTCACACTGACCATGTTCTTCCATATGGCATTTGGATGCGCTATCTCGAGCTTGCCGTACATCTCGTTGCGGTAGACGGCCGTCAACTGCTCATGCGCGCCCTCAAAAGTGTCCATGCAGGCGTCCACGGGATTCCTCGACGCGAACACGACGCAGGTCAGCTTGGGGCAGTCCGCGAATGCGCGCTCGCCAAGCGACGAGACCTTGCCCTCGAAGCAGACGGTCTCCAGGTCTGGCGCCCCCGCGAACGCGGCGGCGCCGACATTCTCGACCGACCTCTCAAACACGAGAGAGCGCACGCCCTTCAGCGAGCCCGTCTCTCCGGGCGCATGCCTGCGCTCCTCAAACGCCGCCGGGGCGAACGCTCCGGACTCCTCCGTGCCAAAGCACACGGCCGTGCCGTCGGCTGGCGAATACCCCAGAATGTAGACAACAGAAAGCAGAATAGACATGCTCATTTCTTCACCTCCACTTCAAAATCGCTTCTTTTCGAAAAACACCAGTCCCAGAATTCAGCGGACTCCCACATGGCGTCCCACCACCAGACTCGTTCGCCCTTTGAATACATTTTCAGCGCAAACGAACCGCCGAACCTTTCCACGTCCTCACGGAACTTGCCCCAGAACTTTTCGTAGTACTCCTTACTGTCCGCAACGGCTTCGGAATAAATATTCTCCTCGTAGCCGAACCACCAGTTACCCGGCGCATCGGGATGCACCACCCGCTGAAGGGGCGCAGAAGACCAGACCGGCGCCGTAACGGCATAGCGTCCGGGATGGTCGAGCGACATCGCAACCGCCATCGATCCGCCGCATCCCAAGCCTGTCAGGTAAATTCGGTGCTCGTCAATCGGCGGAGCGCTCTCGCCTTCCGCGTGCGACATCTCAATCACCTTGAGGACGAGATCGTCAAGCAGCGTGATGAGCGGAGCGCGAGGTTGAACCGGATAGCCCTTGGGCATATTCACGTTGCCGCGCTCGGGCGGCATCGGAACGAGAAGCCAGGCTCGGTGCTCTTCCTGAAAGCCGTCGCCAACAACCCGTCCAATCACTCCCGTCTGCCGGAACTGCTTCGCAAGATCCGTTCCGAGCTCTCCGTTCCCGGGAAGATAGACAACAAGCGGAACTTTCTCTCCGAAGTCGAACCATGAAAAAGGATTCCACCAGCAAACTCCACTGGACTGTGGACGAAAGAGAAGGAAGGGAATTGAGTCCGCATACAATTTCATCGTGCGGCCGAAGTCGGCGGCATGGCCTTCAATCGGCTCGCGGACGAACCAGTGCGCTTCGAGCCCCGGATAGGCGGCAAGCCGCTCCGCGAGGGCGTCATCAACCGTGTAATCCTCAATCCGCGACGGCCATCCGTAACCTGGCTGACCCTTCCCAGGCGGATACTGAGCGGGAACGAAATGCTCAACCATCGACGGCGCAATGTCGAACTCGACCCGGGCGAGCTCGGCCGCATCGGATGCGGCGACCGGCTCGGTCATGGGAAGCAGTTTCACTGCTGCGGACGCGAGAAGCAGCTGCAGCGTCATCTGCAATCCTCCGGCTCAAGCGACATCTCGCCGGCGGACCGGTTGACAAGGTATTCGATTTGTCCGGGGTTTCTCCCGTCCACCTTGAGAATGCCGTACACGAAGCCGGCCTCCGTCCTGTGCCGGAACGCAACAAGCCGGGTCCGTGCCGGAGAACGGCTGCTGCCGTCGGTGCGGAGCATCATCTCAAACGGGCCTGCCCTGTAGCCGTCGGACGGCGCGACCGCAGGGGTCCCGAGCGAATCCGGATACGCTTCAACCTCCTGAAACCCGTCCTCGGGACCTTTCGGCTTAAGCACAATGTAGCCCGCAACAAGACCGGCGTATCCCCATCCTTGCGAATCACCGGGAAACACGCCGGCGTCCACATGGAACCATTCCGTATTCAGCTGGGCCGCATAAGGACGTTCGTGGTTTAACCTGCGCAGATCGACCCTACCGCGGAGCATCGGATGGGGATACTTCTTTTTGCGGACGACTATTGCGGGGACGTTAGTCGGCGCGAAGGACTTCTTGTCGCTGGAAAGCTCACGCAACTCGACAGGCGCAACGACAGGAATATAGATGCCCGGCGACGATACGGTTACGGCAAGAGTTCCTTCGGTGACGATGCCACGATATACGGCAACACCGTCGGAATCGGTCGCGACGCCGCACACAGTTGCGCCTTCGACGGGTCTGCCGTCTGCGTCTACCACCTTGAAGGATATCTCAGCCCTCGCTCCAAACCGCTCGACCGCCTTGGGCAGCTCAGGCGTCTTGGTGAAATCTGCGGCGCGCACCGCACTCCCAAAAGACACCGCGACCGACACAACCACGCATGCACGTGCAAAACAGGCATTCATTTGACATTCCTCACTTTGCGAGCTTGATTTCAATCGGAACGAAGGCGTTGGGGTCCTTCGCGCGCTTCACGATCTTGTCGGCATACTCGTCGCTGTAGTAGCGGTCGGTCTCCGTGCGGTCGCGTCTGCCGTTGTAGCGGCGAAGCGCGTCCAGCCATCCGTCGAAGAAGCCCGACGGACGCGTCGAGGCCGGCTTCGCGGAGACGCCGAAGCCCTTGCGGGAGAGGTACTTTATCGCGGCGCGGACGTTCTGCTCTGCCGTGCCCTCGTTGCGCTTCGAGGGCTTGACGAGCCCGACGAGCTCCTTCTCGACGCCCCAGTCTCCCGGAACGTTCACCTGCAGCGGATCGACCGCCCACGCGGCCTTGGAGCGCGGACCGTTCCCGCCCGACTCCTCGATCATGTGCGCCTTGACGAGCGCGGGCGTCAAGTCGGCGACCTTCGCCGCCTGCGCGGCCGTTCCGCCCGTCCATCCCGCCTTGTCGGCGTTGAACTCCTTCACGAGCCTCGCGATGAGCGCGTCGTGCACCTGGTAGCGAGCGTCCTCGAATCCGCGGAAAATCGGGAGCCCCGCCCCGCCGGCCGACTTGCGCGGCTTCTCGACGCGCTTCCTCGTCTGCTGCGGAAACCACTTCGCGATCCACGCCTCGATCTTCTTCACCGTCTTCATCTCCTCGTCGGTGACGAAGCGCCGGTCGATGTAGAGCTCGCCCCATCCGTCGAAGGAAAAGCCGCCGATCGCCGGAATGTCGATGACATACCGCTCGCTTCCGCACGGAGGCACTTCCGCGATGCCCTTCCTGCGGAGTTCGGCGGCATGGCGCGCCTCGCGCTCCGACGCGCGGAGCTGGATGGCGACGGCCTCGAGCGCGAATGGAGCGAGCTCCTCCACCGCACGCATGTCGACATCAAGCGTCATTCCGCCAAGCGACAAGGCGTCGTCCGCGAACGCGGCAGCCGAAAGCGTCGCGGCAAGCGCGACGGACATGAATATCTTAAGCATTCTCTTCTCCGTTGAACTGGTGCCGGAGACGGGACTCGAACCCGTACGCCTGATTACCAGGCCGCGGATTTTAAGTCC
>JAEEGF010979825.1_pt1 | contig 12732 bp, 5 predicted proteins | sample 9134171 | NCBI WGS metagenome assembly JAEEGF01 (sample SAMN16246542, study PRJNA631951) | gut metagenome | biome: gut microbiome; feature: rumen; material: AP-attached | host: Bos | place: Iran: Karaj | collected 2018-10 | reverse complement strand
TGCATCTCTCAGCTCCTCCATTACCTTGAGTTTGAACGCTTCACTATACCTTATTTTGTCCTTCATGTCTACCCGCTTCCTTCTTTGACTTCAAGAAGAAAGTGCTAACCTATCATAAAACGGGACAGGTGCCCTATGTTCACCTTGGAAGGTACCCTGTATCCACCTCGCGAGGTACCTTATGCCCACCTCGCAAGGTACCCTTCGGGCGAGACACGGGTCGGAAAATTAAGCGCTGCGTTCAAAAGTAAACGCACGTTCTGAAAGTAAACGCAAGAAAGTTAACTCCGAGCGTTTGGGCTCCCGCTACCGCTTCGCCGCTTCGCACCATACAACGGCTATACATGTGTCGGTTGAAGTGTTTTTGGATGCGGCTGTGCCGCATAAATCGGCCGAAGGCCGCTATAAACACTATGAAAGGAGTCACTTGATCGTGGTTGAAAAGCGCGAAGCAGTGAAGCGGTAGCGGGAACCCTAACCATCGGAGTTTCTGAAATTCCGCGCGGGGTGTCGGGAAGGGGCGGCAGTACCTGCGAAAATTGGGGAACCTCCAAGCTGAAACCCGCTTTACAAGCCCAAACCAAAATTGCTATAATACCGACGACGACAAGCAGGAAAGCTTTGTCAGCACTGGGCTACGCAAAGAGCGTTGCACTGGCTACTGGATGGCGGGGGATCATGCAAGGAGGGTAAGACGATGCAGAAAGCAGTGAAGACGATGTTGGCGCTGACGGCTGTGCTGGCGGCGAAGGCGGTGCAGGCGGTGAGCTTCCCCATAGGCACCTACGTTTACGCCGGCACTTTGAACCGGTACGACAACCGGGCAATGACTGCCGAGGACGAGATGACCATCGAGGCCGTCTCGACGAACGGCAACATCCTCGCGGTCGCGACGGTCACGGATCCCGACGGCGAAGGCGTGAACTTCCGCCTTGAAGTGCCGGTTGCGACGAGCGCGACGGCAACGGCGGCGGCGGTGGGCGATGCGCCTGTCTGCGTCGTGCGCAGCCGGCAGGGCGTGCGCGCGGCCGCATCGGAAAAGTTTCCGCCTGTTCTCTGCGCTTCGGCCGTGACCAACTGCTCTATCCGCTATGCAAAATCCATGGAGTTCCCCTACTCCGGCGAAGAGAAGGTCTGCATTCCCGAGGACTACTTGGCCAACATAGCTGCGCTGATGGACGAGTATGGCCACAGCGAATACAGCGCCAATGCCGACTGGGACGGAGACGGCCAGGACAACTACAGGGAGTTCATGGCCGGCACCAATCCGTTCGACGCCGGCGATGGCGCTTCGTGGAAGAAGGTCGACGGGCTCGGCGCGTCCTACGGCGCGATGGCGCTTCTGCCGGTTAAGCCGGGCGCTGGCAAGGGTGCCGCGCTCGAGTACGAGCTCGAGGCGAAGGAAGGCGAAGATGCGCTCGTGCTGCAGTTCCTTCCGGACTTCAGGCTCTTCCCCGGCGAGAAGCTTCGCGTGTCTGTTTCCGTCAACGGCGCAGAGCCGTTCGAGGTCGAGGTTCCCGGCTCGAACGGACGCGAGGACGAGAAGGGCGAGACGAGGCGCTATGCCGTGCAGGACGGATTCGTCCGAGCGGCCAAGAAAGGCGTCCTGAAGGCGGGGAATAATTCCGTCAAGGTTCTTGCGCTCGATGCCGGCGTTGTGCTGGACAAGGTCGGCGTAAGATAAACCGCGCTTTAAACCAGATTTCGTCAATGGGCGGATCTTCTATTCCGGCTTCTGACGCGTCAGAAGCCGGAATATGCTATAAATTGCTGCCTGCACTTCATCCTGTCGAGGGATGGCGCAATCAGAGGTGCTGTGGTAGAATACTGTATGTGAAAAGCAAATATGGCATTAATAGGGAAGAACAATGAAATACCTGCTTGGAGCGCTGATAATCGGCGTTGCGCTTTCGGCGTCTGCAGGGCGCGTCGTAACGCAGCTCGACGGAAATGACTGGACGCTTGACGGGCTCCCCGTCCTCGTGCCGAACAGCTGGAACAAGTTGGATGGCGCCGATGGACGCGCAGACTATTCGGAAGTTGTGCGCGGCGATTCGTCCGCCACGTTTTCCAGCTATGCGCGCCGACTTGGCGTTTACAGGCGCGCGCTTCCCGACGCAAAGCCCGGCAGGCGCTATTTCGTCCGCTGCGGCGGCGCGTGCGAGGTGGCGTCCCTTCGCGTCAACGGCAGGGAGGTCGGAAGCCACGAAGGCGCCTTCACGGCGTTCTGCCTCGAGATCACCGACGCGCTGCGCCCGTCGGGCAACGAGCTCGAGATCGCCGTCTCCAACGTATACGACGCTGGCATTCCGCCGGCTTCCGGCGACTTCACGATGTGCGGCGGACTATACCGTTCCGTCACGCTGATCGAGACGGATCCCGTATGCATAGACCCGACGGTCGACGGAGCCTCGGGAGTGCGCGTTTTTGCGGAGACGAACGGAGAGATCCGCGTCGAGGCTGATGTCTCGGGCGCGACAGATGCAGTCGTCGAATGGACTCCGCGGAAAGTCGACAATCCGGAACTTTGGTCGCCCGAGAATCCGAAGTTGTATTCTCTGCGCGTCACTGTCAGAAAAGGTGAATGGTCGGATACCGTCGAAGAGACGTTCGGCTTCCGCACCGTTGAATTCCGCGAAGACGGATTCTATCTCAACGGCGTAAAGCGCAGGGCGCGCGGCGTGAACAGGCATCAGGAGCTCGCGGGCTGCGGATGGGAGATGACGCCCGCACAGGAGGAGCGCGACATCAGGCTGATCAAGGCGATGGGCGCAGACTCGGTTAGGCTTTCGCACTATCCGCAGAGCGACGGAATCTACGCGCTTTGCGACAGGCTGGGTCTTATGGTGTGGAGCGAGATTCCGGTCGTCGACAGAATGACGGCGGACGGCGGCAGGTTCGCCGCGAATGCGCTCAAGGCCCTGCGAGAGATGATAGCGCAGCACAGGAACAGCCCGAGCGTGTGCTGGTGGGGCGTGTTCAACGAACTGTACAACAATTTTGGCGAGAAGGACGCGCCTGCGGAAGGGGCGTGGGAGTCGGCGGTGCGTCGGCTCGCCGACGCGGCGCGTACGCTTGACCCGAGCCGTCCTGTCGTCGCCGCGTCCAACATGCCGCACCGCAGGGATCTGAATTCAATCGGCGACGCGATTGGGTACAACATCTATCCCGGCTGGTATTTCGATGGCGGGATGAAGGAAAAGGTCGACGAATTCATTTCGCTGAATCCGCTGCGTCCGATGGGGATTTCGGAATACGGGGCGGGCGCGTCGGTTTTTCACCATGCGAATCCCGCGCAGCGCCCAGAGCCAGGCGGACGATTCCATCCCGAGGAGCACATGACGCGCGTCCACATGGACTGCTTTCGCGACATAAAGCCGGACGACAGACTCTGGTGTTCCTTCGTGTGGCAGATGTTCGACTGCGCGTCGGACCTTCGCGGCGAAGGCGATTCGCCCGGCGTCAACGACAAGGGGCTCGTCACGCGCGACCGCGTGACCGCGAAGGACGCGTACTATCTCTACAAGGCAAACTGGAATCCCGAGCCGATGCTCCACCTCTGCGGCAAGCGCATGACTTCGACGACAAACTCCGTCGTGGATGTAGTCGCGTTTTCGAATGTCGGCGCGGTGAATCTTGAAGTCAACGGCGCGACGGTTGCTACGACTGCGCCAGATGAAATCAACGCCGTCGTGTTCCGCGGCGTTTCCCTTAAGCCCGGCGCAAACATCATACGCGTAACCGCTGCAGATCTATCCGATGAATGTACATGGGGAGTGGAGCAAAAAGCGTATCATCCTGGTAGGTGATGGCGCAATTATGGAGACTATGATAGAATGTTGGGCATGAAAAGTAAATTCGCCATGAACATAATGCCAGCAGTGCTTGTTTTTGCTGCCGCAACATGTCTTGCATGGGGCGAGGAGTGCGTCCATCCGAAGGAGGAGCTATGCGATTCGCTGTGTCCGCCGACGCTTGAGGGGCTTGGGAAGGCGGAGGGAGCGTTGCAGGAAAGGCCGCGGCTCGTGGTCCTGACGGACCTTGCGAACGAGCCGGACGACGAGGAGTCGCTCGTCAGGCTTCTCGCCTATGCCAACGAGTTCGACATCGAGGGAATCGCCGCGACCACGTCGTGCCATCTTAGGCAAAACCCGCGCGAGGACATTCTCCGGCACACAATCGCCGCGTATGGCGAAGTGTGGACCAATCTGAACGTTCATGCGCAGGGGTATCCGACTTTCGAGAGGCTGTCCGCAGTCGCGGCTTCCGGTCAGCCGAGGTTCGGCGTCGAAGGTGTCGGCGAACCGTCTCCCGGTTCGCGGCTTCTGGCGAAGTCGATAAAAAGCGGCGATCCGCGTCCGCTGTGGGTGTCTATATGGGGCGGCGCGAACACGCTTCTTCAGGCGCTTAGGGAATGCCGTGCGGAGATGAAGGACGACGAGCTTGCCGCCGCGCTTGGGAAGCTTCGCGTCTATTCGATATCCGACCAGGACGACGCGGGGCCTGCCGCGCGGCGCGAGTTTCCGTCCGTGACTTGGATCGTCGACCCGAGCTATCCGTTCGACTACCGCGACTACTGGAAGTCGACATGGAACGGCATGGCAGGCGATGTGAGAGGAGAGGGGCGCAAGCTGAACCTTCCGTTCGTGGAACTAGCGGACAACGAGTGGCTGAAGACGCATGTCATGGACATGGGACCGCTGGGGAAATGCTACCCGCCGCATATCTACAGCATGGAGGGCGACACTCCGTCGTTCCTTGGGCTGATCGCGAACGGACTCGGCTGGACGGAATCCCCCGCCTACGGCGGATGGGGCGGACGGTACGAGTGGCGCACGCCGGACGGCGAGTCGCATCCGATTTGGACTTCTCCAGAAGTTGCCGACGAGCTAAAGGGATTGCGTTCCCCGGGACATTCGGTCATGCGCTGGCGCGAGGGTTATCAGCTCGACTTCGCCGGACGCATGAAGTGGTCCGTCACGCCGAAGTACGAGGACGCAAACCACAATCCCGTCGCCGTGCTGAACGGCGACAGGTCGAAGTGCGTGGTCAGAATCGCCGCGAAGCGCGGAGACAAGGTCGCGCTTTCTGCGGAAGGGTCGAGCGACCCCGACGGCGATTCGATTGCATGCGAGTGGTCGGTCTATCGTGAAGCGGGGACGCTCGCGGGCGGAGATCTCCGCGCCGACGGCGCGCGCGCAGTTCTCGATCTTTCGGCGATTCCCGAAGGATCGTCGGGATCTATTCACGTCATTCTCCGCGTGCGCGACTCCGGCACGCCGACTCTTTTCGCCTACCGCCGCGCGATAGTTGACGTCGCTACTCCATAACCCAGTAGGATGATGTTTTTGCCGCGCGATATTGTGTATAATTTGCAGCATGAAAACCACAAAGGGAATTATGCTGGCATGTGCGGCAACCGCGTTGGCAACGGTTACGCTTCATGGAAACCCCGTGTGGACCGGTTCATCCGGTTCCGACTGGTGGAACGCCGAGAACTGGAAGGGGTGGCCTGAGGGATATGATGCAGGCAACGTGCCGTACGCCATCCCCGAGCCCGTCTTCTCGGATGATGCCGGCGGATCTTCGACGGTGGACCTGAACGGCAGGCGCGCCGAGGCGTCTGGCGCGGTGTGGGTGCGGCGGTGCGACCGCGAGATGATTCTGTGGAACGGTGCGGTCGCGTTGGATTCGGACCTGAACCTCCGCAGCACGGAGGGCGAAGGCGCGGTGACGAAGGGACCCGCCCTGCGGCTGATGAAACTGGACATATCGGTCAACGGAAGCGTGAACATCGGCGGCGACTGGAGGCATGACGGAATCGGAACGCTCTTCGTCGAGGACGGAACGGTTCTCAACGCAAGGGATCTGCGAATGGCGATTGGATCGCGCGAGCGTTCGTACTATGTCCAGAATGGAGGTGACGCGCGCTTCCACTGGTTTTGCTGCGCATCGCGGACCCAGGGTGGAGAGGGCAGGATCGAACTCAACGGCGGCGTGCTGAAGGTCCCTGGATTCGAGATTTCGGGTAGCGGGAGCGATCCGTATTCCGTCGCGACGACCCTGCACCTGAACGGCGGCGTGCTAATGCCGCATCCGAACAACTACGGATGGGTGTCCGGCGAGATCGTGCCGCCGTGGCTTCCGACGGTGATCGGTAGGGCTGGCGCGAAGATAGACACGGCCTGGCGTGACGTCCGCATCGCCTCGAATTCGCTGACGGCCGACGTGAACGACGGCGGATTGACGAAACTCGGCGGCGGAACGCTCGCGGTCGTGCGAGGCGTCGTCTGGAGAGGTCCGACGAAGGTAATGTCGGGGACGCTCGATCTGTGCGGACACTCCGATTGGCTGCCATGGGGATCTAAGCTCGTGCTCGGGGGCGGCAAGGTTGCAAATCTCGGGCCAAATGCGCGCTTCTCGGACGTCACGGTCGAAGACGGGGAGTACGAATCGTCGGAGGTCTTCTGTGCCGACGGCGGCACGGTGCATCTGAAGGGCGGAGTCCTGACCGTCCCGAAGGACGCACCATATCATGTTTCCGTCTCCGGAGGTTCGCTTGTCGTTTCTGGCTTTGCGCCCGACGAGCAGGTTTCGCTGCCTGCCTGCGTGGAGTTTCCGCAGGAAGCCTCCGGCGGCAGGTTTGACGTCTGCTTTGCCGAACGGTCGGAAGTCCTAAGAGTTTCGGTCGACGGCGAAGGTAGCGTCTCCGGCACGACGCAAGGTGCGACATCGCCGAAATACGTTAACGGCGAGTTCTTCGGCAACCCGATCCTCGACCACCGCTTCACTGCGGATCCGACGTCGGTCGAGCACAACGGACGTCTCTACGTCTACGCCACGAACGACCACCAGCAGTTCGAGGAGTCTGCCGCAGGGACGGGTAACTCGTACGAAAAGATCAAGACGATCACGATGATGTCTACGGCCGACATGGTGAACTGGACGTACCATGGCGAGATTGATGTTGCGGCGATAGCGCCCTGGATCATCGCCAGCTGGGCACCGTCTGTCGTCTCGCGCGTCGAGGCTGACGGACAGACGCATTTCTACATGTACTTCTCGAATTCAGGCGCGGGTACGGGCGTGCTGACTGCAACAAGTCCTGTCGGTCCATGGACAAGCCCGCTGTCGGGTCCTCTTGTGGACCAGTCGTCGTGGTTCATCCGCGGATGCAGGGTGCCGTTCGACCCGGGCGCGGCGATTGCCCCTGACGGCACTGGCTACCTCACCTTCGGCGGCGGCGAAGCGCGTATCGTCAGGCTCGGGGCGGACCTTGTTTCCGTCTCGGGCGAGGCGTCCGTGCTGCCAGCGCAGTTCCACTTCGAGGCGAACGAGCTCAACTTCATCGGCAACAAGTGCGTGTACACGTACAACGTCGACTGGACGGGGCACGACGGCTGGAATGCGCAGTGCGCGGCACCATCCTCCTGCTCCATGGTGTACATGACGTCGGGTGATCCGATGAACGAGTCGAGCTGGACGGTGCGAGGGGAATACAACGCGAATCCAATGTACTTCGGCTGCATGCCGTGCAACAACCACACGCATCTGCAGAAGTTCAAGGGAAGATGGTATCTCATATACCACAACCAGGAGCTGCAGAAGGATCTCGTCCATGCAACGCGCGGAATGCGCAACATCAACATCGATCTCTGCGAGGTTGACGAAGACACGGTCACGATCAGCCCCGTCGAAAACACGCGAAGGGGCGTCGAGCAGGTGGAGAGCCTCAACCCGTACGGCAGGCTGCAGGCCGAGACCGCGGCCGCAACGTCGGGCGTGCGCTTCGTCCCGCTTGCGGCCCCCGGGGATATGGCGGCGAGGGCGAAGACCGGACGCGGGTGGATCGCACTGCGCGGCGCCGACTTTGGTCCGACTTCCCCGGAGATGCTGACATTCCGCGCAAGGGGAGGTGGACGCATTGAGGTCCACCTCGACGCGCCGGATGGTCCGCTCGTGACCGTGTGCTATGTCGGCGGTGGATCCGAGTTCGAGACGGCGACGAGTTCGAACTGGTCCTGGGCTACAGGGGTCCACGACGTATTTGTGGTCCTTGACGGTTCGGTCGAGCTGGACTGGTGGACGTTCGGCGGATTCTCGCGCAGCGCCGCGGAGTTCGTGAAGGACATATCGCTTGGAATCAACATCGGAAACACGCTGGACTGTCCCACCGCGAACGAGCTTGACTGGGGGTGCCAGCGGGTCACGAAGAGTCTGTTCAGGCTCTACAGGGAGAAGGGGATAAACGCCGTGCGCGTGCCTGTCACGTGGAAGAACCAGTTCAGCCGCGATGATCCTGAGCACAGGATCAGCAAGGCGTTTCTCGACCGCGTGCAGGATGTCGTCGACATGTGCCTTGCCGAGGGGATGATCGCGATACTCAACACCCATCACGATTCCGGCGGAGCGGGCTGGCCTGATGAATGGCTTGCGGTCGACGGAGCAAACGAGGATGCCGCGAACGCCGTCCTTGCCGACGTATGGCGCCAGATAGCGACGCGCTTCAGGGACTACGGCGAGCGGCTTGTCTTCGAGGGCTTCAACGAAGTCAGGAAGGCGATCGCGTATTCGGGCTACGACGGCCAGCAGTCCGGCATTGACGACTGGAGCGGAAAGCCCCTCTACTGCGAAGCGGTGAACAGGTACGCGAAGACCTTCTACGACACTGTCCGCGCGACGGGCGGAAACAACGCAAGCAGATATCTGCTCATCGCGACGTATGCGGCGACCGACTACGAGCCGTCCTGCCTTGCGTGGCGCCATCCGTCGCCAGGGGACGACCACGTGATGGTCTCAATCCACGCCTACGAGCCGAGCTCGTTCTGCCTGTGGGGGGATGACCCGGAGTACAAGGAGCAGGAGTTCGCCGACTGCTTCGAAAGCGTTTTCGGAATGCTCAAGCGCGTCTTCTCCGACAAGGGCGTCCCGGTTATTATAGGCGAGGTCAACGCGGACATGCGATTCTACGACGATGCGAAAACCATTCCGAACGACGCGGACCGCGTGAACTGGGCCAGGCACTATGCCCGCGAAGCGGCAAGATACGGCTTCCCGTGCTTTCTCTGGGACAACGGATACGACAGGGGTATGGGGCTCGTAAACCGCAGGGACGTCGAGTGGAGCCATCCCGAGATCGTCGATGCGTTCAACGAGGGCCGCAGCGTAGGGAAGGGGCTCCCAATCCCCACGGCTCAGCGCGTCACGATGACGACGGCGGCGCCCGTTCCGTATCAATGGCTTGAGCCGTATGTCCTCAAATACGGCGGCGGAGACTACGAGGCTGCGGGCAACGCCAGCGGAGCGAACGGGGGCGCGCTCTGGGAGTCGTATGTAGCGGGGCTTGATCCCGACGACCCAGACAGCCGCCTTCTGGCGTTGATAGAGATGAAGGCCGACGGCTCCCCTGAAATATCATGGGATCCCGATCTCAGGAACGCCGATCCACAACGGAAGTACACGGTCCTGGGCAAGCCGTCTCTTGACGACGCGTCGTGGACAGTGGTGACGGAGGAGAACCTTGACCAGATGAAGTTCTTCAAGGTCGTCGCGGAAATCGACAGCTCCCGGCTATCATCCTGAGGGGTGATACCGCGTGACAGGTGCAATTTGATACAATATAGGCGAAAACAAGTCTCAGTGAAAGGACTGTCTATGAATAAAATAGTGGCTGCAGTCGGAATGGCGACACTGTCTCTCGGAGTGCTTGCGGAAGACAACGTTGCCAAGTATATGTGGGACGGCAACGCCGGCAATCTGAACCTTGCCGATTCCGGAAACTGGTACCTTGACGGTACGCAGGACGGGGAAAAGCAGCGGGGACTGCCGTCCTTGGACGAGGAGTCGTATTTCAAGTACCATACGGACCGCGCGGTGCTGAAGGATCAGTCTAGCTTCGAGACGCTTAAACTAGAGGTGTCGCAGTGGGGCGGCATCGCGCAGATCGACGTGACGAACGCCACGATGCAGGTCGTCAACAATCTGATGATCGGCTCAGGTGGCGGCAGCGCCGCCGTGAACATCTACGACGACGCGACAGTCGACGCTGGTTTCGTCGAGGTGGGCTTCTGGAACTCGCATCAAGACTGTTCGCTGAACGTGTACGGCGGCAATCTCATCGCAAGCTCGAATGACTGGGCAGGCTCGATCGTGATCGGCAAGCAGTCGGAAAGTCCGAATCATCCTGTCAAGGGCGAGATGAACGTCTACAGCGGCACTGTCTCTGCATTCGACAGCATCAAGATAGGCTACGGCCCCACGGTGAATCCATGCAGGGAGACGGCGAGTGTCCTCAACATCGAAGGCGGACAGACGACTGGCGTGGTGATGGAGCTCGGCTGCCACCAGCCGACGGCGTCGGGATATGTCTCGGTCTCCTGCGGCGAGCTGGCTCTCTCGGGCGACATGAACATCGCGTGCCATGATAATGCATGGTGCGAAGTGGATGTCTCGGGCGGTTCGCTCTCCGTGGGCGGGACGCTCCGCGTCGGCAATGACGCAGAGGCGCTTCATGCCGCGATGACGGTCTCGGGCGGCGAAGTGAATGTCGGCACGCTTTCCATCGCGAGGCAGTGCGACGGCACCGTGAATCTTACCGGAGGCATCGTCTACGCCACGAAGATCGAGCAGAGCTCCAGCGCGCCGGAGAGCGCCGTCTCGCGAATATACGCAAACGGCGGAGAGATCGTGGCAAAGGGTGACAACGACAGCTTCATGACGCGTCTCGACGAAGTCTGTCTCGGCGCGTCCGGACTTGTAATCGACGACGGAGGATACACGGTGAAGGCCACCGACACCTGCACCTTCACCGGCATCGGCGGAATCACGAAGGAGGGAACAGGCACCCTCAAGCTGGATGCTGCGTACAACGCACATGGCGTCATCAACGTCCTGTCGGGAACGCTCCGCCTGCCGGCGAATGCGACTGTTTACTGTGAAGGGGTCAATGTTGCGGAAAATGCGACTCTGAACTACAATAACGCGACAGTGGTAACAGTTACGAAAAAGGTCGTTTCGTCCGTCTGGACAGGAGCTGCGGGCGACGGTGATGTCTCTAACCCCGCGAACTGGCGTTCGGCTGTTGCCTTCTTCGACGAAGACGGAAACGAGATCGCCGAGATAGCGGAGACCTATGACGGTGTTGCCCCTGCAGAGGACACGCCGGTCAGGGTTCCTGCCGGATTGGATCTTGGCGGTCTCGTCACGGGAGAAGTGTCGTATGTCGTCGATTCGGATATCTCCCTCGTCGCGGGATTTGACGCCACCTACGAGAACTACGCCGCAGGCAGTCTTGTCGCGACGGAGAACTTGAAGATACTGAACAACCTGAACGGACTCCTGAAGTCTGCAGCCGCATGGTATGATCCGAGCGATGTCGAGACACTCACGGTTGGTGACGACGGATTTGTCAAGACGGTCGCAAACAAGGGCTACCTCGGCTCGAAGATGGACGCCCAGGCCCGCGAGCAGAACGGCTCCGCGGTCATTGCGGCGGAAGAGTTCAAGCAGAACGGACTCAACATCCTTGTCTTCACGAACAATGTCGGCTACACATCCGCGGAGAAGCTCGGCACGATAGCGGACAATCAGCCGCGCGCGCTCTTCGTCGTTTCCGCGCGCCAGGTAATCGGCGACTTCGCAATAGACTACGAGTCATTCCCAGACGATGAAAAGAACAACAAGGTCGAGGTCATGGGAATCGAAATCGCTGACACGAGCCATACAGACGGGAACCAGCCCGGCGTTTGCGGAATCGACCAGGTCGGATGGGGCAACAGGACGAAGATGCATGTAGCGAAGGATGGAAGCGACGAGCAGCAGCAAACCGAAGCGGGCTTTGGCGCCACGCCATACGGACGCGCCGTTGTCCTTGCAATGAACGCGAAGGCGACGTCCGTTTCCAGTGCGCAGAGATATCGTTCCGACGACGGGCAGAGCTTTGTTCGTGATATCAACTCTGCCGAATACCAAAAGCTCTTCGGCGGCGAGAACATGAGTGTCGACTACGGATGGCGCGCGGAGTGGAACTGCAGGTCCAGAGGTCGTCTCGGCGAAGCACTTGCGTTCACCCGCGACCTTGGCAGCGATGCGGCGGAGGCGGTCGAGTCGTATCTTGCGGCGAAGTGGCTCGGCGATGAATCCGCGGCAGTTGCCATCGGCACGACATCCCTGGGCAGCCTTGTCCTCGAGAACTCTGAGGTTGACTTTGACGGAGCCGCTGCCGAGATCGGCACGCTGTCCGGCTCCGGGTCAATCGTCAACGCGTCCTCTCTTGATGTAGATGCCGTCTCGTTCATTCTTGATCCGGACGGCGCACTGCCGCGCATCTCGTTGTCGGTGTCGCTCGACCTTTCCGAATCAGGAATCAATGTTTCGCCCGATGTTCTGTCTTTGGTAGGTAAAGCCGACGCTCCCGTTGCGCTGCTCGAGACGACAGGCAGCCTTGCCATCGGGCGGCGCCGCCGCTTCACGGCTGGAAACAGGCGGTATGTAGTTTTCGCCGAAACCAAGGATGGTGTATCCAGGCTCATGGCCGGCAGGGACGCCGGATTTGCGGTCAGCTTGAGATAGTGTGAAGTCAATGCTAATGGGGCTGCCTTCAACTGCGCCGTATGCCATCCTTCGGCATGCGGCGCATCATCCTTATAGGTGATGGCGCAATTATGGAGACTGTGATAGAATGTTGGGCATGAAAAGCAAAATAGCCATAGTACTTTCTCTCGGCGCGCTCGT
>JAEEGF011783997.1_pt1 | contig 12734 bp, 11 predicted proteins | sample 9134171 | NCBI WGS metagenome assembly JAEEGF01 (sample SAMN16246542, study PRJNA631951) | gut metagenome | biome: gut microbiome; feature: rumen; material: AP-attached | host: Bos | place: Iran: Karaj | collected 2018-10 | reverse complement strand
GCGGAAGGCCCCATGATCTTTATGCTTGCACGGACGCGCGCCGGCCGGCGGGCACCGAAATTGTGGCTCAGGATCGGAGAGGCACCTTCAACGACGGCAAATACAGGGACTTCCATGACCTGCCGCAGGGAAGAAAGGATCGTCATGACAGAAACGTAGATCTCCCCGCCCCAGGTCATCAGGACACTGTTGCAGACGGCTGTGACCAGGCCGTTTGTGAACTGCATGACGAAAGCGGAGAGTCCCAGGCTTATGATATTAAGAGATGTTTTGAATTCGGGCAGCAGGCGCTGTCCTTTCCGCTGCAGTCTGTAGACTGCGGCAGAGGAGGGACTGGTGAGAAAACGGAACGCGAAAAGCGCTGAGAGTCCCTGGGACAGGATGGTCGCCAGTGCAGCACCCCGCACCCCGAGACCAAGTACAAAGATGAAGATCGGATCCAGAAGGATATTGGCGACTGCGCCAATGGTCACGGTGAGCATGCCGACCTGGGAAAAACCCTGTGCGTTGATGAATGGATTCATCCCTGTCGCGGTCATGACAAACAGTGTACCGAGAATGTAGATCCTGAGATACGCGAGAGCATAGGGGATGGAAAGATCGGATGCCCCGAAAGCATACAGGATCGGTCTGGCAAATACAGATCCCAGGATCATCAGCACGAGACCTGTCATGATCTCGAGACGGAAAGATGTGTTCATGATGCGTGTTGCCTCGTCATCCCGCCTGCGCCCGCGCGCAATGGCAAAAAGAGGAGCCCCGCCGCTGCCGTAAAGGTTGGTAAAGGCAGTGATGAGCGTGATCACCGGGAAACAAAGCCCGATGCCGCCCAGTGCTGCAGTACCTTCTCCCGGGATCCTGGCAATGTAGATACGGTCTACGATGGAGTAGAGCAGATTGATCACCTGTGCCACAAACATCGGAACCGCCTGCTGCGCGATATTGACAGCAGTATTTCCGTTTTCGAAATCTACCTGTTTCATAAACAATATCATAACAGAAAGCGTGTGAAACTGCACATCTTTCTGCAATGAATCTGCAATACACATATTGCCCAACAGGCACAAATGATGCTATGATGTAAAGACTGCATCACAGGGAAATAATGCTTTTTTATGCCTGGTCCGGCGGTGAATAACGCCGCTGTCTGCAGGCAGGAGGAAAACGATGATACTGGACGTCGATATGGGCAATTCCAACATTAAGATCGGTGTGGCGAAGGATCCCCGGAACATAATAGAGGAGCGCGTGACGACTTCCTATAACAAGTCCAGTCTTGAATACGCGACAGATATTATGTCGGTGCTCAACTTCCATGATATCTGCAAGGCGGAGCTGGAAGGCGCCATCGTTTCTTCGGTCGTTCCCCCGCTTACAGGGATCTTCTCTTCAGCGATCCGCAAGGTACTGGGACTGGAACCGATGGTCGTTTGTCCGGAGATGAGGATGGATATTTCCCTGAAGCGCTTCAAGTATCCGAAAGGTGTCGGTGCGGACCTGATCGTCGGTGCGGAGGCGGCTTATACGCATTATCAGGCACCCTGCATCATCGTCAACCTGGGCACTGCCACCACGATCACCGCGGTAGACAGTAAAGGAGATTTCCGGGGAGGATTGATCCTGCCCGGCGTGATGAGCGGCGTGAAAGCCCTTTCCGGCAGTACTGCGCTGCTTCCGGAGATCAGCCTGGAAAAACCGGGCAGATGCCTCAGCCAGAATACCGAGCAGTGTATCCGCGGCGGCATCGTCTATGGTACAGCAGGTTCGATCGATGCGGTCATAGACCGTATGGAAAAGGAACTGGATGGTGCCCCGACGGTGATCGGGCTCGGCGGTATGGCGCGTTTTATTCTGCCATATGTACAGCACAAGGTGGTTCGGGATGACGCACTCCTGATGAAGGGACTGCTGAAGCTGTACGAGCTGAACAAAGACTGAAGCCTGGCTGCAAGGCAGCTTTTCCGATGCGGCCAGAGGCAGTCTGACAGTAAACAGATACAGGAATACTATGGATAAGAATACAAATCTGAAAAACGAGATCGAGAAACGGCGTACTTTCGCCATTATTTCGCACCCGGATGCCGGCAAGACCACACTGACGGAGAAGTTTCTTCTTTATGGAGGTGCCATCAACCTGGCCGGAACGGTCAAGGGAAGGAAGGCTGCAAAGCATGCCGTCTCCGACTGGATGGAGATCGAGAAGGAGAGAGGTATTTCCGTTACCTCTTCAGCCATGCAGTTTGAGTTCGGCGGCAAGGTGATCAATATCCTGGATACACCGGGACATCAGGATTTCTCGGAGGATACCTACCGTACCCTGATGGCGGCGGATTCCGCCGTCATGGTCATTGACGGCAGTAAGGGCGTTGAGGCGCAGACCATCAAGCTCTTCAAGGTATGTGTCATGCGCGGGATCCCGATCTTCACTTTTATCAATAAGTTTGACCGGGAAGCAAGAGATCCGTTTGAGCTGCTGAGTGAGATCGAGGACGTGCTGGGGATCCATACCTGCCCGATCAACTGGCCGATCGGATGCGGCAAGAACTTCAAGGGCGTCTATGAACGGGAGACGGAGACCGTCATTACCTTCAAGGCCGAGCAGGGCGGTGCAAAGGAACTGGAGAGCCATACCTATCCGATCAGCGACCCATCGCTCAGAGATATCATAGGGTTCATGAACTATGACAAACTGACGGAGGATCTCGAACTGATCGAAGGCGCCGCCGACGAACTTGATCTGGACAAGGTCCTGCACGGACAGCTCAGCCCGGTCTTCTTCGGTTCTGCCCTTACAAATTTCGGTGTGGAGCCGTTTTTGAACAGTTTTCTGAAAATGACGGTGCCGCCGCTTCCCAGAAAGAGCGACCAGGGCATGATCGATCCCTTTGAGGAGGGCTTCTCGGCTTTCGTATTTAAGATCCAGGCCAATATGAACAAGGCACACCGGGACCGCGTTGCATTCATGCGGATCTGTTCGGGAAAGTATGAAGCCGGAATGGAAGTCAACCATGTGCAGGGCGGACGCAAGCTTCGCCTGACCATGCCGACGCAGATGATGGCCGATGAGCGTCAGATCATCCATACGGCGTATGCCGGTGATATCATCGGCGTGTTTGACCCGGGCATCTACAGCATCGGTGACACCTTATGTGTTTCGCAGTCAAAATTCCGGTATGAGGGTATTCCGACCTTTGCACCCGAGCATTTCGCAAGGGTCCGGCAGCTGGACACCATGAAACGCAAGCAGTTTCTGAAGGGCGTGATGCAGATCGCCCAGGAGGGCGCCATCCAGATCTTCCAGGAGCTGGGTTCCGGAATGGAGGAGATCATCGTCGGTGTTGTAGGCGTACTGCAGTTCGAGGTGCTTCTCTATAGGCTGAAGAACGAGTACAATGTGGAGGTCGGCCTGGAGCAGCTCCCCTATGAGTACGTCCGCTGGATCGATGATCCGCAGAATGTCAATATCGACCGGATCCAGGGCACCAGTGACATGAAGAAGGTGCAGGATCTGAAAGGCCGCCCGCTGCTGCTGTTTGCGCATGAGTGGAGTCCGCGCATGGTACTTGAGCGAAATGAAGGCCTGAAGCTGTCGGAGTTTGGTTCGGCGCAGGATTGACAGATATCCGGGGTGTCCCGGAATGATAATAAACAGGAGCTGATATCAGATGGAACAGGATAGAAAGAACAGGATCAGGGCTTATATCGAAGCGCATACGGATGAAATGATCGAAGATATCTGCGCGCTGTGCCGCATCGATTCCGTAAAGGGCGAAGCGAAAGACGGCATGCCATACGGAGAAGGGCCGTATCGCGCGCTGATGGCCGCGAAGGATCTGTGTGAGCGCTATGGATTTGCCACGAAGGAATATGCTGACCGTGTGGTCTCTGCTGACCTGAACAGTGGCGAGCGCTGCCTGGATATCCTTGCGCATATGGACGTAGTGGCGCCCGGCGACGGCTGGACGGTGACGGGACCTTTCGAGCCTGTCACGAAGGACGGCACGATCTTCGGCAGAGGATCTTCGGATGACAAAGGACCGGCAGTGGCGGCTCTCTATGCGATGCGTGCCGTGAAGGAACTGGGATATCCGGTGAGCAAAAACTGCCGGCTGATCCTCGGATCTGATGAGGAATGCGGCAGCTCGGATATTCCGCATTACTATGCGGTGGAACCTGAAGCGCCCATGACCTTCAGTCCGGACGCGGAATTTCCGCTGATCAACGTAGAGAAAGGCCAGTTCCGCGGAGAACTGACCGCATCTGTCGGAAAGGGGGAAGGGAACAGACGCCTCATCTCCTTCGTCAGCGGTGATACGATCAACATCGTGCCCGGAAAGGCGGAAGCAATCGTGGCAGGATTTGCCGAGGCGGAGATCCGGGCTGCGCTCAATGCCGTCATGAATGAGATCGATGCCGATTATGAACTCAGCTTCGAATACGATGAGGAACAGTCGGAGACAGTGATCTTTGCCGAGGGTGCGCCGGCCCATGCCTCCACGCCGGAAAATGGTGTAAATGCAGGTGTGATCCTGCTGCAGCTCCTGGCACAGCTTCCTTTCGACAGTGAGGAAATGGTTACGGCAATACAGGGAATGGCGCGCTTTTTCCCCTTCGGAGATCACCATGGCGCCGCGCTGAAGATCGATATCTGCGATGATCTTTCAGGCTATACGAGCGTTTCGCCGGATATCTTCCGGGGAGACAGCTCTTCGCTGTCTGTCCGATTTGATGCACGGACTTCCGTTGCGGCGACAGAAGAAAACACAATTCTTGCGGCAAAGGCGTGTGCCGAGAATGCCGGATTTGTGTTCTCCTTCGATTTCAACCCCGCCCATGCTGTGGCGGAAGACACTCCCTTTATCCATACTTTGCTTTCTGCTTATACCGAGGTCACCGGAAAAGAAGGCCGGTGTGTGGCCATTGGCGGAGGCACCTATGTACATGGCCTGCAGAACGGTGTTGCGTTCGGCGCGGTGGGGGAGACGACAGATACCCATATGCACGGACCGGATGAATTTATGCTGATCAGTGAACTGCAGGATGCGGCTGTTATCTACGCGCTTTCCATCTGTGAACTGTGCAGATGACCCTTTTTGTGGTGAAAGCCCAAAACGGCGCTGAATCTCTTGCGAAAAAACACAAGATGTAGTACGATTAGAGTGTATCTGAAAAGATACACTCTTGTTTTTTTTACATTATTCCGGGAGGTTAATATGTACGAACAGACAAAAGCTGCGCCCAATGCACTGAGCACTGCCAGCCTTTTGTTCGGCATCCTGGCGCTGCTGACCAGTATAACGGTCGTAGCGGTCCCGTTCACTGCCAGTCTGGCGATCACCTTTGCATGGCTTTCCCGCGGCAACAAGCGGATGAATGGCAGGGCGGTCGCAGGCAATGTGATGGCGATCGTCAGCATCGTTTTGGGAATTACCGTACTGATCGCACTTATATTGGCACTGATCAGCTGGCTGCACGGTGCTGCGACAGGCGGGACGATCGAACAGCTGGAGCCCTATTTTGAACAGCTGAAGCCGTATCTGGATCAGTTGGGCATACCGTATCAGCTGGGGAGGTGATCGCATGATGAAAGTCAGAGAGATAAAAGCCCTTGCCAGAGAAACACTGATCGGCCGTTATGGCACCCTGATCATTGCGGGGATCCTTTCGGCACTTCTGATCCTTTTATCTGCAGCGATCGCACTTGCGGGACTTGCTGCGGCGGTAAACTGGTCCGGCATCCTGGCAGGACCGGACGGACAGGGGGTCCGGATCACGGCTCCCGGTATCGATGCCACTATTAATTCACCGGTACAGGCCAGTGTGCCCCTGATGGCAGCCGGCGTGATGGTCTTCACTCTGTTTTTGATCCTGACCGTGATCCTTGTGATCTGGCTCGGTATCGGCAAAAGGAAGCTGATGCTCAATATCTGCCGGGGAGATAAGTACGGTATCGGGGATATTTTCTATGGTTTTTCCGCGGAAGCGCATCCGTTCAGGGTCATCCTGACTTCGATCGCACGCTTCCTGATCCATAACCTGGTCGGACTGATCGCTTTAGGAATTCTGGCGGGTATCCAGTATGCTTCGGCTCATTCTGCCGCGGCAACGCCCCAGCAGTTCCGGATCATTCTCTATGTCGCGCTCGCCGTGCTGATACTGATCCAGCTGAATGTGGATCTGGGATTCGCCTTTGCGGAGCTCAGCATCATAGATCGTCCGGAGACACGGATCGGTGCGGCGCTCGGTCATTCCCGCGCTGTTACGAAGGGCAGGAAGATCAAGCTCATCTGGATGATGACGTTCAGTTTCATCTTCTGGATCCTTCTGATGAGCATCTGCCGTTTCACTGCGCTTTGGATCGTGCCGTACATTCGTGCCGCGTTTACGGTACTATACCTTGATGGTGACGGTTCTGCCTGGCAGATCCCGGCTAACCGGCCGTCTTACCAGGCAGCTGCTGTGACTGCTCCGGAGCCTGTACCGGCACCGCAGCCGGAGTCTGCGGCCCAGCCGGAAAACGCACCTCAGCCCGAGCCGGAGCCAACGCTTCAGCCCGAGCCGGTACCAGCGCCACAGCCTGAGCCGGAACCGACACCCCAGCCGGAACCTGTGCCTGTTTCCGAGCCGGAGCCCGCGGCTGCTGCCGAACCTGTTCCGGTTCCTGCAGCTGAGCCTGTTCCGGTAACTGCCCCGGATCCGGTGCCGGCCCCTGTTCCGGCAGCAGAGGAGATACCCGCACCTGCAGCGGCAGCACCGGCGGCTGTACCGGAGCCTGCGCCTGCGGCGCCTCTGGGAGAAGAGTCAGCATTTGACAAGTGGTTCAAGGATGCGTATAAGGAAGTCCTTGAAAAGCCGGCCGGTGCCGGAACGGACCAAACATAAACGGAGGATACCAGATGAAATGCCCATATTGCAGTTCGGATGATACAAAGGTCATCGATTCCAGACCTGCGGACGATAACACTTCGATACGCCGCCGGAGACAGTGCGAAGCCTGCGGAAAGCGCTTCACCACCTATGAGAAGCTGGAAACGATGCCGTTGATGGTCATCAAAAAGGACAACAGCCGGGAGTCTTATGACCGGTCCAAGATCGAAGCAGGTGTAGTGACATCCTGCCATAAACGGCCGGTCTCGACCGAGCAGATCTCAAGGATGATCGATGAGATCGAAAATGAAGTTTTTGCTATGGGAGAGAAGGAGATCCCTACTTCCGTGATCGGCGAAAAGGTCATGAAGCGGCTGAAGGATATGGACGAAGTGGCATATGTGCGTTTTGCCAGTGTTTACCGTGAATTCAAGGACGTCAATACTTTTATCGATGAGATCGGCAAGCTTCTGAAGACGGAGAAGAAAGCAAGGGCTAAAGCCAATGCTGATAAACTTTAAGTCTCTGCTTCCGACGGCGTATGTGGCAAGCATCTATGACTATGATCTCAGCGCTGCATACGCGCGCGGAAAGCGGCTGATACTCTTTGACATCGACAACACGCTGGTGCCGCACGGGGCACCGGCGGACGATGCGGCAAAAGCCTGGTTCATTTCGGGGAAGGAGCAAGGTTTTTCCTTCTGCGCGATCTCAAACAACCGGGAGCCGCGTGTAAAAAACTTCTGTGACGCAGTCGGAGTTCCGTACGTATATAAAGCCCGCAAGCCGTCCGCAAAAGGATATGAGCATGCCCTCGGCAAGTGCGGGGCATCCGCGTCGCAGGCGCTGTTTTTCGGAGATCAGATCTTTACGGATATCTGGGGCGCAAATCGTGCCGGGATCGATTCTGTTCTTGTCCGTCCTGTCGACCTTTCGACTGACGAGATCCAGATACGCCTCAAGCGGATCTTTGAAAAGCCGGCCATAAAGGCCTTCTTTCGGGAGAAAGGGCTTGCAATTTATGACCATTTCCATTAGAATAGTCACGTTATAATGATATATTATCGATGAAGCATGTATAAAATATTAGCGGAGGATATAACATGATCTCAGCAGGCGATTTCAGAAACGGAATTACAGTAGAAATTGACGGACAGGTCCTTCAGATCGTTGAGTTCCAGCACGTCAAGCCGGGCAAGGGTGCCGCATTTGTCAGAACCAAGCTTAAGAACGTTATCAACGGCGGCGTTGTGGAGCGTTCTTTCCGTCCCACTGAGAAGTTCCCGGCAGCGCACATTGACAGAGTTGATATGCAGTATCTGTATGCTGACGGCGACCAGTATAATTTCATGAACACCGAGACTTATGATCAGATCTCCCTGACACAGGATGTCGTCGGCGATGCCATGAAGTTCGTCAAGGAGAACGATATCTGCAAGATTTGTTCCTATCAGGGCAACGTCTATTCCGTAGAGCCTCCGATGTTTGTAGAGCTGGAGATCACCGATACGGAGCCCGGGTTCAAGGGTGATACCGCGACCGGTGCCAACAAGCCTGCTATCGTCGAGACCGGTGCACAGATCGCTGTTCCGCTGTTTGTCAATATCGGAGACAAAGTGCAGATCGATACACGTACCGGTGAGTATCTCAAGAGAGTGTAATGATGTACAGAATAATTGATCTTCTGAGCAATATTTGCGGAGACGCGTTTGCCAAAGCCGGCTATGATGCCGGCTTTGGTCGTGTTAATGTGAGCAATCGGCCGGACCTTTGCGAATACCAGTGCAACGGAGCCATGGCACTCGCCAAAAAAGAACATAAGAAGCCGATCGACATTGCCGCTGAGGTCGCGTCGCTCCTGCAGTCTGATGATGCATTTACCAAAGTGGAAGCCTGTATGCCCGGTTTCATCAACATGGATGTCAGTGCGTCGTTTCTTGCCGGATATCTTTCCGATATGGCTGAGAGCAGGGACGGAGGGCTGATCCCGGCTGAGCATCCGAAGCGCGTGATCGTGGACTACGGTGGTGCCAATGCCGCCAAGCCGCTGCATGTCGGGCATCTTCGTTCCGCAGTCATCGGCGAGTCACTGAAACGGATCGGCAGAGCATTGGGCAACGACATGATCGGCGATGTACATCTCGGTGACTGGGGCCTTCAGATGGGGCTTATCATAGAGGAGCTGAAAGATCGGGGACAGACAGAGTTTGACTTAAAAGATCTGGAAGAGATCTATCCGGCTGCTTCCGCCAAGTCAAAAGCCACGGACGGTGACGGAAAGCTGACCCCTGAGGCGGAGAGCTTCCGGGCGCGCGCTCTTCATGCGACAAGCCTGCTGCAGAGCGGAGATCCGTACTGTATCGCGGTTTGGAAACGGATCATGGAATTGTCCCTGGCCGATCTAAAGAAAAACTACGATGCGCTGGACGTACACTTTGAGCTTTGGAAGGGTGAGTCCGATGTGCAGAAGTACATTCCCGACATGCTGGAAGATCTTGAAAAGCGTGGTATTGCCCACGAGTCCCAGGGCGCGCTGGTCGTGGACATCCAGGAAGAAGGCGACTCCAAGGAGCTGCCGCCCTGCATCGTACGCAAATCGGACGGCTCTGCCCTTTATGCTACGACAGATCTTGCGACACTGGTGGAGCGGGAAAAGCTCCTTTCTCCGGATGCATATATCTATGTTGCGGACAAGCGTCAGGACCTCCATTACCTGAGCTTCTTCCGAGTTGCAAAGAAGGCGGGGATCGTAGGACCGGATAAAGATCTGAGCTTCCTGGGCTTTGGCACCATGAACGGGAAGGATGGTAAGCCGTTCAAGACCCGTTCCGGCGGTGTGATGCGCCTGGAGGTACTGATCAAAGACATCAGCGATGCGGTCTACGAGAAGATCCGTGCGACCCGCGGCGATGATGAGATCTCAGAAGCAGAAGCAGCCGAGATCTCCCGGATCGTCGGCCTTGCGGCACTCAAATATGGTGATCTCTCGAACCAGGCATCAAAGGATTATGTGTTCGACATTGACCGGTTCACCAGCTTCGAAGGCAATACGGGTCCGTATATCCTTTATACGATCGTCCGGATCGGCAGTATCCTGCATCGTTACGGCGGAGATATAATGGCTGCGGAAGACCGGGTCCGGCAGGCACTGGAAGCATCTCCGGACGCAAAGGCGCTCGCATTGGTACTTTCCCGCTATAATGAGGCAGTGCAGTCAGCCTGGGAGCAACTCGCGCCTCATAAGATCTGCCAGTTTATTTATGAGCTTTCCAACGCATTTAATACCTTCTATCATAATGTGCGCATTCTTGCTGAGGAGGATGAGGGGCTGAAGACAGGATACATCGCTCTGCTTTCACTTACGCGGCGCGTGCTGCTTCAGTGCATCGATATGCTGGGATTCAGTGCGCCTGAGAAAATGTAAATGTATAGGACGACAGATCCTTTCGGGTGCCATACCTGATCAAAAGGAGAAAACAGTGTACGAACACATTATCGTTGAGGTCGGAGACGGTATCGAGCTGATCACACTTAATCGTCCGCAGGTCCGGAATGTGCTCAATATAGATATGGTCAGTGAGCTCAGGGATGCATTTGAGTATGCTGCCGGGGCGGACGACGTAAAAGTCGTGATCATTACCGGAGCTGGCGGCTGCGCGTTTTCTGCCGGCCAGGATATCGAAGAGATGAGTGCCGGGACGCCGGCGGAAGGCAGGGCTATGATCGCGAACGGACATGCCCTCATGCGTGAGATCGAACTGCTGCCGAAGCCTGTGATCGCTGCGATCGGCGGTTATTGTTTCGGGGGAGGATCCGAGCTGGCAATGGCATGTGATATACGCATTGCCTCGGACAATTCTGTTTTTGCCTTTCCGGGACCTTCACTTGGAGTGATCCCCGGATATGGCGGTGCCGTACGCCTCTCGAGACTGATCGGTGTGAGCCGTGCTGAGTACTACTGTATGACAGAGGAATGGATCGATGCGCAGCAGGCATATGAAATGGGTCTGGTAGGAAAGCTGACAGAGCCTTCGGAACTTCTGGATGAAGCGATCCGTATTGCCGCGGGCATGACCAAAAAGACCCTGGCTTCCCTGGCAGCATTGAAGCGCCTTATTCGTGACGGTATGGATATGACGCTCGAGGATGCCCTCGCGTATGAGCGAAAAATATTTGACGGACTGTTCTCGTCACAGGAACGGGTCGACCGTATGGCTGCTTTTATTGAAAAAGACAATAGAGATCCTGAATCACGTTAACAGGCTCAATACCCGTCCCTTTCGGAAGGGACGGGTATTTTTCTGCTTTTTTTTCGTTCGTTCGTATACTTTTAGATGTTCAATTGATATAATAATAACGGCAAATACCGGTATGTATCGGTAACACATATACTCACCAGAAAGGAAGTACAAAGAAATGAGAGTTGGTTTTGTCGGACTTGGCATTATGGGAAGCCCCATGTGTAAGCACATCCTGAAGGCTGGTTTTGATCTGGATGTTTTTGCACTTGAGGAAGACGTCATTGCGAAATTCGTTGAGCTTGGCGCAAAGAGAGCTACCTATGCAGAGATGGGCGCAGAGTGCGATATCTGCATGGTCATGGTCCCCACCGGTGCCATTTCCAAGTCTGTTATGTTCGGACCGGATGGATTTGCTTCCACGGCAAAGCCGGGCACGATCTTTGTAGACCTGCGCTCCGTCACTTCGGCAGAGTCCCAGGAGTGCTATAAGCTGGCTGCAGAGAAGGGCATCAAGTTCCTGGATGCTCCGGTATCCGGCGGCGAGCCTAAGGCAATTGACGGAACGCTGGCGATCATGGTCGGCGGTGATCAGGATGCTTTCGACAAGGCTAAGCCAGTGTTTGATGCATTCGGCAGCTCCGCGATCCTGGTCGGTCCCACCGGCAGCGGTTCCATTACCAAGCTGGTGAACCAGATCATCGTTAATAACAACATTGCGATCGTTGGTGAGGCATTCACCTTTGCGGCAAAGGCAGGCGCCGATCCGGTCAAGGTCTATGACGCGATCAAGTCGGGTCTTGCTGGCAGCGTGGCCATGGACGCCAAGCTTCCGATGATGGCATCCCGCAACTTCAAGCCAGGCGGAACCATCAAGGTCAACCATAAGGATCTGACCAATGTTCTGAAGACCGCGCATGCGATCGACTGCCCGGTACCGTATACCGCAATGCTGTACGAGATCTTCCAGTCCCTGAAGGTCGCCGGACATCTGATGGATGATCAGGCAAGCCTGGTCACCTACTTTGAGAAGCTGGCTGATGTAGTTGTCGAGAGCAAGTAATCAGACCATCTGAAGCACCAAAGAGCTGCTGCACGAAAGATCCCCAAAGGACCTGTCCGGATGCGGCAGCTCTTTTTTGTTGTGTTCCGGTAATCAGTTTTGTGATAATTTTGAGTATCGTCCGAAATATACACGAAGCGGGATGCCAAACCATGGTATACTATATACTGATTTTTGACACCCGGGATTTCATTATTCAAGAAAGAGGACATAACAATGAAAAAATGGAAAAGCAGACTGTGCAAGCTGACGGCAGCCTTTCTGGCTGTGCTGTCGATCACGGCTTTTGCCCAGACAGACCTTGAGACAAAGGATGTGGGAGATCCTGATCTTCCTTTCTGGACAGAAGATTCCCTGACGACGATGTCTATCAAGAATTATGTTGCGGATGTCACAGATGAATCTTCCGAGAATTTCATTCCGGTAAAGGACAGGATCGCGGTCTTTGATTTTGACGGCACGCTCTATGGTGAGCTTTATCCGACCTATTTTGATACGACGATGTTTGTACATCGGGTGCTGTATGATGACAGCTTTGATGCTCCCGACGAGCTGAAAGACATTGC
>JAEEGF011162916.1_pt1 | contig 12734 bp, 9 predicted proteins | sample 9134171 | NCBI WGS metagenome assembly JAEEGF01 (sample SAMN16246542, study PRJNA631951) | gut metagenome | biome: gut microbiome; feature: rumen; material: AP-attached | host: Bos | place: Iran: Karaj | collected 2018-10 | reverse complement strand
GCATAACAAATCTGCAGTGAATGTTATATTCCGTGAATAATACTACTGTTTCGGGCTGTTTTTTCCCATTGTAACGATTGCCTTCTGCATTGCATTTCTTGCTATAGTATGTTAGTTTTAACCCATGAAAAAGAATTTAAAAACAGAGTTCAGTACAAGACAATATATGCTTTCGCGAGATTTCGAGATCTACTACTACAGCGACAGAAGCCTTCCGGGCGTAAAGTCCCACACTCATGACTACTATGAGTTTTACTTTTTCCTTGGGGGCGATATCAAAATGCATATAGATAAAAAGACCTTCGTTCCGGTTCCGGGAACCATGATGGTTATCCCTCCGGGAGTGCCTCACTACGCCACTCTTACAAACGGAGAATCACCCTATAGGAGATTCGTCTTCTGGGTAACCGAGGACTTTCTTGGTACTCTTGGAAGTATATCTGAGGATTACCGCTTTCTTGCTGACAGAGCAAAGAAATCCGGTACATTTTTCATGCACAAATTTACAGAGATCGCCTTCAACTCTCTGCAGGGAAAGGTGTTCTCCTTAATAGATGAAATAAACTCCGAGCGCTTCGGAAGGGATGCGAAAATCCTCATCTCCGTCAGCGACTTCATGCTGTCACTAAACAGGGCTGTATACGAATCAGAGAATCCCACGCAGAATGACAGCGACAGCGAATCCCTGTATCACAGCATCATCCTCTATATCGAGACACACATAGATGAGGATCTCTCCCTGGATGAGCTCTCAGAAAAATTCCATGTTAGCAAGTACCATATCTCTCACCTTTTTACCGAGACCAATGGTCTACCGCTCCACAAATACATAATAAAAAAGCGCCTTGGCATGTGCCTCGACGCTATTTTAAGTGGTCAGGATATCTCCGCAGTTTCTTCAGGCTACGGATTTTCCGATTATTCTGTTTTTTATCGTGCCTTTGTTAAGGAGTATGGTAAATCTCCCAAGCAGTACAAAGACGAGATTATGCGAAATAAATAACCATCACATTTTGAGATTATTTATCCTAAAGCGATCATGATAAATCTCACAGCGAGCGCTACTATCCATGCTACGCCGCACTGCCACAAAACAACGCAGATCGCATATTTTGCTCCAAGCTCTCTCTTAATGGAGGCAATGGCTGCAACGCAGGGTGTGTACAGGAGCGAGAATACAAGCAGGGTTGCGGCAGTCACTGTTGTAAGAGCGCTCTCAATGCCGTCCGCAAAGAGAATCTCCATGGTTGATACAACGCTCTCCTTTGCGATAAAGCCGCTTATAAGTGAGGTTACTACTCTCCAGTCTCCAAGTCCAAGGGGCACAAATATAGGAACGAGAAGTCCTGATATTGTTGCCATGATGCTGGTGGAAGAATCACTTATAAAGTTAAGGTGCATGTCAAAGCTCTGCAAAAACCATACACAGATCGTAGCAAGGAAGATGATACTGAAGGCCTTTGTAAGGAAGTCCTTCGCCTTTTCCCAAAGGAGCTGTGTAACATTCTTAAAGCCGGGCATTCTGTAATTTGGAAGCTCCATTACGAAGGGAACCGCCTCGCCCTTAAAGAAGGTGTTTTTATAAACCAGTGCCACAAGTATTCCAACAACAATTCCAAGAATATACAGACCTGTCATAATAAGTCCGCCGCGCCTCGGGAAAAATGCATTCACGAAGAAGGCATAGATCGGAACCTTAGCGGTACAGCTCATGAAGGGTGTAAGCAGAATTGTCATTCTCCTGTCTCGTCTTGAAGGAAGAGTTCTCGTGGACATTACGGCAGGTACCGTACAGCCAAAGCCGATAAGCAGCGGCACAATACTTCTTCCCGATAGTCCGATTCTTCTGAGAAGCTTATCCATAAAGAACGCAACTCTTGCGATATATCCGCTATCCTCCATGATCGACAGGAAAAAGAACAGGGTCACCACTATGGGAAGGAAGCTTACCACACTTCCGACACCTTCAAAAATACCCTTTATAATCAGCTCCCGTATGGCAATGTTGACGCCTTCCTTCACCATCCAGCCATCCACAGCTTCCTTTAACATATCAATTCCTGCTGCCAGAATATCCTGGAAAAACGGTCCTATTACATTAAAGGTAAGTATAAAGGTGACACCCATTATAATTATGAAGAAGGGTATCGCAGTCCACTTTCCTGTAAGAACCTTATCAATTTTCTCTGATCTGATTCGCTCCTTACTCTCCGTGGGCTTAACAACAGTCTGCTCACAAACTCTCTCAATAAAGTCATAGCGCATATCGGCGATGGCAGCACTTCTGTCCATTCCGCCCTCATTCTCCATCTGAAGAATGGTATGCTCTATTGTTTTTGTTTCGTTATCATCAAGTCCAAGCTTTTCCGCGATAAGTTTGTCACCCTCTATGAGCTTTGTGGTTGCAAATCTAAGGGGTATATCAGCTCTTTCAGCGTGATCCTCAATTATAGATTCAACTGCATGAATTGCTCTGTGGATTGCTCCGCCATGATCTGTCTTCTGGCAAAAATCCTGCGGAATAGGCTTTTCCTGATAGCTTGCTATATGAATTGCGTGACGGACAAGCTCTGCTACGCCTTCATTTTTCGCCGCTGAAATCGGAACTACCGGAACTCCCAGCAGTGCTTCCATCTTATTGATATCGATGGAACCATTATTCCCGCGCACCTCATCCATCATGTTAAGCGCAATAACCATGGGAATGTTCATCTCAAGAAGCTGCATCGTAAGATAGAGGTTTCGTTCTATATTCATTGCATCAACAATATTGATGATTGCTTTTGGCTTATCCTCTATTACAAAATTCCTGGATACAATCTCCTCACTGCTGTAAGGGGACATGGAGTAAATTCCCGGAAGATCTGTCACCAGCGTCCACGGATAATCTATGATTGGACCATCCTTCCTGTCCACCGTAACTCCGGGGAAATTTCCCACATGCTGATTGGCGCCTGTCAGTTTATTAAAAAGTGTTGTCTTACCACAGTTCTGATTTCCCACAAGAGCAAAGGTAAGAATTGTATTTTCAGGGAGCTTTTCACCCTCTGTAGGATTGTGATATCTGCCATCCTCACCAAGTCCCGGGTGCTCAGAGCTGTCTATCTGAGTAATTCTCTCGTGCTTATTTTGTCTCTCTTCTATCTCTTTTACTTCAATTTTCTCGGCTTCTGACAATCTGAGAGTCAGCTCATAGCCATGTATCTGAAGCTCTATCGGGTCCCCTAAAGGAGCGTACTTAACTACCGTTATCTCAGCTCCCGGGATAACTCCCATATCAAGAAAGTGCTGTCTTAGAGCACCTTCCCCGCCTACCTTTGTTATTACTGCTGAATGTCCAAGTGACAATTCTTTTAGATTCATATATCGTTGCCTTCCTTAAGTGTTATCATTATCCCCCTTTATTATAAGCCCAAATCAAGAATTATTCTCAATTTCTTTTTTTCTGTTATTTCTTCTGACCTTATTTATATGTCTTTCAAAATCGCCGCTGTTTAGAAGTGATGCTATAACAAGCTGATCCAGCGTTGGCACAGGGCACTCGTAAAAGCCTGTCTTCTCTTCAAAAAATGAAAGAAGGTTCGTCGGAAGTACCATATAAGCAGCTCTCACATAGCTTCCAATGGTTCTTGTAAAGGTATTTACATACATTACCCTGCCTTCCTCGTCCAGTGAAAAGATGGTCTCCTCCGGTTTTCTGCTGGGAGTAAATTCAGATTCAAAATCATCCTCAACTATATAAGCATCGTTTTTTCTGCTCCACTTAAGATACTCTCTCTTTTTTGCAGCAGAAGCTGTTACTCCACTTGGAAAGCTTCTGTAAGGTGTTATATGAAGCAGCTTAACGTTCGCATTCCAAAGCTCTTCACTTTCAATACCATCGTTTCCCAGCTTTAGCATATGGATGTCAGCACCACCTGCGGTATAAACCTTGGCAATCTTCTGATATGAAGGGCTCTCTACGCCGTAGACAATATCCCGCCCGAAGGTCTGCACGATAAGCCCGTAAAGATACTCAGCTCCGGCGCCCACAATTATCTGATCCGGCGACACCACAAGGCGCCTTGATCTTCCAAGATAACCGGCGATGGCGTTCCGCAGCTCCTCGGTCCCGTTTTTGGGCGACTTGTTCATTATATATGAATCGTACTCACTTAGCACCCTTCTTACGGTTTTTGCATATATAGAATATGAAAATTTGGGAACGCTAAGTGAAGAAGACTTTATTTCATCTGTAGCATTTACTTTAGAAAAGCTGCCAACCGGCTTTTTATCTGCTCTTACAGCACTGTTATTTCTATTTTCAGCATGTATTACAGACTTACTGTTTACTCCGGTGTAAATTTCCTTATCATCGAAGCTTACGAAGTAGCCGCTTTTCTCCCTGGGACTTATGTACCCCTCCTCAGCAAGAAGCTCGTAAGCATGCTCTATTGTTATGACGCTGACGCCCATTGCCTCAGCCATAACTCTTTTTGAAGGGAGCTTCGTTCCTACAGTATATCTTCCGTTTATGATATCTTCCCTTACCTGTTCGTACACCTTCAGGTATCTTTTTACCTTCTCCATAGCGTCTACCTTTTCGAATAATTATCAATTTTTATTCTGGTTATATAAAAAAATCCAAATCTGATATTTTTAATGATACCAGTTTGATGATATATTATTTTAAACAAATTAGTCAACGGAAAATAATAAAAAAGTTAACGAAGGATGGAGGACATTATGAAAAACGATCAGATCACAAAAATATCATACGCAGGTCTCATGGCTGCGCTTTGCTATGTAGGCTATGCTGTATTCCCCGCTATAAATGCCTCAGGTACTAAGGTTCACCTCGGAAATGCATTTGTAGTACTCGGCGCTTTATTGTTAGGAGGACTGTACGGCGGACTTGCCGGAGCCATCGGCTTATCCCTTGCTGATATCATCTCCGGCTACGCTGCCTCCGCTCCCAGAACCTTTATCTGCAAGCTTGTAATCGGTCTCGTTGTTGGTCTCGTAGCACACAAGATTGCTAAGATTTCTGAGGATCACAAGAAGACCTATATTTTAAAATGGTCCATAATCGCTGCTATTGCAGGACTTGCATTTAACTGCGTATTCGAGCCCTCACTTAAATATGTATGGTACACAATCCTTACTCCCAACGCAGAAAAAGCTGAAGCAGCAATCGGTGCTCTTGTTGCAGTTACAACTTATGCTACAATAATAAATGCAGTGATCAATTCACTTCTTGCAGTTGTACTTTATAATGCACTTCGCCCGGCACTTTACAAGGCAAACCTTTTTCCGGACGTAACAAAGAAAGAGCTTAATCAGGCATCATGAAAATACATGGCTTACAAAAAATGACTTTATTGGACTATCCGTCAAAAGTTGCCGCAACCGTCTTTTTAGGCGGTTGCGATTTTCGCTGTCCATATTGTCATAATTTTGAAATTGTTGACGGTAGCATGGCTCCTATCATGGATGATACGGAGCTGTTTGCATTTTTGCAAAAGCGAAAGGGACTTTTGGACGGTGTAGTCATAACAGGCGGAGAACCCTGTATTTATAAGGAACTTCCCTCTCTTATATCAGAGATTAAGGGCATGGGCTACCTTGTTAAGCTTGATACAAACGGCAATCACCCGCATGTGGTAAAAAGCCTTTTATCAGAAGACCTGATTGACTATATTGCCATGGATATAAAAAACTCGCCGGCAAAGTATTCACTTACAAGCGGCCTTCCTACAGTTGATGCAAATACCATAAAGAAATCAATAGACCTCATAATGAACTCAGGAATAGACTACGAATTCAGAACCACCGTGATCCACGAGCATCACAACGTTTCTGATTTTGAGGAAATAGGTAAATGGATCGAGGGTGCAAAAGCATATTACCTTCAGCAGTTTACAGACAGGGATACTGTTCCTGACAAAACTCTCACATCTCCATCTAAGGAAGATATGCAGCTTTTTCTTAAGACCGTTCAAAAATATGTACCGGCTGCTGCCCTTCGCGGTGTTGAATAACCTTAAAAGCAAACAGCAGGCAAACACTTTTCATTAAGTGAATGCCTGCTATTTTTATACTGTAATCTCATCCTCATCGGGGAGGTGGACCTTTGAAATAACTACTATGGTGTCGCCTCTCTGAAGCTTCACCCCGCCCTTAGGGATAACTGTCCTTGAGCCTCTCTTAATAGACAGAAGCTGTGTCTGCCTTGGAAAATCAAGATCCTTAATAAAATGATCAACCCACGGGTGCGTATCTCCAAGGGTTACCTCCTTCAGATTCAAAGGAGTGTCATTCTGTATAGCCTGGGCACCTATAACAACCTTATCTCCAGCTTCAAGCACGATATTCCCGTTGGGAATGATGACCTCTCCTCGCCTTTGTATCATCGCAATAAGGGCTCCGTGAGGAATATCGATATCCCTTATCTTTTTATCAACCCACTTATCCCTGGTGCTCAGAATAACCTTTATAAAATGCATGTCTATGGACTTTGCGTAATCTCCCATCCGCTTAAGCTTCGTGTACTGTTCAACGAATCCTGCGGAAATAATACCTGTAGGGATAGCGACGATTCCTACGCCTAAAAATGCGATCAAAATTCCTAAAGCTTTTCCTAAAACAGTAACCGGATAAATATCTCCGTAGCCAACAGTAAGAAGTGTCGATGCCGACCACCATATTCCCGAGAAGGCATTTTTAAACACCTCAGGCTGTGCGTCATGCTCAAGTGAATACATGCAAAGACTTGATGCAAGCATCATTACTGCAATGATAAATACCGATGATAAGAGCTGCTGGGCCTTATTCTTAATAACCTCAGTAATTACGTTAAGAGAGTCATAGTAGGCGTTAATCCTGAAAAGTCTGAATATCCTTGCAACCCTGAACATTCTGAAGGCTGCTGCCCCTGTCGGGAATACAAAGGGAAGATAATATGGTATAAAACTCAGAAGATCAATGATCGCCGAAAGCGAAAAGATATATGCTATAATCGCTCTCGTTTCAGATTTGTCCGGAAACAGACACTTCGCACATAAGGCCCGAAGGAAATAATCAATCGCAAAGAAAAGAACTGTCCATCTCTCAATCTCGCTAAAAAGCGCTCCATAAGAGGCGTTCAGTTCCGCAAACGTTGAAAGGAACGCAGCTGCCAGATTAAGTATCAGAGCTGCTGTTCCAATCACGTCATAAGCTATACTCGGTAAATCCCCCAGATATCCTACGGATACTATTCTGAAAAGTTTCTTTCTAAACTCTTCAAAGCTTTTACTATTTTCCACAACATTGTCCCCTACAAAATTTTTCTATATTTCTCAAACCAGTAAATCCCCATTATTTATCACTGGCATCAAATACTATCGCTTCCTCAGGCTTAACAGGCCTGCTAAAATAATAGCCCTGTATCTTATCGGCGCCGTAGGTCCTCAACTTTTCAAACTGCCATTTTTCCTCTACGCCTTCTATGATAACCTGCTTATCTATGTCATGCACAAGTCTGATTACGTCCTGCATGAATGCTTCTTTTCCATCAACAAGATAGCTGTCCACGAAGGATTTATCTACCTTGACGAAATCCACAGGAATGTACGTCAGATAACCGAGTGATGAATATCCTGTTCCGAAGTCATCCATAAGTAGCTTAATTCCAAGCTCCTTAAACTGGGTAAACAGTCTCTCTGCCTGCTCTGTTCTCTCCAGGAAAAGTCCTTCCGTTATCTCTATCTCAACGTACTCTCCTGAAATATTATAACGCGAAAGCAGCTCCTTAACAAAGTCTACATATCCTGTATCACCAAGCTGATTGCTTGAGTAGTTAATTGATACCGGCTTAAGTGTATAGCCCATATCCCTCCAGGCTGCCAGCTGCTTTATAACAAGCTCTGTAGTTACTCTTCCAAGCCTTGCTATCCATCCGCTTGATTCTATGATAGGGATAAACACATTGGGATAAAGTCCCTCAGCCTTCATTCTGACAAGCGCCTCAAAACCTGTAACTTCCTTGGTCTTAACATCAATCTGAGGCTGGTACAGCATAAAGAAGCCGTCATTATCAAAGGCCTCAAGAATCTTAGCCTTAATCTTATTCTCTTCGCGAACCTTCTTCTTGATCTCATCCGAATACTTAAAGGCCTTGTTCCTTCCGCGAAGCTTAGCCTCATACATGGCTATCTCGGAATTGATAATATGCTGATCCGGCAGAGTCGCACCGTCAGATACGGAAATACCTACACTACAGGACATGATTATAGTCTCATCTCCTACAGGTATGGGCGTTCTGAAGAGCTCAAGTATTTCATTGATAGTGGCAGAATCCTCCTCAAGCTGTTCCTTGGGAACCATGATAAGGAATTCATCTCCGCCGTATCTTGCTATCATCCAGTCTCTTTGCGCGGATATGCGTTCAAGCGTAACGGACAGATACTTAAGTATCTCATCCGCTATCTGATGACCATAGGTTTCATTGACATCCTTGAAGTTATCTATATCAATCATAAGTATTGAATAGACATTCTTAATCGTCAGATTATCGCGCAGATAGTCAACTGCAGTTCGCCTGTTCAAAATATCCAGGAAATCATCATGCTCTGCCTGATACCTTAATTTCTCCTGAGATTTTTCAAGCTCTGTCTTTGATTCCATGAGCTCCTGATTAGACAGTTTACCTAACAGCACCGTTATGTATACAGCCCCAAGAAGGAATACCATTGACAGGAAAATCATACCCATTGTAGGGAAAATGTTCCCGTACATGTCAATGAAGGTCAGCGGCTTATTGATAATAACCGCATTCTCAGGAAGATCCTTTTCGTCTATTCCGTATTTATCCAGAAGACTATAGTCAAACTCGGCATTATTATTATTAAAATCAACAATAAGCTTTTCATGTCCAATGGGCTTTCCATTAAGTAGATTGATCATATCATTTGCCGCCGTCTTGCACAGAAAAGTAAAATCAAGTCCAAAGCTACCGAGAATACCGTCAATATTCCCACTTAGATAGTTTCTTAAAACAGGAACATTAGTATTATTGACGATAATATTTGTCATCTCATTGGTTGAATGAACATTCTTATCCCTGTCTGTAAAGCAGGTCATGTAAATCACAACTGCATCCTTAGGAATCTCCTGCAGTTTCTTTTCAAGCTTTTCAAATTGCATGTCTGCAACGTTTATCTCATGGAACTCATAGTCATTTGTAATATTCCGCTTTAGCCTGTTAAATTGAACCATATCCGCAATTCCTGCCGGAGAATTGTCATGTATTCCATAATACTTCTTACGATCAGGCATAAGCTTCATGGCAAGCTTTATGGTATCAATAAGATAATCATTTTCGTAATATCCGTTCATTCCATAGCGTTCTACCGCCATCTGAGCAGTTGTCAGATTATTGACTCCGTAGAATACGATCGGAATATCTGAAAACAGTTCATCCTTATATTGCATGACAAATTTGACGGCCTCATCATCTGCAAGCATTACTCCGTCATAATCCTTATCCAGATTAACTCTCTGGAGAAAGAAATCATGGAATATCTCTATATCCTTTGCGGAGCTGTGTTTTTTGGCATCCATACACACGACATCAAGATCGATGCCGTTTGGATCAAAGCTTTCTCTTAGTCCCTCAATCTGAGGTGTAAACGTATAATACTGGGAATTATAAGAAGCAATCAAAAGAACCCGATGCTGGACCTTTCCCTTGTAAACAGGTCCGGTCATCGAGCTGGTATCATCTGTAGTTACAAACTGTCTAAGAAACAATATGGCAACTATCAGACATAATACGCTAAGCGCTATAAATACTATTCGTACTTTTTGTAGTATTGACCGTTTTGCCATAAAAAATCACCGACCATATATAGTATAAAATTATTCTAACACTATATATGTCGGTGCATTATTAATTAAGCCTTATAATCATATAAAAGGATTATAAAATCTGCTTCCATCAGCAAAGGTAAGCACTAATGAACCTATACTAAAAAGGATAATAAATGCAAGGGTTGCAAAGTCCATCGCGGTCAGCTTCTTTTGTGAATACCAGCTTCTCTTCTTCTTTTTCCCAAAGCCTCTAAGCTCCATGGCATTACTTACCACCTCTATTCGGTCCATTGATGAAAAAAGAAGCGGGAATATTATCACTGCCGTGTTCTTTATCCTGTATAACAGACTCCCCTTGGAGCTCATCTCTATTCCTCTGGCCTCCTGAGCGTTCTTTATCCTTCTGAATTCATCCTGGACATCCGGAATATAGCGAAGTGTTATCTCCAGAGAATAAGCAGCAGTGTATGGGATTCCTATCCTGTTTAGTGATGCAGCAAGCTCACTTGGATCAGTAGTCGTAAGAAAAATAAATATGGACGGAATCACCGTAAAATACTTAATAAGTACATTAAATTCATAAAACAGCTGCTCTGAGGTTATGGTGTAATTACCAAACAGATGCAAAAGGTCCGTACGGCTTCCGTATATCTTGCAGCCCTCATAGGGTGAGAAAAAGAAAATCCCCAGAATGTTAAGCACCATAAAAAACATGATAATGGCAAATACTCCGGAAACCTGCTCCCATTTTGTGCCGGATATGATGTATATCATAGCGCCCATAATGATCATCACAACAAGTACTCTGGTATCGAAGGTTATGGCACTTGTAATACACCAGAGGAGGAAAAACACCAGCTTTGTAAAGCCGCTGAGCTTATGAATAGGAGTATCCTTGTTTTCATAGGATATCATTCTGTTCATCACACGCCTCCTTCCTTCTTCGCCTCTCATCATCGATAAATCTTGCCGTGAATTCAGAAGGGTCATCTATACCGCATTTTAATGAGAGCTCATACAGGGACGTTTTTTTAAGATACGCCCTGTCACAGATTGCCTCATCTGTAAGTACGTCAAAGGGCTTGGCATCCATTATCAACTGACCATCAGCCATAGCTATGCATCTGTCTGTGTATTCAAGCATAAGGTGCATATCGTGGGTTATCATCATGATAGTTATTCCGAGCTCCTTTTTAATCTTCAGAATAAATTCCATGATATCCGTGTAATGGGCATAGTCCTGACCTGCCGTAGGCTCATCAAGAATAAGGATCTCCGGCTTCATGACAAGAATTGACGCAATGGTCACCCTCTTTTTCTGGCCAAAGGAAAGGGCTGATATCGGCCAGTTTCTATAGGGATACAGACCACATATCTTAAGGGTCTCATTGACCCTCCTTATTATTTCATCCTGGGGAACTCCCTTTACAAAAAGTCCAAGCCCTACCTCCTCAGATATCATGGTCTTACTGATCATCTGATTGGGGTTCTGCATTACATAGCCTATTTTCTCGCCTCTCTCCTTAACGGAAAGGTCTGCTATATCCGCTCCTTCAAGTAAAATCCTGCCGGTGTTTGGTTTATTAAAACCGCAGATAAGTGATGACAGGGTGGATTTTCCTGCACCGTTTTTACCCACAAGAGCAAAGAGCTCACCTCGCTTTACCTTGAAGCTGGCATTGTCTATCGTCTTATTAATTCCGTCATAGCTAAAGCAGAGGTTCTCAATTTCTAAGATCGTATCATCGCAGGTTTTGCTCTTTTGTCTCTCTGTCTTATGAAACCATTGTCTTACATTTTCTTTATAGGGATCGATTAGCATCGATTCTATATGCTGCGGATGAGTATCCGGGGTAATGTCAGCCCCCGCAGCCTTAAGCGCAGTAATATAGAGAGGCTCACGTATACCGTGGGTCGAAAGAACGTCAGAGCACAAAAGCTCATCGGGAGTCATGTCCGCTACAATCTCACCTTCACTAAGAACAACTACTCTGTCGATATCTCTGTGAAGAACATCCTCTATTCTGTGCTCCACTATCACAATGGTCATGTCGTCGTTTTTACACAGATCATCCATAAGCTCTATGATTCTCTTTCCGGTGGCAGGATCCAGATTTGCCAGGGGCTCGTCAAAAAGAAGAATTTTGACATCGCAGACCATTACTCCACCGAGAGAAACTCTCTGCTTCTGGCCTCCGGAGAGTTCACCTGGAGCACACTCTAAAAGATCGGAAATATCAAGCTTTTTAGCCACATCTCCTACCTTTTCAAAAAGTTCGTCCTGAGGTGTGTTCTCATTTTCAAGGGCAAACGCCAAATCCTCAGCAACAGTGAGAGCTATAAACTGACCATCCGTATCCTGAAGCACAGTTCCTACGATTTTGGACATTCCAAAAACTCCGAGTTTGCCGGGATCGTTACCGCAAACTCGGAGATTACCGCTGATATCACCCTGGATGGATCCCGGGATCAGTGCATTCAGGCAGTGCGCCAGCGTAGATTTCCCGCAGCCTGACCGTCCTGCGATCAGGATTTTTTCACCGGGATAAATCTTCAGGTTAATATTCTTAAGAGTTGGCTCCTTCTGAGATCTGTATTTAAATGAAAAATCCTTAAACTCAATTATAGGCTCTCTCACTTAATGATTATTCCTCCACTGACAGATTATTTGATTTCTCTGCAATCTTGGAATAGCCGGCAATAATAAGAGTTCCAAGGATACCGATAATGATTATATTTCCAAGGAAAGCAAACGCACCCTGTGTGAAGACTTTATTTACAGGTTCAGCATAGATCAGAATATCAAGTGTAGGTGCAACAGCAATCCATGCAATTGCATTTGCAGCAATCTGAACACCGTTGAAAATAGCTATAGAGCTCTTTTTTGTAAAGCCACCATCCTT